>Ga0180217_1002139_pt1 | contig 19148 bp, 20 predicted proteins | sample eDN3rd37CBELigOP_FD_128521 | JGI IMG/M metagenome (GOLD analysis project Ga0180217, IMG submission 128521) | Enriched Organic Plus compost microbial communities from Emeryville, California, USA - eDNA 3rd pass 37_C BE-Lig OP (version 2) (version 2) ... | reverse complement strand
TTCGAAACGGCATGCTCGTTCCGAATCTGTTTGGCTAGGAAAACGAGCGGCTAAAGCGCTTCGCCGCGGGCGAGTCGCGGCGCGACAGCATCCCGCGGACCAAGCCCCTGCTGCATTAGCGCGCGGCGGAGAAAGCCGACACGGCTGAACAGGCTCAGGCCGGCGCCACGCAAGGCATGAATCGGCAAAAAGTCCGACAGCAGCGAGCGGTTCATTGCTTCCACCGCGAGGGCGCGCGACTGCACGTCCTCCCGGCGCCGCGCCTCGAACTCGCCGAGCAGGGAAGCGCCGCCGATATCCTCGTCCGCGCGCCGCGCGTCAGCAACGAGCTCGGCGACGGTGGCCGCATCGCGGATGCCAAGGTTCAATCCCTGCGCGCCGATGGGCGGGAGCAGGTGACCGGCTTCGCCGACCAGCGTGATCCGTTGCGAAGCAAACGCGCGCGCGAGCTCGACCGACAGCGGGAAGCGCCCCCGTGCGCCGTCCACTTCCATGCGTCCGAGGATCGAATGCGCGCGCCGCTCGATTTCCCGCGAGAGGTTTTCGTCGTCGCGTGCCATGAGATCGTCGGCGTCATCGGGCGTGACAACGCAGACAAGGCTGGAGCGGTCGCCCGGTAGTGGCACCAGTGTGAACGGGCCGCTCTCCGTGTGAAACTCCGTCGAAATGTCCTGATGCGGACGCGAGTGACGAAGATTGAGCGCAAGGGCGACTTGCGGAAATTCACGCCGGCTCATGGAAATGCCGGCCGCCTTACGGCAGATCGAATGCCGGCCATCCGCCGCGGCAACGAGCGCAACACGCTCCTCGCGATCGCCGGCGCGCAGCGCTACGCCGTCCACCTCCGGAATCACTGCCTCGACGCCCACGTCGATGATGCGAACACCGGCCTGCTTGCCGGCGGCTTCACGCAACACCCTGCGCAGGATCTCGTTCTCGATATTGTGGCCGAACGCGTCGAGCCCAAGCTCGCCGCATGCAAACGTCACCTCTGGCGCACGAACCAATCGTCTGGTCGCGTCCACGATGCGCAGCCGCCGCAGCGGCGCCGCGTGACCCACCAATTCCGACCACACGCCGAGGGCCTCGAGCACGCGCACCGACCCATCCAGAAGCGCCGTCGTGCGCCTATCCGGGCCGGGAGGAGGGGGCGCGAACAGCACGGTCTCTGTGCCGGACGATGCAAGCGCCAGCGCCGCAACGAGCCCGGAAGGCCCGCCGCCGACAACCGCGACTTCTGCTGTATGTGTCCTGCCCATGGGAGATGCACTCACCCCGGCAAACTAGCGCGAACGCAAGCGTGAAACGATGGGGTGTACCGGCGCAGGCCGCAATCGGCTAGGAAAGGCTCAGCGGACCACAGATGCGCACGGAAGCCAACCAACCCGACGCCCAGAAGCCTGCCGGCCGCGGCCGCCGCGCCGCGGCCTTTGGCGTTCATATCCTGACGGCCGCCGGCGCCGCCCTGGCGTTTATCGCGCTGATCGCGGCAATCGCCGGCGAGTTCACCGTGATGTTCGCCGTGCTGGGCGTGGCCCTGGTTATCGACGGGGTAGACGGCGCGATGGCCCGCCGGCTCCATGTTGCCGAGGTTCTGCCCCGCTGGTCCGGCGATACCCTCGACCTCGTCGTCGACTACCTGACCTACGTGTTCGTGCCGACCGTGGCGCTGGCAAGCTCCGGGCTCATGCCGCAGGTGCTCGCGATCCCGGCCGCCATCGCCATCCTGATTTCGAGCGCCATCTACTTCGCCGACAAGCGCATGAAAACGGCCGACGGCTATTTCCTCGGCTTCCCCGCGCTGTGGAATCTGGTGGCGTTCTATCTGTTCCTGATCCGGCCCGAGCCGATGCTCGCGGCCGCGGCAATCGCGGTATTCGTCGTCCTGACCTTCATACCGTTCCCGTTCCTGCATCCGCTGCGCGCCCGGCGCTGGCCCGCCCTGAACCTCATCTTGCTGGTCGTCTGGGCCGTGCTCGCACTGGTCGCGGTCTGGTATCACCTTGCGCCGCCGTCCGCCTACGTTCTCGCACTCGTCATCATCGCCGTCTACTTCGCAATCGCAGGCCTCGCACGTCCTGCGGAACGGAAATCGTAGCATGTTCGATTGGATCTTCACGCCCGAAGCCTGGTTCGCGCTCGCGTCACTGACCGCGATCGAAATCGTGCTCGGCATCGACAATGTCGTTTTCATTTCGGTACTGGTCTCGCGGCTCGAACCGGAGGCGCGCGAGCGGGCGCGGCGGATCGGCCTTGGCCTTGCGCTCATCTTCCGCATCCTGCTCCTGTTCTTCCTGACGTGGCTGATCGGCCTGACCGAGCCGGTCATCGAGTTTTGGGATTTCTCGTTCTCGTGGCGCGACATCGTGTTGATCGCCGGCGGCCTGTTCCTGCTCACCAAGGCGACACGGGAAGTGCACGCCGAGATCGAAGGTCTCGACGAGGGACATGCGGCAACGCTCGTCGCGCAATCGGCGTTCTACTGGATCGTCGCCCAGGTGATCGTCATCGACCTCGTATTCTCCGTCGATTCCATCGTGACCGCGATCGGCATGGCGCAGGACATCGAGGTGATGATCATCGCCGTCATCATCGCCGTCGGCGTGATGTACGTCTCGTCCGGGCCGGTGAGCGCGTTCATCGGGCGGCATCCGACGACGAAAATGCTCGCGCTCGCCTTCCTGCTTCTGATCGGCGTGGCACTGGTCGCGGACGGCATGGGCTTCCACATTCCACGCGGCTATATCTACTTCGCGATGGCGTTCTCCGCCGGCGTCGAGGCGATCAACGTGGTGGCGCATCGGCGGCGCCGGGAGCGGCAGGCAAATTCGAAATCAGGCGGCAAGCATTAGCCGCCTGAAAAGCACAGGGGAGGGAGTGAAATGGTTGCTGCGGTCCGCATTCATCAGCACGGGGGTCCGGAGGCGCTCGTTTATGAGGATATTTCACTGAAAGACCCGGGGCAGGGCGAAGTGCGCATCAAGCACACGGCGATCGGCCTCAATTTCATCGACACCTATTTTCGTACCGGCCTCTATCCGCCCATCGGCGGCCTACCCATGATCCCGGGCAACGAAGGCGCGGGCGTCGTGGTGGCTGTCGGCCCCGGCGTCACGGAGTTCAAGGCCGGCGATCGCGTGGCCTACGGCACCGCGCCGGGCAGCTACGCCGCCGAACGCAACATCCCGGCCGACAAGCTCGTCAAGCTGCCCGATAACATCGATGACAAAGCCGCCGCCGGCATGATGCTCAAGGGCATGACCGCGCAATATCTGCTGCGCCGGACCTTCAAGGTGGAGAAGGGGCAAACGATCCTTGTCCACGCTGCCGCGGGCGGTGTCGGCCAGATCCTCTGCCAGTGGGCCAACTATCTCGGCGCGACCGTGATCGGCACGGTCGGCTCGGCGGACAAGGCGAAAATCGCCAGGGAAAACGGTTGCCACCACACGATTCTCTACCGCGATGAAGATTTCGTCGCACGAGTAAACGAGATCACGAAAGGCGCGAAGTGTGACGTCGTCTATGACGGCGTCGGCAAGGCGACCTTTCCCGCCTCCCTCGACTGCATCAGGCCGATGGGCATGTTCGTGAGCTACGGCAACGCCTCGGGCGCGATCGAGGCGTTCAACATCCTGCTCCTGCTGACAAAAGGCTCGCTCTTCGCAACGCGCCCGACGCTCGTTCACTACGGCGCCAAGCGCGAGGACGTGCTGATGATGGCGAAGGAGGTCATGGACGTGGTCGGCAAAGGCGTCGTGAAGATTCCGGTCAACCAGACCTACGCCCTGAAGGACGCCGCACAGGCCCACCGCGACCTCGAGGCGCGCAAGACGACCGGTTCCACCGTGCTGCTGCCGTAGCACGCAGGGGACATTTCGTGGGACATCTCGATCGCAGGCAGCATTGGGACCGCGTGTACGGCGACAAAGCCGAACACGAAGTGAGCTGGTTTCAGGCTGAGCCTGTCAGCTCTCTGGAATTCATCCGCCACTGCGGCGGAGGAAAGAACGCTGCGATCATCGATATCGGCGGCGGCGAATCGCACCTCGTCGACCGCCTGATGACCGCCAGCTACGTTGACGTGACCGTGCTCGACCTTTCAGCCCATGCAATCCAGCGAACGCGACAGCGCCTTGGCGCTGCTGCTGGGCGCGTCCACTGGATCATCGCGGACATTGCCCAGTGGACGCCGGCGCGTCGCTATCGCCTATGGCATGATCGCGCCGTCCTGCACTTCCTCACCGAGCAGAAGGACCGCGAAGCTTATGTGCGGGCCTTGCTGGCGGCGGTCGAGCCGGGCGGCTGCGTCGTCATCTCTACTTTTGCGCTGGACGGCCCCGAGCGTTGCAGCGGCCTCCCGGTGCACCGTTATTCGGCGGAGACGCTGGCCGCGGAACTCGGTCCCGATTTCAAGCTCGTGGAGACGGTTCGCGACGAGCACCGCACGCCAGGCGGCATCGTCCAGCCCTTCCAGTTCAGCCGCTTTACGCGCCTTTGATGCCGCCAATTTGAGCGCGTTCGGGCGATTGCCAAGCAATTGGCCGAAAGCGGTTGCGCGAAGGGCGGGTGAGACTAACGAGCCTTCAATTCCCGCATAATTGCTGATCGAACGGGATCGCGCTATCGCATCCGCAGAGGTCAGAGCGGAGACGGCCCTTGGCTGAGATGGGCGAACGGGATCGGGAGTTCATGGGGCTCGCGCTTGCGCTCGCGCGCAAGAACGCCGCCTCCGCCGAGGGCGGCCCGTTCGGCGCGGTTGTCGTGTATGAAGGCAAGGTGGTGGGCGAGGGTCGCAACCAGGTCACTGCAACGAACGACCCGACGGCGCACGCCGAAATCGTTGCGATCCGCGAAGCCGCGCGGAAGCTCAAACGCTTCGATCTGCAAGGCTGCGTCGTCTATACAAGCTGCGAGCCGTGCCCCATGTGCCTTGCCGCCGCCTACTGGGCGCGCGTCGACCGCGTGGTGTATTCCGCCACCCAGAACGAAGCCGCCGCGGCCGGCTTCGACGATGCCTTTCTCTATGAAGAGCTCGCCAAGCCGATCCCGGCGCGCAGCCTGAAGGTCGAGCGCGTGACCGGCGACGGCGAAGACCCGTTCGCGGTCTGGCTCGCCAATCCCAATCGCATTCCGTACTAGTCATGCCGATATTGTTCTCATGGTTCGAGACGCGCCGCTTCGCGGTGCTCCTCACCACGAGGACGTTTAACCTCACTCATCCTGAGGAGCCGCGCGAAGCGCAGCGTCTCCAAGGATGAGGGAGAAGTTCTGGGCTTGAATATCAGATGGACGTCTTCGCCGCTGACTGGCTGAACCTGATCCTGCGCTGGGCGCATCTCGTCGTCGGGATCGGCTGGATCGGCACCTCATTCTATTTCATCGCTCTTGATCTTGGATTGCGGAAAGAGAAGGGCGCCCCCGCCGGCGTCTATGGATCGCAATGGCAGGTGCACGGCGGCGGCTTCTATCATGTCGAAAAATTCACGGTCGCGCCGCCGCAATTGCCCGAGCATCTCGTCTGGTTTCGCTGGGAAGCGTATCTCACCTGGGCAACCGGTTTCGGCCTGCTGATCGTACAGTATTACTGGAACGCCCGCGCGTACCTGATCGATCCCGCCGTTCTCGACATCTCGCCTGCGGTGGCGATCGCGATTTCCATCGCGACCCTCGTCGCCGGCTGGCTCATCTATGATCTGATCTGCCGCTCGCCAATCGGCCAAATGCCGGTGCTGCTTTCGGCTGTCGTCTTCGTGCTGATCGTCGCCGCGAGCTGGGGCCTGACCCACGTTTTCTCCGGCCGCGGTGCGTTCATCCACGTCGGCTCGCTGGTCGGCACGATCATGGCCGTCAACGTCTTCATGGTGATCATCCCGAACCAGAAGAAGGCGGTCGCGCAGTTGATCGCGGGGCAGGAGCCCGATCCGAAATACGGCGCCATCGGCAAGCAGCGCTCGGTGCACAACAATTACCTGACGTTGCCCGTGCTGCTGATGATGGTGTCGAACCACTATCCCATGCTCTACAGCCATCCCTATTCGTGGCTGGTGGTCGCCCTCATCATAGTTGTCGGCGGCCTCGCACGCCATCTCATCAACCGCCACGACGCGGGTGACGATTTCAATGCCTATAGCTGGGCGGCACCCGTGGCCGCGATTGCGCTCGCGTCCGCCATCACCGTTACCGCGCCGCAATCTGCGACAAGCTCGATCCAGGTCGCCGATACGGAAGTGCTCGACATCGTCCAGCATCATTGTACGGTCTGCCACGCGAGGAGGCCCAGGCACCCGGGCTTCGCGGAGGCTCCAAAGGACATGCGTTTCGAAACCGTCGCCGATCTGCGCCAGTACGGCCGCCTTATCCGCGTGCAGGCGGTGCAATCGAACGCCATGCCGCTCGGCAATGAAACGCGCATGACCGCCGAGGAACGGGAGAAGCTCGGCGCGTGGCTCGCGGGGCAGGGACGATGAGCAACGCGCTCAATCCTGCCGATCTCGGCCGCCGCGCCGAAGCGATGCTCGACGAGCTCGCCGCCATTTCCGCCGAGCCCGATCGTCTCGTGCGGCTCACCATGTCGCCCGAGCATCGCCGCGCGGCGGACCTCGTCGGCCAGTGGATGCGCGAAGTGGGCCTTGAGGTCTTCGAGGATCACATCTGCAACGTACGTGGCCGCATCGGAAAGCCGCCCTATCTCGTGCTGGGCTCGCACATCGATACGGTGATCGACGCCGGCCGCTACGACGGCCCGCTCGGCGTAGTGGCGCCCATCCTCGCGCTCGACACCCTCCGGCGGATGAACGCGCTGCCTCCGATTGGCATCGAGGTTGTCGCCTTCGGAGACGAGGAAGGCTCGCGCTTCCATTCCACGCTGCCGAGCTCTGCCGCCCTCGCGGGGTATTTCGATCCGAAACACTTCGATCTGAAGGACGCGCAGGGGATCAGCTTCGTCGACGCGCTGCGCGCCTACGGCAAGGACCCATCGAAGATCCACGAGGCCGCCATCCCCCCCGGACAGGCGGCGGCTTACCTCGAGGTCCATATCGAGCAGGGGCCGGTGCTCGAGGCTGAAAATCAGCCCCTTGGCGTCGTCACGGCGATCGTCGGCCAGACCCGGCTGCAGGCCACCGTCACCGGCGAGGCGGGGCATGCCGGCACGGTCCCCATGAAGCTGCGCCGCGACGCGCTTGCCGGTGCCGCCGAAATGACGCTCCTCGTCGAGAAGATCGCGCACGAGTTCGCAGCCGATACCGTCGTGGCGACGGTCGGCAGCATCGAAGCGCAGCCGGGAGCCGCCAACATCATCCCGGGCATGGTACGCTTCACCCTCGACCTGCGGACTGCGTCCGACGCTGCACGCAGCGCTGCGGTCGAGCGCTTCAAGCAGGAGGCGAAGGCGATCGCCGATCACCGCGGGCTCGGGTTCTCCGTGGAGCCCATCCACGAGATCGCCACCACGCCCTGCGACCCCGGCATTCAGGAGCAGTTGGACCGCGCAATCCGCACACTCGGCGCGAACCCGATCCGGATCGCCTCCGGCGCCGGGCACGACGGGCTCATGATGGCGAAGCTCTGTCCGTTCGGCATGCTGTTCGTCCGCTGCAAGGGCGGCGTCAGCCACAACCCCGCCGAATACGCGAGCCCCGAGGACATGGGCATCGCTATTGCCGCCCTCATCAAATTCATCGAAGAGTTCCGTTCCGCTTCCTGAGTCGCAAACGAGACGATCTTGGCCGACAGCTACTACGACCTTGCCCGTGCCGTCACCTTCCTCAAGGCGCTCGTCCGCATCCCCTCCGACAATCCGCCCGGCGAATGCGCGCGCCACGCCGAAGAAACAGCGAAGCTCCTCGAAGCGCTCGACTTCAAGGTCGAGCGCCACAAGGTGCCCGAGAAGCTCGTTCGCGCGCACGGCATGCGCTCCGTCACCAACCTCGTCGTGCGCGAGCACTTCGGAAAGGGCGGGCCGGTGGTCGCCCTGAACGCCCACGGCGACGTGGTGCCGCCGGGGCAGGGTTGGACCGTCGACCCCTATGGCGCGGTCGAGAAGAACGGCGCGATCTATGGGCGCGGGGCCGCGGTCTCGAAGTCCGATTTCGCCACCTTTGCCTTCGCTTTACGCGCCCTGAAAGCACACCCCCACAAGCTGAACGGCACGGTAGAGCTGCACTTCACCTACGACGAGGAGACCGGCGGCGACGTCGGGCCGAAGTGGCTGCTCGACGAAAAGATCACGAGCCCCGACCTCGCGATCTGCGCCGGCTTCTCCTATTCCATCGTGACGGCCCACAACGGTTGCCTGCATCTGGAGGTGACGCTGCACGGCAAGCAGGCGCACGCGGCCATGCCGGAAACGGGCGCCGATGCGCTGGAGGCGGCAAACGCGGTGATGACCGCGCTTTATGCCGAGCGGAAGCGTCTCGCCAAGACCAAAAGCAAGCTTCCGGGGATCGGTTCGCCCAAGCTCAATGTCGGCCTGATCGAGGGCGGCATCAACACGAACGTCGTCCCCGATCTCGTGACACTGCGCCTCGACCGCCGCCTCATCCCCGAAGAGAACGGCCGCAAGGTCGAACGCGACCTGACCGCGCTGATCAGGAAGGCGGCGAGCCGCAAAGGCATCAAAGTCGAAGTGAAGCGCATCATCCTCGCGGAACCGCTGAAGCCGATCAAAGGCGTCGAGCGGCTCATCGAGCCGCTGCAGCGGCACGCCAGCGCCGTCCTCAAACAGAAGATCAAGACCGGCGGCGTCCCGCTCTACACCGACGCCCGTCACTACGCCGCGCGGAAAATCCCCGTCGTCCTCTACGGCGCCGGCCCGCGCTCCATCCTCGAAGCCAACGCCCACCGCGCCGACGAGCATCTCCGCATCAAGGATCTCGAGGCAGCGACGCAGATCGTCGCCGCGGCGCTCAGGGATTTGTTGAAGGCTTAGCCTGGGGCGTCGTCCCGGACGCGGCGAAGCCGCGATCCGGGGCCGTCCTCAGCTTATCTCGAAACGGTCCCGGCTCGCCGCCTTCGGCCTCGGCCGGGACGACGAATTCTCAAAACCCCACCACCTGCCCATGCAAGTCATACGCATCCGCGCGATCGATAAGCGCGGTGACGGTCTCGCCGACTTTCACCGGCCGCCGTGACGTCACATGCACGACGCCATCGATCTCCGGCGCATCGCCGCGCGTCCGGCCGATCGCCCCGCCAATCTCCACACGGTCGATGATGACTTTCTCCCGCTTGCCGACCTTGCGCCGCAGCTTCTTCGCGCTGATCCGCTGCTGCAATTCCATGAAGCGGGCGTAGCGCTCGGATTTGACCTCTTCCGAAATCGCGCCATCGATCTCATTCGCCTGCGCCCCGCGCACCGGCTCGTACCGGAAGCATCCCACACGGTCGAGCTGCGCTTCCTCGAGAAACGCCAGCAGTTCGCCGAACTCCGCTTCGGTCTCGCCGGGGAATCCGACGATGAAGGTCGAGCGGATCGTGAGATCGGGGCACAATTCCCGCCAGCGCGAAATCCGCGCGAGCGTCTTTTCCTGCGCTGCAGGCCGCCGCATGCGCTTCAAGACTGTCGGGCTGCCGTGCTGGAACGGAATGTCGAGGTAGGGGAGGACCTTCCCCTCCGCCATCAGCGGGATGACTTCGTCCACATGCGGATAGGGATAGACATAGTGCAGCCGCACCCATGCGCCGAGTTCGCCGAGCGATGAAGCGAGATCATGGAACTTCGCCCGCACGTCGCGATCGCGCCAGCGGCTCTCCGCATACTTCATGTCGATGCCGTAGGCCGACGTGTCCTGCGAAATGACGAGCAGTTCCTTCACGCCCGCCGCGACCAGCCGCTCCGCTTCCCGCAGCACATCGGCCGCGGGCCGCGAGACGAGATCGCCGCGCAGCCTCGGAATGATGCAGAAGGTACAGCGGTTGTTGCAGCCTTCGGAAATCTTCAGATAAGCGTAGTGGCGCGGTGTGAGCTTGATCCCCTGCGCCGGCACGAGATCAAGAAACGGATCGTGCTTCGGCGGTGCCACGTCGTGGATCGCCGCCACCACCTGCTCGTATTGCTGCGGCCCGGTAACGGCGAGCACACTCGGATGCGCCGCGCGGATGGTCTCGGGCTCCGCGCCCATGCACCCCGTCACGATCACCCGGCCGTTCTCCTTCAGCGCCTCGCCGATCGCCGCCAGACTCTCGGCCTTGGCGCTGTCGAGGAAGCCGCAGGTATTGACCACCACCACGTCGGCGCCCGCATGCGTGCGGGTGAGGGCGTACCCTTCGGCCCGCAGCCGCGTGATGATGCGCTCCGAATCGACGAGCGCTTTCGGACAGCCGAGCGAGACGAACGACACGGCAGGCGCGTCTTCCGCGCTGCGTCGCTCGGTATTTGGATGGGGGGTCGGGGCGTTCACCGCCGACACATGGCGAAGGCGGAAGATCGGGTCAAGCCTTGTGTTGCAAGGATTTGGCTTCTTTCGCGACAGCCGCGTGCCAGTCGCCGCAAGCCAAAATTAACCGTTCTACGGTTCTTTTTGAGCGGGGACTTCCGGTCCGTCCGTTTGACCGACGCCGGGGCATAGGGAGACAGCGGCACGATGCCCACCTGGTTGCGTGTTGCCGGCATCGCGATGCTTGCCATGTGGCTCGCGGGATGCGGCGGGATTGGCTTCATCGACATCACCGGCCTGACGAGCTACGCCGATCCGAGCGATCGGAGCGCGCCCCGGTTGCCGGGGCGCGTTTTCATCATGCGCGGGATCGGCCATATCTGGTCGCGCGGCATGACGGAGCTTGCCGACGAGCTCAACCGGCGCGGCACCACGGCAAGCGCGCACCGGCACAGCGAATGGGAAGACCTCGCCGACGAAGCGATCAGGCTTTACAAATCCGACCCCGAACGATGGCCGATCGTCTTGATCGGACACTCCAACGGCGCCGATATGTCGATCAACATTGCGCGCCGATTGAAGACGCATAACATCCCCGTCGCGCTCATCGTCGGCTACGATCCGACCCGCTTCGCGGGCAACGTGCCCTCCAACGTCCAGCGCTTCATCAATCTCTATCAGGCGACCAATATTCTCGGCGGCGGCCAGATCCATCCGTCACGCGATTTCCGCGGCCAGTTGATCAACGTCGATCTGCGCAACCACTTCGAGATCGGCCACATGAACATCGACAAGTCGCGCCGCCTGCAACAGGAGGTGATCGCGAAAGTGTTGCAGGTCGTCGCCTTCCCGGAACAGCCGGCGGCGTCACAAATGGTATCGATCAAGTACGTCGTGCCGGGAAACGCACAAATCGAATTGTGGGACGGTGGCTTGCCGATCACGCTGCAACCCGGTCAGACGATCGCGTCGATTGCCAAGCTCTATGGCGTGCCCGCCTGGGCCATCAAGCAAGCGAGCAAAATCTCAGATGATCAGGAAATCTCGCCGGGTCGTCGGATCATCGTGCCGCGGCATTTGACGACGCTCGCCCCTGCGGGAACCGCCGATACATCGTTCGGTCCGGCGTACGTAGCCCCGCCGGAGCATGAATTCGCCCACCAATAGGAAACGGAAAACAGTCGGCCTGCCAGCCGGACGCGGCTAGTTGCCGTATCCGTATCCACCACCACCGCCGCCACCATACGGATTGAAGGTCGGCCCTGATCCAAGCAACTGGTCGACGCGATCCACCGGAAAACCGGTGATCTGGTTCCAGTGCGGATCGCTCGGCCAGTGATTCCCCAAGAGCGGGAAGGGGACCTTCGCGACCACCGAGAAAAGCGTGCTGTCCCAGGTCACGATCTGCACCTGGCCGCCCGGCGAAATGATCAGGGCTTGCCCCGGCTTGCTCAGATCGTACGTCTTGCCGCCGAAGGTGATGGAGGTGGCGCCTTCGATCAGGATGACGACAAGCGACAACTGTCCCTGCGCATTCCTGACGATATTCACGTCGAAAAGCGTGCCGCGCACGCCGATGGTCGCCACCGGAGTCCGTATCTGATAGCTCGAAGATTGTTGCGATCCGGTCGCGAACCGGAAAGCGCCCCGCGTCGCATTGAGCACGACGCTGCCGGCGCCGCGATTTGGATCGTACACGAAGCGATCCAGCGTAACTTCGGACTGCGGCCCGATTGCGAGGCTCGTTTCATCGAGAAACAAGAGCTGCGCCGTGCTTTCCTCGCCCGTCCGCACGACCTCTCGCGTGAACACGTCGCTGCCCGCCGAAAGCGGACGCAGGCCACCGCCGGCGCTGCCTTCCACGCGGTTCTTCACCGCCGAGGCAATGCCGATCTTCGAAGCGTTCTGCGCCTCGGCGCCGTGCGACGCGAAAACCGCCGCCAACACCAGCGACGATACGGTACCCATCCAGCGGCTGATAGCCATCGAACGCCCCACTCGTCCGGTCAGATTTCAGTTCGGAATATCACAAGACCCTTCTACGCTCCAATGCGGCGCGGTATGTGATGATGGTCACGCCAGTGGCCCGACACGGCGCGGGGCGGATTTACTCAGCCACCGGGAAAATCCGGCCTTCTGTTATGTGTTCTTTTTGCACCACCTTTCAGCAAACGGAATAGCAATGCCCCGACCGGTGCTGTTGGCGTGGGAGCTCGGGGCAGGGCGAGGCCACATCCTGGCACTGGCAGAGATCGCCCGCGCCCTTGAAGCCCGCGGCTACGACGTGGTCTATGCCGTACAGCGGCTGGATACGCTCCGGGCAGCTTCCGTCGACTCCAGCCGTGGAGGCCATTTCCAGGCCCCCATCTGGCCCGGCCTCCTCGGCGCCTCGGGGTTCGGATTGCCCGGGCCGCAGGCGACGCTCGGCGATGTCCTCGCTGATTTAGGGCTCCGGAGCAGGGAGGTCACCGAATACGCGCTCGCCGGCTGGGACACCATCTTTTCCAACGTCCGGCCGTCAGCCGTGGTGGCCGACTTCTCGCCAATGTGTCTGCTCGCGGCCCGCGCGCGTATTCCGGCGTTGGCGAGGGGAAACGGCTTCACGCTTCCGCCCGCGCACCTCGAAACCTTTCCCATGCTCAGACCGGAACAGCAGAATCGAAAATACGACGAACAGGTGCTGCTGGAGACCCTGAACGGTGCGCTTCGCGCGTCCGGCCGCCATCCGATCGACCGCTTGCCCGCCGTGTTCTCCGCGGATCGTATGTGCGTCGCCGGATTCGCGGAAATCGATCCCTACGCAACGGAACGACGCATTTCCTACGTGGCGCCATTTCTTCCTTCATGGCGTCCCAACGTTCGGGAAGAAGGTAACGAGATTTTTGTCTATTTGCCCGAGTACATCCATGCTTATCCGACGATCCTCGCCGCCCTTGAGAATGTCGCGGCCGCCGGAAGCGTGGTGCGCTTCCATGCACCAAATCTCGACCACGCCATTGCGCGGCGTCTTACGTCAGCGGGAATCGTTGTCGAACGAGAGCCAGTCCCTCTCGAATCCATTGCGCAACGCAGCCGGCTGATCGTTTCGCACGGCGGATACGGAACGAGCTCGTTTTCCTTAGCCGCGGGCGTCCCGCAGGTCGTGATCGCGTTCGATACGGAGAAGCTCTTGACCGGCGCGGCGCTCGAAAAACTGGGTGTCGGCCGGCTGGTTCGAATCCAGCGCGACAATCCGCTCGAAGTTGCGCTGCTCGCCCAGTTGATTTTGGAAGCGCATGCCGACGATCAACTTACTGAAAGGGCGAGGTCACTCGCCCCCGGTTTTCTTGCTCGCATGCAGGAAGACCCCGCGAAACAAGCGGCGGATCAGGTCGTCGAAATCGCCGCCGGTTGAGGCAGAATTCCGCTTTGGCAGCTTGCGCCCGAAAGCCGGCGGCACGCCAACTATGTATGCTCCACCGGCGGCGTGCCGTAGGTGTGGAAGGTTTCGACGGTCTTCAGGCCCCACGCTTGTCCCTTCTTGCGCTCGGCCTCGCTCCAGACGATCGGCTTCCAGTCCGGAGCAAGAATGAGCCGCGCGCCCGCGTTCGCGATCTCCACGCGGTTGCCGCCCGGTTCGTACGCATAGAGGAAGAACGTCTGCTGGATCGCGTGCTTGTGCGGGCCGGTTTCGATGAACACGCCGTTGTCGAGATAAATGTCCGCCGCGCGCAGAATATCCTCCCGGCTGTCGACGGCGTAGGTGAAGTGATGCAGCCGGCCGCGCGCGCCCGTGTGATCACGCGCAATCGCGACGTCGTAGCTCTTGTTGTTCGAGGTCACCCAACCGGCCGCCTCGATCCCGTTATCGAGCATGACCTGTTCGGTCATGCGCATGCCGAGCGCGTCCTGAAGGAATTCGCGCGTCGCCGTCACGTCGCTGGCGAGAAGATTGATGTGGTCGAGACGCCGCACGTTGATGCCGCGTCCCGGAAATTTCTGTGCTTGGTTCTTCAGCGCCGGCTTGAGCTCCGGGGGCGGGGAGTACCATTCCGTCTCGTAATAGATCTCGACCTTGTGCCCGTCCGGCGTCTGGAAGAGATAAGCCGGCCCCTGTCCGACGTCGCCCTCGGTCCAGCCGATGCCGGCGCCCGCCGCCTCGATCGCCTTGACCCGCCGCTCCAGTGCCGCCGGGCTGCGGGCCCGAAACGCGAAATGCCCAAGGCCCGGCTCCTTCCCGGCGGTGAGCTTGAGCGAGTGACGCTCGTAATCGTCCCAGCCCCGCAGATAGACGGAGTCACCGGCCCTGCCGGACTCCACCATGCCCCAGATATCCACGAAGAACCGAAGGCTTTCCTCCGGCTTCGGCGTCAAAAGCTCGACGTGGCCGAGATGGGCGACGTCCATGATGGGTTCGGGTTGCGACACGGCTGCGCTCCTCTGAAAATCGGGCGGCACTCTCTAACATAGTCAGTACACGGAGGAAATTGCGGTATCGCGGCAACCGTCCTCATGGTGAGGAGCCGCGCGAAGCGCCGCGTCTCGAACCACCGCCGTCACGCGCCAAACCGGTCATGGGCGACGATATCGGCCTGCAGGTCCACGTCCCGGGTGGCGCGCCGGATCTCGTCGAACATTGTTTTGAGCCAATACAACGTGGCCTTGCGGGCCTCGAGAGAAAGATACGCGATCGACATCTGCACCGGCGGGATCGGGCCGAGCGCATCCGGCGTGGATGTGCGCCGCATGAAGTCGCTGAGCGAAAGCCGCGGATCCTCGACCGCCGACAGCGTGAACGGATCGAGACGCGGCATGATGATGTGCGGCTTGTGCGACTGCAGAATATCGACGCTGCCCTCTTGCAGCTTCTCTTGAGGGAGCTCGCCCAAGGCAAGATTGCGGACGAGCACGAAACCGGCGTCCCGAAAACCCTCCAGGATCGCCAGCCCCTGGTCGTAGGTTTCCGCGGCCGCATCGGGAATGAACAGGATCACCGGATAGCGGCCCGCTTGCCTTGCTTCCGCTACGTACTCGATGTCCCGCATCAGGGTGAAGAACTTGGCGAATGAGCGATGGCTGACATCGATGACCTGCGATGTAGGCTCTCCCGCCGTCAGGGAATCGAACAGCTTCATCTGATCCGGCACCCGCTCCAGATCGACGATGTGCGCCTGCGTCGGAAAATACGACGCCAGCTTGTGATCGATCACGTCCGTGTCGAACAGCTTGCGGGTTTCGCCGGTGAGCGTGAGGTATTCGGCGATCAGACGCGCCAGTGTCGTCTTGCCGGTGCGGGCCCGGGGGGAGGCAACAATGAAGACGTGCTTCTTCTCCGCCACGTCAACCTCTGCGGACGCAACCACTAGCCCGCGAACACGCCCCCCGGCGAAGAATGCTACTCGTCAGTCAGCCGGTCGATCAAGCCGACACGATCGTACTCGTCGAAGACATGCTTCAGCCACGTTTTCACGTAGCCGCGCAGCACGAGCGAATTGTTGGCGTTATGGCCCTGCGCGTTCTTGTTCTTGATGAAGGTCGAGAACGGCACGCCGGCGAGATCGACCTGCTCGTAGGCCATCTCGTTCAGCTTCGGGATGTTCACCTCGACGGCGCCCTTCGCCATCTTGAAATAGCTGTCATAGACGGCGGGGTCCCACTCGAAGAAGCTCGTCTCGTTGATGAAGTTCTTCACGGCGAAGTAGTTCTTGCCGCCCGTATAGGGCAGGACGTCCGCGATTTCCTCCAGCGAGGCCACCGACGGCCCAAGGATATGAAACAGCGCGAAACGGAATTCGCCGCCGCGCACCGCGTCGAGAAAGCCGATGTCAGTGAACGCGCGCAGCGTGCTCGAGAGCTGCCCGGCGCGCACGTCGATGATGTTGATCTTCCGCTCGCTTGTCGTGAGCGTATCGAGGATCTTCATCTGGTCCGAAATCGCCGCGAGATCGACGACCTCGGTCAGGCTCGGATGAAACCGTTTCAGGGACCCGCGCGGATATTCAGCGTCGAACGCCCGCGCGAGCAGATTGCGCGACGCCATATAGTCGAGGAGCGTGCGCGAGATCGTCGTCTTGCCGACGCCGCCCTTGTCAGCGCCCACAATGAGTACTGCCGGCTTCATGGTATTTGACCCCGATTTCTCGCCCGCTCCCCGGGACACTCGCTTGCTGGTCGCCACGCGGCTATTCCCCCTGGAGGGCGAGCTTTCCCTGGCGAATCGTCGACCGCCACTGCCCGGATCGCCCTATCATATCGGTACAGTGTCGTCTTTTTCGTTTGTCTTCAAGGGCTAATCCCCGCCGGGCATACCGAATCGGGCGTAAGCCGGAACGCCAAGGGCCCGGAATCGTTGTCCGAAAAGGCCGAGCGAATGGAGGACAAAATGCCTCGCTGCGACCAGTGCGGCAACGACTACGACAAGACCTTCCAGGTTATGAAGGACGGACGCACCTGGACCTTCGACAGCTTCGAATGCGCGATCGAGGCGGCCGCCCCGCGATGCGAACACTGCGGCTGCCGGATCGTCGGTCACGGTGTCGAGAAGGGGGACGTCTTCTACTGTTGCGCGCACTGCGCCGAGCAGGAGGGTGTCCACGAGCTGCGCGACCGCGCCTGATCTCGTGCCGGCGATCGAACGCGTCCTCGAGACGTCGCTCTACGTCGACGACCTGGACCGCGCCGCGAAATTCTACGAGGAATGCCTCGGGCTGCCGCGCATGCACGCGGACGAGCGCATGCGCGCATACGCGGTCGGCGGGACCGTGCTGCTCCTGTTCGCCCGCGGACAATCCTTGAGCCAGGTCGAACTGCCGGACGGAGCCATCCCGCCCCACGACGGCAGCGGACCGCTGCACGTAGCGTTCGCGATCTCCACGGAAGCGCTCGACGGCTGGCTGAAGCGCCTTGACGCAAACGGGGTCGAGATCGAAGGACGCGCCCGCTGGCCGCGCGGCGGCGAAAGCATCTACTTCCGCGACCCGGACGGCCACTTGCTGGAATTCGCCACGCCGGGCCTGTGGCGCAATTACTGATCAGGGCCGAGCGGCAAGATTGCAGGCAAGCCGAACGTGGCGAACAGATGGTGGCAGATGAATCCGGTCACGCCTGTGATCGCATCGCCTTCGACGTCGAGCAGGTGAATCGAATGGGCGCGCCATGCGTCCGCGCCGGCCCGGCTTCGGCTATAGAGTGCAAAGCCGGGTTGCCGGTTCGCTCCGGCCGAAACAAGCTTGAACGATCCGTAGCCGCCTGTCTCCCACGCCCAGGCGAAGAACCTGCCGATCGCGTCGCGCCCCCGATACCAATGAGGCCATGGCGGCATGCTGAGAAAGGCATCCTCCTTGAGCAGCGCGACAAGCCCGTCGAGATCAGCCTGTTCCCAGGCGTGCATATAGCGGTCGACAAGCTGGCCCTGGCGGTCGTGACGCGCCGACGGGCGGATCGGTCGATGCGCCGGGGCTAGCTTTTCGAGCGTGGTGCGCGCCCGCTGCAATGCGCTGTTCGCCGAAGCGACAGACGTGCCGAGCAGATGAGCAGCTTCCGTCGCGGAGCAGCCCAGGACGTCCCGGAGCAGCAGTACGGCACGCTGGCGCGCAGGCAGGTGCTGGACTGCCGCCAGAAAGGCGAATTGCACCGACTCGTGCAACTCGTATCGCGCATCGGGTCCGGGGGCGAGGTCCGCGACCTCGTCGAGATATCGGTCGGGATAAGGTTCCAACCACGGCAGCTCGGTTGCTGGCTTGCCGTTCGGTAGATGCGCGGCCGGTGGTCCTTCCATATCGGGCAGCATCCGGCGGGTACGAACGGTTCGCGCGTTGAGGCAGGTGTTGGTTGCGATCCGGTAGAGCCAAGTGCGGAAGGAACTCCGTTCCTCGAAGCCGCCGAGCCCGCGCCACGCCCGCAGCATGGTTTCCTGCACCACATCCTCGGCATCGTGGAACGAGCCGAGCATCCTGTAGCAATGCACGTGCAGTTCACGACGATACGGCTCCGCCAGACGCCCGAAGGCATTCCGGTCGCCGCTGCGGGCGCGGGAAAGAAGCGCAGTCTGGTCGCCGACTTCAGTTGTCATCTCAGCCCACTTCGGCATATGCGGGCGGAAGCGGACGCTTCCGCCCGCTTACGTCCTGTCAGGCGCTCATCGTCTTGCGAACGGCCTCGAGCACCTTTGGATTCTCCGACTGCAGGCCGCCGTTCAGCGCGACGTTCTCCAGCGGGTATTCCCGCAGAAAGATCAGCGTCTCCCCGATCGGGTAGACCTCTTCCACGGCGTCGGTGACCTTCTGGACCATTCGCTTCTTGGCGTCCGGACGGATGCCGGGCGGAGCTTCGATGAAGATAACGGGCATGCGAGCTTCCTTCCTGATGCTGATTCTGCTGTGGATCGCGTCTTGCGCATCCGGACATAGAGACCATGCATCGGGGTGAAACTCATCGGTCGGGGGAGGCGATCTTCAGGAATCCATGCGGGCCTGCCCGAACGCACCGTAGGCGGCAAATGGCGGGCGGCGCCCGATAGCGATGATCGCTACGTTTTCACTGTAGCCCTATGACGGAGACGCCGGACGGACAACCGCCGCCGACATCGAGAACGCAGCGAAAGCTGCGCTCGCAGGGCCATCCCGCCCAACGCTTTGGTTTCCTCTTGCACGCGCTGTCGCTCCGCTTATACGCAACTGGATGAGTTGCTCGCAGGCAGATTGTGACCACGCAGATCGTGACCACCGCGGCCGCCGGCGCATGGATCCGCAAAACCCGTCGAAAATAGCTGGCGCGGTGGATCGCCATCCTGAA
>Ga0180217_1002138_pt1 | contig 19155 bp, 23 predicted proteins | sample eDN3rd37CBELigOP_FD_128521 | JGI IMG/M metagenome (GOLD analysis project Ga0180217, IMG submission 128521) | Enriched Organic Plus compost microbial communities from Emeryville, California, USA - eDNA 3rd pass 37_C BE-Lig OP (version 2) (version 2) ... | reverse complement strand
CGAGTGCCACGAACTTGCGAAACCATTTCAGACGGCTTTGTACCTGGCGATAGATCAACGCAAGGTGATCGTGAGCGGGCGGAACACCGTGCAGAGCATTCCGCTTCAGGAGTTCACGTTGCTGCTCTCGACGACGGATGAATACTGCCTGCTCCAACCTCTGCGAGACAGAATGAAGCTCGTCCTTCGTCTCGACTTCTATTCGGAAGACGACCTCGTTCAACTTCTCCGTTCCCGCATCCAGGCGCTTGGCTGGTCGGTTGATGGGCTGGTTCTTGGCGAAATCGCCAAACGATCCAGAGGAACTCCTCGATTGGCGCTTCGCCTGCTTCAATCGTGCCGCCGGTACGCCCGAAGCAAGGGAGACACCTCGATCGACTTCGACCACCTCAAAATGGCTTGCCAATTGGAAAGCCTGGATGAAGTTGGCTGCGGCCCAATGGAACAAAAGTACCTCGCTGTTCTCGTCGATGGTGCGTGTCGATTGAACGTGATCGCTTCGAGGATCGGCTTACCGACTCGAACAATCACCGAAGTGATCGAACCGTACCTGATTCGGGCCGACCTGGTCTGCAAAGACGACCAAGGTCGGCGGGAACTCACGGCGCTCGGTCGTGAGCACGTTCAGCGTCAGATTTGTGACCCATCTCTGTAGGAGTCATTTCCATTGAATGTCGAAATCAGCAAGGCCGTCGTCTCGGTCACCGAGATGGCCCGCATGCTCGGATTGTCGAGAGCCAGGTTCTACCAGTTGAAGAACGAAGGCATCTTCCCGCCGCCGAAGATCGACGAAATGAGCGGTCGGCCGGTGTACGACCAGGATCTTCAGCGGCAGTGCGTTCATGTCCGGCGCACGAACTGTGGCGTGAACGGCAAGCCAATCGTCTTTTACTCTCGACGTCGTGACTTCGGCACGACCAAAGTTGTCACGCCGAAGAAAGCGCCGAGGCCAGAGGCGACGGCCAAACACGCCGAGTTGATCTCTGGTTTGAAGTCGCTCGGACTGACGGCGGTCACCACCAGCCAGGTCGAGGCAGCGCTGGCCGAGGTCTTCCCCCAGGGGACCGCCGAGGTCGATCCGGCCGAGGTCTTGCGGGCCGTGTTCGTGAGCATTCAGAGTCGGGACTCGTCCAGATAACCGGGGAAGTAATCGAGAATACCGGTCGGGTTTGGCGCATTCAGCGCCTGATTTGTTTATAGAAGTGAGGAATAAGCCGTGTCGAATTCGAGTGGTAATCTGTTTCGGGGCATCCATGTCGGTCCAGACGAGGAGGCCCTCCTCAACCAGTTCCTCGACGGCGAAGATTTCTCGGCCGAGACTCGACGGGCGATGGTCCAGGACGTGCGATCGTTCGCCCGCTGGTTCACCGTCGCCAACGGTGAAGCAATCCGAGTCGGCCGAGTGACCGTACGTGACGTCGCCGATTTTCGCCAAGCCCAGCGTGACGACGGCAAGGCGGTCGCTACTGTAAATCGCCGCCTGGTCACCCTGCGAAAGTTCTTCACCTGGTTGCTGGAGACCGGTCACGTTGGCTCGAACCCAGCGGCGAAGGTGAAGCAACTTCGCAAGCAGTCACTTGCGCCGCAGGGCCTCGATCGAATCCATGTGCGGAAGCTCCTTCGTGAGGCCGAACTGCGTGGAGATCTTAGGGCCACGGCGATCTTCCACTTGATGCTCTTCACCGGCTGCCGCATCGGCGACGTCGTCGGCCTGGAACTTCATGACGTGGTGATCGCTGATCGTTCTGGCTCAACGACCTTCCGAACCGGCAAGGGCCGCAAGCAACGGACGGTGCCGCTGCCGCTTCAAGCTCGGCGCACGTTGCAAGCGTACCTCGACTCACGGCCGCCGGTCGATTCCGACAAGGTCTTTGTTGGCGAGCGTGGCGCATTGACCGATCGAGGCGTGCGGAACATCTGCTCCAAGTATTCGGCGATCACCGGTGTTCGGTTTCACCCCCACGCCTTACGGCACAGCTTCGCCAAACGGTTCCTTGCCGAGAACGACAACGATCTGGTGTCCCTCGCCCAGATTCTCGGCCACGAATCGATCTCGACGACGGCCCGCTACACGCAACGGAATCAAGACGAGTTGGGGGAGGCGGCCGAGAGGATGGGGTACTGAAGCCGCAAAGAGTGTTTGTGGCTTCGATCTCTCAACTCACTGCACATCCACAAAGTCAATGCGAAAGAGGTAGTCTTCCATGTCTTCCTGCCAAGCGTCATCCACATACGTCTCGATTTGGATAAGGCGAATCGCAAAGCCACAGTACCCATTCAAATAACGTATAGCCTTGAGGATCTGTGGCTTGAAATTCTCATCCATAATCACGCCACTCTTCGGAAGTAACCGAACAAAACGATCTTCAATGGCATTGGCCGACAGGAACTTGCTGAATTTGTCTGAGTGCAACTTCCTTGCTGCTTCGCTGTCGATTGACTCAATAAACCCTTGGTGGTATTCACGAATCCACGCCAGATTCACCGGCTGAAACTGCAAATCCGCAATGTAACGGAGCAATTGACCGTGGGTGTCGAGCGATTCCCCTCCAATTTTTAGCTCGCACGGCAGAAGTGCCCCGTCGTTCCGTATGTAGAGCACATCGATGCGCTGATCTTCATCCCCCGCTTTTACCTCGGCCGCAACGAGCGTATAGCCCTTCGCCGGGAAATCTTCCCAAATGTCGGATTTCCTAATGACGTTCTGTAAATGCTGAACTTCACGCCATCGAAGGTCTGCCTTCAAGCCAACTCGACGTTTCATGGTGCCGTACTGCTGCCAGTATTTCACATCGTACGGTTTCACGCCGAACGCAATGCCACCCACGTTCGGGTCGTTTAGGCAGTAGAGTGATCGTGTCATTGGTTTACTCGAATGGACTGACAAGTCGGTCGGCAGCAGTTGGGCTCTCGCTCAAAGACGGCCTCCTCTCCGCCAGAATCTCGGAGATCGAGGACTTGGCGATCCCTGCTCCTGACTCAACTGCGTCTGAGTGACGCCGTTCGCTTCCAGTAGATGACGAAGCACGTAGTCATCCGATGCTGGCTCGATGGCGTGGGTTGTCACTTCGGCGGCTTGTGCTTGGCTGGCAGTGTCCGTTCCCTTTCAATTTGAAGTTGTGCCGGAATGGTCATCGCACTCACGGCTCTTCTCGGCCACGCTCTTCTTCGCCTGCTTCGATCCCTCGTCGGTTAGCGTCCACGCCATCTCGTTTGCCGATGATTTCTTCACCAATCCACTGCGTTTGAGCGTGTACAGCGTCGTATAGATGGAGTTGTGGAAATCGTCGGCGCTACTGGTGAAGCCCATCGCCAACACTTTCTCGACGATTGTAGATTCGCTCACTTCGACACCTGCCGCTTCACACATCACGATCAGGATGTACCAGGGAAGTGGATGTGGGTTTCGTGCTCGGGGGTTACGCCTCTGGCGCTTCGTTGCGGTGGATGCTCTGTTGGAGCCGTCACGACACACTGTCGATAACAGCATGTCACCAAGTGCATGTCGAATTCGATCGTCGATCGAAGCGAGTTGTGCATGAAACTCTTCGATCAACTCCGCACGTTCCTTGAACAGTTCAGCGGCGAGCGAGCTTCCTTGCTGCATCGCTTGGACGTCGGCTAACGTCGGTTCGCTCATGATGGCTCCCTTGCTGAGTGGCGATTTCCACCAGTCAACCAGCATTGTAGGCCATCGTGGCTGGAAAGAGTGCGCCGATTCTGTGCGACAAGCACGTTCACCTCGACCGACCAGTTCATTGCCGATCGCCGCAGTTTGAATCCCCCCAACGTACACCCTAACCGAGTCGCTCCAAACCAGCCCAAGGCAGGCTGATCCGACTCAGTTCCCCTGTACCTTGCGGTTGCGAACGATGCTCGATGTGAGCGGCGAACGCAACTCGTACTGGGGAGTACACGACATGCCCGCTGAGATTTCTTTCGTCAATGGCAAAGCCGAAGCCGCCTTTGCCCTACAACCCGCTTGGTGGGACACGGCCAACGAGTACACACTCGAACACGTCCCGACTTCTGACGAGATGATCAAAGCCGCCCATCTTGATTGGGAAGTCCAGGCGCAGCCGATCTACAACGCCGATGGTCGAGTCATCCAAGGTTTTAGCACAACCGTCCGGATGGATACCGGAACTCACCTCGGAGTCATGAGCGACTCCTACCGGGTCGTTCAGAATGCCGAGGGCTTCCGGTTCCTCGACAATTTGCTGAGGGACGGCGTCATGAAGTACGAATCGGCCGGGGCCTTGCGTGGCGGGCGCACGGTGTGGGCGCTGGCTCGCATGCCTTCAGCGGATACGATCGCCGAAGGTGACTTGGTTCAGCGCTACTGCCTGTGGCTCAACAGCCACGACGGTACTGGCGCAATCTACGCCATCCCGACGAGCGTGAGGGTGGTCTGTGCGAACACGGCCGCCCTCGCCATCCGTGGCCAACGTGGCATCAAGCACGTTGGCGATATGGACGCCAAGCTGAAGCAGGCGCACGATCTGCTTTCGCAAGCCGACGATCGGTTCACGGACTTCCGTGACAGTGCTCGCCTCTTGGCCACTCGCCGGTACGGCCGTGACGACGCCAAGCAGTACATCAACACGCTCCTGCCTGAACCGGAAGGACCGGGCCGGTCGTTCTCGATTCGGGAACGCAAGGTCGAGTCGATTCGGTCGGCGCTGCGGAACGAGCGGCAGAACATTCCGTCGATCAAAGGGACGTGGTGGTCGCTCTACAACGCCGTGAGTGAAGCGGTCGATCACGGTCGGCTCTACGCCTGGCGTGGGAAAGGCCGCCAGCGTGCGGAGAACCGCATGTCGTCCGTCATGATGGGACCGGCCGCCGAATTCAAGCAGAAAGCGTTCGACTTGGCACACGACATGGCGCTCGCCAGTTAGTCTCCCCGGTTGCCCCGCCGACACGGAGGTCGGCGGGCCTTGCTTCTCAAAGCCCCAACTGGATCAACACGCCCCCGGCCGTTGGCCGTGGGCTCGTCTTCGAGGATCGGTTGAATTGTACCTTCTGGTGCGAGCCACCCTTGCCAACCACTCGCATCTCGGAGACACCATGAAACGCCAGTTCGCCAATACGACCAACGACGGACGGCCCGTCCTGGAAACCTGCTTGTGCGAGGACCACGACACCCATGAAAGGCAGCAGGAACTGCTTCAATGGCTGACACCCGGCGAGCGCCGCAACGCCAATGGCGACCGCATTGAAGTCACTACCGATCCCGATGGTACATGCCGAGCTTGTGGAAGCCGTGGCCCACGATCCCAAGGCGGCCAGTTCATGTGCGGATTGATCGGGACGATGCCCCGCATGCCAGATTCGTGGGCGGAATTGCCGAGCTATAGCGAGGAAATGAGTGAGTGGCGTGATGAGGTACATGAACGGCTCGTTGCCGATGTGGGTCGGTTTGAAGCGGTGTTCGACATGGTCGATGGCCTTATTCAGGCGGCGCAGTCGAAGCCCGAGGTGTGGGGTGACAAGGATGTCGGCGGCAAGCTGCAAGCTCTGGCGCTCTTCCTGATGCGGACCTGAGACAAGTGCGACGTGGCAATTGATATCAGTGACGACAGGAACCAATCCAATGCCCATTTTTGAAGTTGAACAGTACGAGCTTCATGTACAGAAGTACCGAGTTGTGGCAGACGACGAGGCCCACGCCATCAAGTTGATCTTCGATGGTGAGGCCGAAGCCGTGGACAACGGCCAGGAATACATCGAGGTCGCCGACGACTTTGGACTGCCGGTGGACGAATACAGAGAACTGGCCGAACGTCTTTGTGCTCTCGGCGTGAACGTCGGCAACGACGTGATTCCCTCGATCCGCAGCATCGAGCACATCGAAGACGAGTAAGCCGGTTTGGCCTGCTCCATGTTGTTGTGATCGCTTCCTTGGCCCGCTCCGCCCACCGACTTCGTCGGCCGGGCGGAGCCTTTCCTTCCTCCTGATGATTTCGCCCCTGCGGTCAGTTGTCTTGTACCTTCAGGGCCAAACACCAACATGCACCGGAGACCGCCATGAGCACAACCGCACTCGACGATTACCTCGAACAGATCGAAGCCGAGCACGGCCTGATCTCGACCGCCAGCGAATGGATCACCGAGGGCTGGGGAGTTCCGGCGCAGTCGATCACGCCGCCGATGATCGCAGTCGCCCTGTTCAACGAAGCGAAGACTCAAGAGGCGGTCGTCGCCGAGGAGTCAAAGAGGAACCGAATCGAAACCGATCCGGCCTATCCGGCACTGCTGCGGCGCATCGCCTTTGGCATCCTCACCCTTGACGGTCATGCTCCGATGGCCATTGTCGAAGTATCCGGTGGGGTTGCACAAGCGACGTACTCCGACCACGGCGTTGATGTCGTGATCGTTGATTGGGACTGCGACGGCTTGACCAACAACGACGTCGAGTCCGATCCATGTCTGTTCGTATTGCCTGGCAAGTTGCCGTTTCCCACAATCGGCCGGTCGTACGTCGCCGAGATGATCGACCTGAGCAGCATGCCAACGGACACCGCATTCGGCTTGCTGAATGCGGTGTGCAACCGGGGTGAAGAGACACTCCAGAACGAGGACGAGTTGAAGGGCGTCCGCCAACCACTTGGCCTCGCCTGAACCGAACAATAGCAGTCTCCCGGTGAGCCTCGTCCGGTCGATCGTCTCGGCCGGGCGAGGCCGTTTCGGGTCGGTTGGTCTTTACCTTCCCGTGCAAACACAACACTCACCGGGAGATCGCCTATGACCACGTCCACCGACAAGCAACCATTCGTTGCCGATGCCGTCTTCATTCCCAACAGCGCCGTTTCGAGCGACCGCCAAGGCGATCACGCCGATCCCGACGACTGCATCATGTTGATGGTCGTGGGCGACAACGGCAACGCCAATGTGTACACCGAAGAGAAGTGGAACAACGACGGCGAACCTTTGTGCCGTCGTGAATGGGGAGAATTTACCGAGGTCACAGGCGGCAAAGTTGAACTGCTTCCCGAACTCTGGATCGTCAAGATCGACGAGCGGGAGTGGTGGCTCGATCCCGAGGTGTTCGCCGCCTGCCCTCGCATCTATGGCGTCTACGTGTTCGACCGCAGGCGACACGTTCACGTTTGCTCATTCGAGGCGTGTTACGAACTCCACTTCCTCAGCAGCGACTACACCGAGTCGGACGAGTTACAGGATGACGAGAGCCGCCGTGACGAAATCCACGGCTCGATTGTGCAAGGCGATGCCCTGAGCGAACAGGTCACGTACTGGGGCAAAGCCGACATCGACCGGATGCTTGCGAACGAGATCGAGCCAAGCGGGTTGTCGCCTGATGGGAAGCACGGCGGGTATCGTCTGGACGGCATCGTCAGCGTGACCTACGCCGATGCGATCGAGGAGGTTCGGGAGGCACACGGCGGCTGTTTGCTTTGAATTGTCCGCAGACGACAGAAGTACATCTTACACAGTCTCCCGGTATGCCTCGTCCGGTCGATCGTCTCGGCCAGACGAGGCTCCTTCTGGTCAGTTGATCTGTACCTTCCCTGGCGAGTCAACATCACACCTCGCACAGGGAGAACAGCATGCTCTTCTCAGTCATTTACTCGGTCGATTGCCCCTCTGACGAGGACGTCAACGGCTTCGCCCCACCGGAAATGGACCTTTGGGAACAGACCGAGGGCGATGAGCAGTACGAACTCGATTACTTGGAAGGCTGCTGGGAAAACGGCCACCATCGCAAGTGGGTGGCACTTCTCAACCGAGAGCAATTTGACGGGTTCGTCGAGCATTGCGGTTTGACGGCGGAAGGCGTCGAGACGATGGGTTCACTCGGCGCACCCGGCTTCGGGATCGGTTGGGCACCAGCGATCTCGTTCGATGGCCACGACTCCAATGCACTTCAGAACGCCTATGTGACGCCGATCCCCGAGGTCGAGCGAGACCAATGCGACGAACGGGATTGGCATCGTGTGCGAGGTGCGGTGCTTGCCGTTTACGGGTGAGTGACGAGGTTGGTCCGTGATCAACATGCCCCCGGCCGAAGGCCGGGGGCTCGCCTTCGAGGATCGGTTGCCCTGTACCTTCTCGGGCAAACACCTCAGCCCTAAGGAGCCTCAACATGACCGATCCGACCGAAGACATTCGCCGTCAAGAACTCGCCCAGATCAACGCCGAGCCTGACAGCGGTGAAGAACTCGAAGCGAAGCACGGCCAGGTGTGGAACACTGCCGAGCTTCAACAAGACTTTTGTGTGGAAGGCTTCATGGCTCCGTACGTCGTCGTGACTCGTAACAGCGACGGTGTGCGGGGGAGCATGAAGTTCCAGCATTCGCCACGGCTGTATTACGGGTTCGAGCCTGAGTGAGTGGTCGATGTTGAAGACCGGCCCGCAGGAGGCGGGCTGCGATTGTTGTGTCGGTTCCCTTGTACCTTCCCAAGGCAAACCACCTCACCCTGGGAGAAAAACATGAACTTCTTGACGATGCCCGACTCAAAGCTCGCCACGCTTCGCAATCAGGTCGCCGACGAACTTGCCCGCCGGTCCAAGGCGGCGATCAAGGGCCACGATGCCGCCGCAATCATCTACGGAAATGAAGCGGCCAAGCGTGCTTTGGTCGTTGCTGCTGCTGGTCGCCATTCGATCTTGTTCATTGGCCCACCGAATTGCGGCAAGACGATGATGCGGGCGGTGGCGTTGGAAATCGGGTTGACTGACACGTTTGAAGCACGGCCGTGCCCATGTGGCTGGCGGTCGCACCGGGACCACCCTTGCCGCTGTTCGGCGAAACAAGCCGAGCGGCACATCGCCAAACTGCCGCTCGCCGACATCACGGTCGAAATGCATCAGCCCGAGAACCGGGACCGCATCATGCCAGGTTCGTCACTGCCGGAAATGCAGCAGTACATTGCCAACGCAATCGACCACGAAACTCTCGACTTGGACGAGACGGCTTCACGACTGCTCCGAGCGAGCGTGCAAGAGATGGGGCTAGATGAAGCCGTCCGCCAGCGAGTTGTGCAAGTCGCTCGCACGATCGCCAATCTGGATCAGGCCGAGCGCATCCATAGCGCCCACGTCTGCGAGGCCGTCAACTACCGACTGCTACGACGGTGAAGTCATGGCCCGCAGGAAGCGGGCTGCGTTTGGCGTGTCGGTTGAGTTGTACCTTTGGAGGCGAAAGGAGAACCCATGTCCAACCGAACTTTCCATGCGGACAACGCAACTCAACAAGCGGCTCGCAACGCTGCCGCAGTTCAGAACGCCGTCAACCTCCGAGCGATCGTCGCTCGACTGCTGGAGGACATCGACTCGATGCGTCAGTCGGCCGGTCTCGACGGCAACGAAGTGAACAACCATCCGATCGTCTTGGCGTACGTGAGCAAACTCAACAGCCTCTGTCGGATGACGTCCGAACGAGAGATGGCGGCGTTGCAAGCGATCGATCAGCTTGCCCGAGGAGAAGATGTCGAATGCGAGGTGATTCGTCTATGAGCGAGAAACAGGCGAAGAAGCAGCTTGCGAAGATGCTCGACTCGTTCACGCCGGGCAGTGTCCTCTATTTGTTGTCCGACATGTACCGGGACCGAGCCGAAGCGGCCAGCAAAAGCGGAGACGTTGTCCGCTCCGATCAGTGCAAGCTTGTCGAGCACACGCTGGTCGCCGTCGGCGCAGGAATCGATGCAGTACAGCCACGCTAAATCGGAGAGTTTCTGATCAGTGAAAGCGATGTGTGGATGTGCGAAATGAGCGACTCGGTTAGCGTCAAAATGCGCTAACCGGATTGGCCGGTCGGTTGACCTGTACCTTCTGGTGCGGCCACTCACCCAATCCAAGGAGAACAACCTTATGGTCGCACCCGCACGCCCGCTGTTTCCACTCGGCCGAGTCGTTGCTACGCCCGGTGCTCTGGGGACGCTCGAAGCCGCTGACGAATCGCCTGCTGATCTGCTCAATCGCCATGTTCGAGGCGATTGGGGCGATCTCGATGACGAGGACAAGGCCGCCAACGAAGCCGCATTGAGGGACGGCAGCCGGATCTTCTCGGCTTACGTGCTGTCGTCGGGAGAAAAAATCTGGGTCATCTCGGAAGCCGATCGGAGTTCGACGTGTTTGCTGCGGCCGGATGAATACTGACTTCATCAGCAAGCCCGCCATGACCGAAGGTCGTGGCGGGCGAGTGCAGTCGGTCGTCTTGTACCTTGTCCAACAACTCCTCAGCGATCGAATTACAAAAATTCAATTCGAGAAATCCGGTTCTAAAACCCTGGGAATCGGGACTCCAGTCGGCCCATCTGGAGGGATATTCGCTCACAACTTCTTGGGACTCCGTTTGTCACCAAGATCAGCCCATTCGACACAGTATTTCTTATCCATGCCCCAAAGCCGCTTGATCCTTCCCGACGACTTCCTCCGCAAGGAAGAGCCAATCGTCGATCTGAAGCGATACCTTCACAAGCAAGTGAAGGTCGCACTCGGACTAGGACGTACGCCCTGGGAAATCCCGGTGGCTTACGATCCCAACTGCGGCTTGCCCTGCAACGTCCGCACCAGAGGCCGCTACCGAGGCATCAACGTCATCCTGCTCTGCGACACGTACCACACGCACGGCTACCGATCGAAGTGGTGGGGGACCAAGGAGGACTGGGCTTCGATCGGCGCTACCGTCAAGCACGAAGAAGGGCCAACGATCATCGCTCACTTCGTCGGCGATGATCTTGTCACTCTCGAAGAGCGGCGGGTGTTCAATGCCCACCAGGTTAAGGGAGCCGATCGGTACGTTTCGACGATCAAGGAAGTTGTGCTCCACGATGATGCTGACTTCGGCCTGATGGGCATGCTGCTTGAGCACCATAACCCGACGATCAGATACGACCAGGCCGACGAGTTCAGCGGTCCTGACTACAACGGCTACATGGCTCCTTGGCCGTGGACAGCGTTCCCCAATCACGCCAAGGGCGACTACATCATGATCCAGAGCGTCGAGAATTTCCCCAACAAGGCCACGCACTACTCAGTTCTGCTCCACGAAATGATCCATTGGGCGGAAGTCCGAACTGGTTGGATACATTGCATGGCTGTGCGGGAGTTTGTGGCCGAGATGGGCATGCACATCTTGGGGTTGGAACTCGGCATCCCACACGCCCTTGACCAGCACAATCGGTATCAGTGGCAAGGCGAGTGGACCCAAATTGCCTACAAGGACCACACATTCTTCTTGCAGGCGGCGTCCCAGGTCGATCGGGCATCTGACTTCTTGCTCGCTCCCATTTTGGGGCGAAGGCAGTTCCACGACCCGTGGTGCGTCACGCCACAACCCAACATGCTCAACAGTCCTGACGGAATGAGCTTTGAGGCCGTCCAATAGTTCCACTATCGCCGATGCGAGTGTGGCTTAGCGTCCCGGCGACATTGCATATCCCAGTATCGCCATCGCAGAACCGGTGGCCAATTCGCCAGCAAGCCATATCAGACCGGTGCCAATGCAGACATAGGCAGCGGCGCCGTCTGTGTGGCCTTTGGAAAACAGAGGTGGTCGAATGCCTGCCACGTTGTTTCTCCTGACGTTGATTGGCGGCGAGGGATTGCGCCACCGAAGAGATCGGCGTTTGCACCTCGCAAGGTGTGATTCAACCGATACCGATAGCTGACCAGAATGCTCACCTGTCTCGGCCGCTCTTCACGCCAAGTGCAAACCCGTCTTCCAAACCATCGCATGCACCAAGCATTCGTTGAGCAGCCGGATTGTCGGCACCAAATTGGCGAATAAGGTCGTTTCGGCTGCTTTCGTTGTCAGCGAGAATCTTCTTGTAGCCGTCCATTTTGGCACGCCGTTCCACGTCGTTTGTTGAATCGTGATAGCTCTCTCCAAGGCGTCGTCCCGTATTCCAAAAGCCTCGATACGTTTCAATATATTCACCAGAGCGTCCTGAGAAGTCTTTGTCGAATAGGACCGTCCCATCTTCCGACCACCTAACCTCTCGCCCGGTGCGACTACCCTTGTCCCACATTTCACGAAACGACTGGGCTCCACTCTGGTACCACCCTGTCCATTCACCATCTTGTAATCCATCGACGTAGTGCCCCGCTTCTTGAAGCTCGCCAGTCTCGTACCATTGGAAGTACCGGCCGCTTTTCTCATCCTTTCTCCACTCAGCTTGAATCTTCTTTCGTCCGTTCTTGTAAAACACTGTGGCTTCGCCGTCGTGAACCCCTTCGTTCCAATGCTCGATCAGTGACGGAGTGCCGTCTTCGTACCAATATACCCATACACCATGCTTTCTTTCATATGTGGCGACTCGGGTGGCTTCTGTCAGTGTGGGCAATCCCCTAAGGTCATCGGGAAGGGTGGATCGCTTGTCCTCTGCCTCTCGCATCGCACGGACATAGTTCGTGTTGAAGTTGGCTTCGAGACCCAGATGCACTCCCTGAATCGCCAATTGCCCGTTTTCGGCGTGCCACTCTCTATGGGGTCCATGGGGAACGCCGTCGTAATGGTATTGCTCAAATAGGATTTGGCCTTCTGGAGTGTGTATCCGTACGGGACCATGAGTTATCTCTTCACCGTCATCAGCCGCATAGTACTGCTCTGTGACGATCATGCCCACTTGATTCGTCCACCGTTTCTCTTGTAGCGGCTCTCCGTTCGGTCCTTGCGTGTAGTTGACTGAAGCAAACTGTGCTGAGACTGCCGGTTCTTTGTATCTCGTTTCGACATGCTTTTCCGCAACGTCATTTATCGGTGCCCCTGTGCCAACCGGATGTGTGGCTGGATAGTTGCCGTTGAAGAGCGTGATGACGGCGATGACGACCATCGTGAGGACGACGAGTCCACCACCTGCTCCAACGATCACGATCCAACTTCGCTTGTCGGGAGGAGCGGTATTGGTGGATGGCAATGGCGGCGGTTCTTGCGACCGGTGGGCAGCAGGAGTTCGCACCACAACGTCATGTGGCTTAGACGGGGAGTCACATGACGCAGTGGACGTTTCACAGTGTGACGTTTTCTCCGTTGAACCAAACAACCCCTTCAGCTTGGACGCTGGCACCCAATCCGACATGCCTTCCTTCCAAATCAGGTCGGTTGGTAACAGGTGTCCCGATGCCGCAAGTTCCTTCAATTGCTGACTGAGGACGGGGCCGTGCTGCTGCCCGTCTTTCTGGTAGTGCCATTTGGCCATGCCGCTCCCCTTGCTGAAGTTACAGGAACCGTGTGATGGAAGTCAATTATTCAAAAAATGCCCGTTCGGCTCCGGTAAAGGTGTTCACGCCGTCCATCACCTCCAGATTCCATTCGATGGGAATCCCCCCAGCACTTCCACGCCTCGATACGAGACCAATGCCGTTGACATAAGTGTCTGTGTACTTCAAGTCTACTGAGTCATGGACAATCGTTACGTCGACAGAGGTCCGGTCGCTTCCGTCATAGGCGAGTCTAAAAGTACCGAATCGATCAACGGTGTATGTGACTCCTTCGTGACTCCAAGAATCCCCTGCTTGGGCGCCTAGCTTGAGGCGATGAGTCCATTGTCCATCTTCATTCAACACTCCAATAAAGCCATTTTGCGTCACAACCCGGTTTTCCTTTGGGATCGTATTCACCCTCTTTCCAGCTATTGTTTCTACGTTGGTCTTGATCACCTCCCCTGTCTCAAATTGCCACGCATGTTTCGAAACGCCGACCCCGGGGATTGTGATTTCGTAGTAAGCAATTGCACCTACCTTATGAGGTAGATAGTCAGCGGTAATGCGATGGGTTCGATCGTCAATTGCAGCCATGACCATTCCCATGACGAGTACGGCGGCTAACACACCAGTCCACCCAAGCTTTTGGTTACGTGACCAAGTGGGATGACGCCAGACGAGGAAGAGGCCGACGGGGAAGAAGCAGGCGAGCAGGACGCCGATTACCACGGGATTTGTGCGCAGTTTTTTCATTCCCTCGGAACTTTCCCGTTTCAGTTCCTCGATCTCTCGATCGAGTACGGCGAGCCGAGAAATTACCTCGGCGATCTTCTTCGAGGCCAAAGCCCCGTGTTGGTCGTCGTGCTCGAAGGTCGCTTTGCCGAGTTCGATGAATGCCTGCGACCTCGTCCGTTCAAGAACCTTGCGTTTCGCCGCCGCCTTCCCCGAATCGAGCACCGCCTTCGCTTTTGCACCAAGTGTGTCAGCAGGTTCGACGCCGTCCGCATCCGTGTTTAATTGATCGATGCTCGCCACGATCTCGTCGATCCGGTCATGCAGATCGGGGAAGTCTCGTCGATTGCCGCTTTCAAACACCTGCTGGCCGAGTTCTCGGTAGGCTGAAGGGAGGCTTATATTAGAAAGCTTCGCTCGTTCTGCCTGCTTGGCGACCAGTGAGCCCACGCTCCTCGCTGAGGTGCCAATTTCCCGAGTGGCGCTGTCCGTCACTACTCCGTGACCATCGTCGTTCATGATTTCACCCTATGACTAGAGGCGAGAAGTGCTGAATGGTATTCCGCCGCTCTTGGTGAGGACTGCCAGCGGCAAATAGATAGCAGCCCAACGTTGCAACCAATCAATGAACAGGCCGAGCCACCGCTCCTCGGGGAGTCCTCCGGTGGCTGTCCAGAAATTAACGTGTGACGGCGCATCAATCTGGAAGCCGTTCAAGATGCCAAACCGCACCACGGAGGTGCGTCAGCGTCTCAAGGCGGCGTGTGGTGTTGTCGTTCGAAATGCCGCCTGGACGGCTTGAGAGTTCCGTGCGAGGCCGAAGTGGTGATTGCAGAGGCTAGGTAGGTGCAAGGTTCCAACGAAGTTACATTCTGAACGTCCAACATGAGAATGCAACCCAAAAGAGGGGGCGCCTGAAGTTCTGTACTTGGACAAGCGAAAGCAACTCCTCCGACCGGAAACAAAATTTTGGAAGGGTTTCCGTGTCCGGTTGGCGGGGAGGGATTCGCTTCTCTGGATAGGCCAACATCGAGCGCCGAGAGGCCAGTGTATTGTGAGTTGTGAGCGATAGCGTGAAATGGCCCAAGCTTGCGGCCATAATGCACCTTTCCATCCGATCCTTCTCGATCGGCAGAAAGGGGCCGCATGTCACACCAGCCGCAACAGACTGCTGAGCTTCTCGACCGCCTCCAAGACGGTGATCCGCTTGCCCAGGCGGCAATCATCGACCATGTGTGCGACCGACTGCGACGGCTGACCCGAAAGATGTTGGGGGAAAAGTATGCCAGGTTGCGGCGCTGGGAAGAAACGGACGACGTGTTGCAACATGCCATGATCCGCCTCCATCGCTCCCTATCTGACGTGAAGCCCGCTTCGCCTCGGCAGTTCTATGGCTTGGCGGCGATTCAAATTAAGCGGACCTTGATTGATCTCTTGCGGCACCACTTCGGGCCGGAAGGTGCCGCAGCTAACCACCACACGGACGGCGACGAGACGAGAGAACGTGGCGGCAGTGTCAGCCAGCAAGCTGATCCGTGGACCGAGCCGGAAAACCTTGAAGAGTGGGTCGCCTTTCATGAAGCGGTTGAACGCTTGCCTGACGATGAGCGAGAAGCCTTTCATCTGTTGTGGTTCGATGGACTGACTCAAGCAGAAGCTGCCAAGGTCTTGGGCGTGACCGAACGAACGGTGCGGCGGCGGTGGTACTCGGCCCGCCTGCTGCTGCAACAGATGTTGGATGGTTCGTAATGGGTGACGACACCGACGACAAATTATTCGATCTGCTTGATGAATGGGCCTTGCTCCACAAGCAGGGCAAGGACGTGTCAGTCCACAAACTTTGCCAGGACTACCCAGAACTGGTTGAGGAACTTCAACGTCGCATCAAGACGCTGAAAGCAACGGACTGGCTAGACGAACCGCTCGGTGATCGTGACGAGCCGCCGCTGGTTCGGAGTAAGCCCGGTGATTGTGGTCTGCCCAATCATCTGGGACGTTATCGCCTCGACGAACTTGTTGGGGCTGGCGGTTTCGGCCAGGTCTGGCGTGGTTTCGACTCGGAGCTTCACCGGGCAGTTGCGATCAAGATCCCTCGGCTTGATCGAGTCTCGACGCCGGAACGAATTGAGCGTTTCGTTGAAGAAGCTCGGCGTGTGGCCCAACTGAAGCATCCGGGCATCGTTCCTGTTCATGATGTTGGCCGAGAAGACGGCTTCTGCTTCATTGTCTCCGATTTCATCGAAGGGCAGAACCTTGCTGAGGTCATTTCCAATAATCGGCCTTCCCAAGCAGATGCTCGCCGCATCGTGGCCGAGGTCGCTCGCATCCTGAACTATGCCCACGACCTGGGCTACATCCATCGGGATGTGAAGCCAGCAAACATCTTGCTCGACGACCAGAAGAAGGTCTTTCTTACAGACTTCGGTATTGCTGCCACGGTTGAGGAACTCTCTCATGCCACCAGCAGCACCGGCACTTTGCCGTACATGTCGCCGGAACAGTTGGCGGGTGAGCCGGTCGACGGCCGTACCGACATTTACAGTCTCGGCGTGGTCTTGGTTGAACTGCTGTTAGGCGAGAAAGCAGCTACCGCTGATGACTTAGCAAAGACGATCAGTCGGATCAAGGACGGCAATGCAATCCACCGCTTGAAATCCGCTTCGCTCCCTGCCGGATTGAAGGCGATCTGCCGGAAGTGTCTCGCTCCAAATCGGGATGACCGCTTCGAGACAGCCGGTGCTGTTGCCAACGCTCTCAATAAGCTCTCCGAAAACCAAAGTCGAAGCGGCACATGGATTACTGGGTTTAGCGTTCTCTTACTGGTTGGTCTCATGGCAGCGTTTTGGCTGCCCCGTTTCTGGCTGCCAACAGAAGCGGACGAGCAATCAGCAAAAGTCGCTAGGGTGACGGCTTCCACCGACGCCGGCGGCCTCATTGTTGCTGAGCCTGGTCATACCTTTGAGACAAGTTCGCCTGTATCGTCGTTGGCGATGGACTCCAAGGCAGGGCGGCTCCTCGTCGGCTGCGTTGATGGGACGGCGATGGTGCTAAGCCTCAATGATGAGGAAACACAGCCGGTTAAGCTCGACAACGCTTCGGCGGTCACGGCCATTGTGGTTTCCCCTAATGGCTCTCGGGCTGTCTGCGGATGTGCCAATGGGCTTGTCAGAATGTGGGATTTAACCCAATCGCCGCCGAAGGAACTCGTTACATTGCTGGGCCATTCGGGGCGAATCAACACACTTGCATTTAACAGTGACGGTTCGGCCTTAGCTGCGGGTAGTGATGACCAAACGGCGCAAGTCTGGGACTTGTCTGTGACTCCACCGCAGTTAGCAAAACTGCCAACTGCCGAGGGGCCAGTTCTGGCGCTTACCTTTCTTGGCAATGAACTAGCGATCGGAATAGGCAGCGGATCAGATCAACCGGCCCACCTGTGGATTTGGCAAGTGGCGCTGGCCGAGCAGCAGCTTCATCCCATCGACATCAAGTCGCTCGACCAGATCACCGGCATCGAAGCGTTCTCATTCTCACCCGATGGTCAATTCATGGCTGTTGTGGGCCGGGATGGCAAGATTGCCGCCTTGGAACTGGAGGTTCATCCCGAGCATCGCCGCAGAGCAATCCGCATGGTAGGCCATCTGGAACGACCGTCCGAGCGGATCAGCGCAATTCAGTTCCTGCCAAGCAGTGAACCTGTCATCGCAATCGGTTGTGGATCGAATATCGTATTCTGGGATGTGCGGACGAATCAGCAACTAGCTCGCATTGAAGAGTCCAGTCCGCTTCAATGCCTGGCAATTTCACAGGACGGCCGCACCGTGGCGACAGGAACGCAGTCGCAAGTTCGCACATGGAACCTGCCCCGGGATTATGGCAGGAGTCAATGATGGTTCGCACGTACTTGGTGATCGCCCTCTCGCTATGGTCCTCAGCATCCGCCGTTGCTGGTGATGTACGTGAAATCACCATCGAACGGATCAACTTCGAGCGAACGAAGGCCGGTCTGGCGAAGGTCACGTACAATACGAAGCTCAAAGCCGCCGCCCAAGCGCACGCCGAGTGGATGGCACGCACCGCTAAGATGACACACATGCAAGGCGAGAAGCCGATCGGTAATAGCCGAGAAGTCTGGGCGAACTCAACTTGGCACCCGATCAACCGAGCGATCCAGGCGGGCTATTTGGAACTCGACATTCTTTCGGCACCTGACGCCAATGATCACGTTGGTGAGGTGATTGCCCACGGCGATGCCCGTTCCGGTCCTGATCGCTTCCGACCGCAGGCTATCGTAGCAGGGTGGATGAGAAGCGATTGGCATCGAAAGACGTTGCTAGGAGCCTTTCAAGACATTGGCATCGGCGTGATGATCAACGAACACGGCGGTGTGTTCTGGTGCGCTGTCTTAGGTAAACCACAACGGAGGACAACAAGATGAACCGCCGTGCCTTTGTCGTCGCCGTGCTCACCGTCGCTACTGGGGCCACGGAAGTGCTCGCCGCCAACAAGAAGTTCATCTTCAAGATCAAGACGAGGTCCGGCGGGATCGTCGGGAACATCCTGATTGAGGCGAAGGATCAGTTCGCCGCCATTGCCAAGTTGATGCAGCGTTATCCCGGCGGCGAGATCCTGGAGGGGCGGGAAAGGTGAGCATGAAAGAAGTTTGGGATTCGCCAGGCAGACAAAGTTCTCCCCGCCGCCCGGCGGGGAGAACTAGACTGGTCTCTCTCATCCATCGAGCACTGAAGTTCAATTAGGCTGCCCTGTTTCGTGTTCACGATGGCGATAAACGCTCATTGTGGAGCACCCAACCTTCTTGGCGATCTCGGCGACGGGAATTCCTTCCTTGGAAAGGCGGCGGATTTGTTTGATCTGCCGAACGTTGAGACCACCACCTCCCAGCTTTCGGTCCACCGGGAACGGATCTTCTGGAGTGGCGTCGAAAACTGGTGTGAGCTTTTCTTGTAGCCACTGTAGAGCCTTGAAGACGTTTCCGAATGGCTTGTTTGTGTAGCATTCGATCAGGCTCTTGCTGCCCAACGGAGATCCATGACCAAGAAAGATCTCCGAGATTTCGCCTCCGAACTCTTCACGTATCCAATTCGAGGCCGTGTCACGCAATGCCTCATGCGGGAGCCGTGGAAACTTGGGCTCGGCGGTCTCCACCCGGTCGAGAAGCCGGTTCCACATGTTGGTCAGTTGATGATTTGGATTCCCACTCTTCGTCGGCTTCGTGAAGGAGTGTCCAGCAT
>Ga0180217_1002136_pt1 | contig 19161 bp, 17 predicted proteins | sample eDN3rd37CBELigOP_FD_128521 | JGI IMG/M metagenome (GOLD analysis project Ga0180217, IMG submission 128521) | Enriched Organic Plus compost microbial communities from Emeryville, California, USA - eDNA 3rd pass 37_C BE-Lig OP (version 2) (version 2) ... | reverse complement strand
GGCCCGGCATTGTCGAGCGTGAAGGACAGGGGCAGCACGCCCCGCTTGCTGACTCGCCCATAGGTCGGCTTGATCCCCGCCGTGCCGCAGAAAGCCGCTGGAAGGCGGATGGATCCGCCGGTGTCCGAACCCATCGCCCCGGGCACCAGCCCCGCCGCCACCGCGGCGCCGGAGCCGGAGGAGGAACCGCCCGGGAAACGGTCGACCGACCAGGGATTGCGCGCCGGCGGCCAGGGCAGGTCCCAGGAGGGGCCTCCGGTGGCGAACTCATGCGTCGCCAGCTTGCCCAGCAGCACGCCGCCGGCCTCCCGCAGCTTGCGCGCGCAGGTCGAATCCTCCTGCGGGACGCGGTCTCGGCATCGGGCGGAATGGCCTGTGCTGGCAACACCAGCCGTGTCGTATATGTCCTTTAGCGCATAGGGTACGCCATGCAGCGGGCTGCGCCGGGCGCCATGCGCGATCTCTCCTTCCGCCTGCCGCGCCTGATCCAGCGCAAGGTCCGCTGTAACGGTGATGAAGCTGTTCAGCACGCCATCCGCCGCGGCAATGCGGTCAAGGCAGGCGCGTGTCAGCTCGACCGGCGAGAGGTCACGCGTGGCAACGAGTCGCGACGCCTCGGCGAGGGTCAGCATGGGAAGATCACTCATGTCCATTGCTCCGGTGGGCTGCATGTGTGTCATTCGGTTGCCTGCTCACAGGCATGCGCCACGCGCAGCAGCAACGCTTCCTCGAAGCTGTGGCCGACGAACCGCGGGGCGAGCGACAATCCGCTTGAGGAGAAACCAGCCGGCACGACCGATGCCAGGTATCCGCCGATATTGAACGGCGCGGTGATGGACTGCTGCCTGCGCCATGGTCCCTCGTCCACATCCGCGACGCGCGGTGGCGGACCGGGCTTGGGAGCACAGAGGATGGCATCGCAGTTCCCAAGCACTGCATTCACTTCCGCCGTCAGGATCGTGCAAAGGCGCCGCGTCAGACGCTCGCGCATCACGCGGCCATAATCCTGTGTGCGGGCACGTGGAGGCAGCACGCTCATTCTCGCGGTCCCGGCACGAGGCGCGGGCAGCGGCGGGCTCGGCGGCCAGCGGCATTGCCCCTGCGAGCACCGCAACCATCGCGCGATGCGAGCGACAGGCATCCAGCATCACCGCATGGGGCCTTGACGGCAGCATGAGGCCGGCCACGCGCAGCGCCGCTTGGCAATCGAGCTCCGTTTGATCGGCCATTCCCGTTCTCTTCCCTTCCGTCACAGCATACGAACCGGGGCAAGATCCTGTGACCAGGCTCGCACCTGGACGAAGGCCTGCACCCGTCGGCCCATCGCACGGGGATTCAGATCGCGCGCGACGCAGAGAAACAGCGCACGTTCCACGATCTCGGCATGAATACGGGTGAGGATGCGGTCCTGCGCTGCCGGCTCCATGGTGCGGTAGACCTCGTCCATCATCGCATCCAACCCGGCATCGCTGTAATGGCCAAAATTGCCCCGGTCGGCGGTACTATCTCGGTCTTCAGCGAGCGCATGAAAGCGCTGTAGGGATGGGTCGAACTGTAGGGGACATTGATTGCGGTGGCGCCGCGCTGCAGTGCCTTGGCTCCGCCCTCTCGCCGGATCACCAGCAGCGCGTCCCACTCAACCACCTCGAAGCCGACCTCAATGCCGATTTCCTTCAGGTTCTGATGCACGACCCCGTTCATCAGCAGCGGCTGCATCTGGCCCGATCCGCTGGCGGAGATCGCCACACGTGTCTGCAACGGGTTGCCTGGCCGGAGGCCGGCTCGGCCAGTAGCGCTTGCGCCGCTGCCGGATGTTGGCGCGGCGAAGGAGGGCGCGCCGTACCAGGGGCTATCCAGCGTCACCAGGCCGATCCCTCCAGCATGGTATCCGAGGGCATCGCCTTCATGCCCGTGCGGTCCATCGCAAGGCTGGCCGCCGGACGGGCGAGGAGGCATGGCGGCAGGCCGGCGCCCGGCGGAGTGCCGCCGGGCAGGCGCGCACGCAGGCTCGTTCTGGATCGGATCTGGCGCATCCGCATCTCCCAACTCGGGCTTCTGGCGGTGCGCTGGCGTGCTCCCGGAAGGGCGTATTGCCCGAAGGGTGCCGCGCGCAGCGCCCATGCGTCAATGCCTACCCGGTCCAGCCTGTCCGGGGATCGAGGGTTGCGACGCTCCCCGCCGGACGCTAGGTAGCGTCGGCCCGCTGCTGTAGCTCAGTGGTAGAGCACTCCCTTGGTAAGGGAGAGGTCGAGAGTTCAATCCTCTCCAGCAGCACCATGATTTTCCTCGATTTTCTGATCAGAGACGATCCGGGTTTCCTGGGCCAATGGCGCAGGTAATCCGGACCGGCTGTCTTGACTCTCTGCCGCACCCATTCTCTCGGCCTACCCGGGGTCATTCCGCTCAGGCAGAGCAAAGAGATACGCGACGCCGGCTATCCGTGAGCGATGCTTGAGCTCCACATACCGGCAAGTGCATCGAAGTGGTGAGTGAGCTCGGTAGCCCTAAGCCGAGGAGTTGCTCCTGCCTCTCCCATAGGACGGGAGTAGCCCCACGGCCCATAGCCTCATGCCTCCTCGGGAAACTTGCCTTAACCGAGGCGGCACCATGGTGGGCCCGGCCATAAAGGCCACAGTGATGTAGCCATGCGATCAGCACTCGGTTTGGGCGCTTCACACTGATCAATTTTGGAAGATCTGTCCCAGAACTTGAAGCTTGACCGATACGCGATGAAGTGATCTTTCCAGCTTCTATCACAGCATCGCGAGACGACCATGCCGAACATCCTGATGGTCTCAGTCGATGACCTGAATAGCTGGACCTCAGTTCTGGGCGGCTATCCCGGCGCGGTACACACACCGAACCTCGACCGTATCGCGGCGCAGTCGGTTACTTTCGCCAATGCCTTCTGCACTGCACCGGACTGCAATATGTCCCGCGCAAGTGCGCTCTCAGGGATGAGCCCCGAACGCTCGGGTGTCATCACGCACGACCAGGACATGTTCGAGTTCGTGGATCCCGCGATGACACTGCCTGGGGTGCTGAACGCACATGGCTGGACGACGGCGACTGCGGGCAAGGTATTCCATCATCTACCCGATACGGTCGCACCGCAGATTTACGATCATGTGCTTGCGCCCCGCGAAAACCCGGGCATGCAGGACAAGAATCCGGCCTTCCAGCAGCCGACTATGCAGACCTTGCCAGCCGGATACTTCACCGGTGATCCCGAAAGCCTGAATGACGCAATGACGGTCAAGGCCGTGACGGACTTCCTGGCCTCCTATGGGCCTGACGCCGGCGATGCGGGCCTCTTCCTCTCAGTTGGCCTCACGAGGCCACACCAGCCTTGGTTCGTACCGAAGGAGTATTTCGACCTTTATCCGCTCGACGAGATCGTCCTGCCGGAGACCATGCCGGACGACCTCTCCGATATCCCGCTTTACGGGCGCAGCTTTGCCAACCCTTCTATCGTGGCAGCGACGGTTGCGGCCGGCGAATACAAGCTGTTCGTGCAGGCCTATCTGGCAGCGATCAGCTACATGGACGCCATGCTTGGGCGCCTTCTGGATGCGCTCAACGCATCGGCAATCGCCGATGACACCGTGATCGTGTTCTGGAGCGATCACGGCTACCATCTTGGCGAGAAGGAGCGCTTCCATAAGGGCACGTTGTGGGACGAGGCGACCCGCTCCGAGCTCATGATTTACGATCCTTCCGCCCATGCCACAGACGGGCAAGTCCGGCAGGAGGTCGTCAGCCTGCTCGACATCTTTCCCACGCTGATGGACTACGCCGGTATCGAGCGCCTTCCCTGGCTCGAAGGCGACAGCCTCATCGATGTCGTGCAGCAGGGTGATGCGACGGGGCTGCGGGGTTATGCCGTCACCTCGCTCAGTGGCAGCCAGTCCATCCGCACGGCGGAGTACCGCTATACACGGTATGAGGACGGCTCGGAGGAGCTATACCATCTCCCCACCGACCCCCACTCCTACACTAATCTCGCCGGCGATGCTGCTGCGACCGGCGCCAAGGTCATGCTGTCGGCGATGCTTGACGATCATCTCGAAGCGGCCGGTGTGCATCAGAACTACTCGACAGAGCCGCTTACCCTGGACGGCAGTGACGGCGGTCGTCTGATGATTGCTGGCCCGGGCGCTGACACGCTGATCGGCAGCAGCGAAGACAATGTCTATCTGATCCGTTCCCCTGACACCATCATCCGGGAAGCGGAGAATGGTGGCGAGGACTGGGTCTTCGCCCGAGGCAGCTACAGCCTGCCGACGAATATCGAGAACTTGGTGGGCGGCAAGAAGGCCTATGCGGGCCCGGACGCGCCTGACCCCAGGGGCCGCCTGCTCGCAGGCAACGCACTCGACAATCACATCAGCTTTGAGGTTGGAAGTGGCACGCTACGAGGTGGCGGAGGCGATGACACCCTTACTGCGTTCAGCGAGGAGGACGTACTCGTCGGGGGCACTGGCGACGACGTTCTCGATGCTGGAAATGGCGAAGACCGGCTCCGGGGAAACCTAGGCAACGACACGATGGTCGGCGGGCTCGGCGACGATACTTACTACGTCTCTCCCGGTGCGGACAGAATCGTCGAGGCCGCGGCGAGCGGGGGCGGGGTCGACCGTATCGATATCAGTGCCTGGGGCTATGAGAACACACAGATTGATTTCACATATGATAGCCGTGGCATTGCTATCGGCCTTACCCTGACGCACCGACAACTCGGGTGGACGACCGCAGTCGCCCCGGCAGCGAAGGGAAAGCTGGCAGTCGAACTGCTGGTCGATAATGGCGAGCAGATCTTGCTCTGGGGCGGATCGGTCAGCGGCACTGCCAGGGACGACACGATTACCGGCTCGGGGCGGGGCGACATCATCGAGGGATTAGGTGGCGATGACCTGCTCTCAGGGGGCTCTGGGGCGGATTCATTGCTTGGCGGCCACGGATCTGACCTGCTGATCGGAGGGCGAGGCAACGATACGCTGGACGGCGGCGATGGGTGGGACACAGCCAGCTACGCCGATGCTACCGCGGGCATCACTGTTGGCCTTGGCCTCGCCAGCCCGCCGGCAACGGGCGCGAGCGGTATCGACCAGCTATTCGGCATCGAGGCCCTGATCGGCAGCGCCTACGCCGATAGGCTCGCCGGTAACGGCCATCGCAATCGGCTTGAAGGTGGCGACGGCAACGACAGCCTCGTCGGCGGTGGTCACCAGGACACGCTACAGGGCGGCGCCGGGCGGGATGTGCTCAGGGGCGGCGACGGCAGCGACCAGTTCTATTTCGGCTCGCTGCAGGACAGCGGCATCGCGCTGAACGCTGCCGACCGCATCACCGATTACGAAGGCCGCGACATCATCGATCTAACCGCGATAGACGCTGACGAAACGACGGCGGCCGACGACGTCTTTCAATTCATCGGCGTGCGGTCCTTTACCGCCGCGGGTCAGCTGCGAAGCTGGCACGAAAACGACATGACGCTTGTGGCGCTGAATGTGGACGCCGATCCGATCGAGGAGATGATCATCCGGCTGGACGGTCTGGTCACGCTCCATGCTGTGAATTTCATGCTGTAGGTCCGGAGGTCCGGGCCTCCCGGCCGCCGCGGAGGTGGACTCCGTCGGCGGCGCAGTGGCGTACCCGGACGATCACGCTGTTGATCATCTGGAGCAGGTTGGCTTCGCCGCCGTCGGCAGGAACAACGGAAGCTGGTCCAGCGGCGGAACTGCCGGGATGCTGAGATCCAGTGGCTGCCCTTGGTCGGCAGGCCGCGCCATGGCGCGCCGGTGCGCGTGATCCAGAAGATGGCGTCCAGTACACGCCGGTGGTCACGTGCCGGTCTGCCACCGAGCGGCTCGCAGACGGCCCATGCCTCGTCCGGCAGCCGCCCGCGGGTCAACACCGATCTCCACAGCAGAGATCCGTGCGGAATTATGGCCCGGCACCGCAGGCAACCCCATTCGCCAGTTCGGCCATGCGGCCCAGATCCACGTCGGACCGCCCGTTCCGGCCGATTGATGCGAAGATCCGCTCCGCGCCTTGGGCCGTTTCCGACCCTTGTCATCTGGTCTAAGCGCCACCGGCCACCTTCCCCGGACTCCTCGATGACCTGGCTGCGCTCCGCGCTCTTCAACCTGTTCTTCTACGTGCTGTCCGCGACAATCGCAGTGACGGCGCTGCCTCTCCTCGCCGCCCCGCGCCGTGCGCTGTTGTTGCCGACTCATCTCTGGGCCCGCATGGTAATCGGGTTGCTGCGATCCTTCTGCGGTATCCGCCTGCGGGTAACGGGGCGGGAGAACTTGCCCAGGTCCGGGCCGGCGCTGATCGCTGCCAAGCACCAGTCGGCCTTTGATACCATCGTCTGGCTCGCCCTGCTCCCGGATGCAGCCTACGTGCTGAAGCGCGAGCTGCTGCATCTGCCGGTCTATGGCTGGCTGGCGCGCAAGGCACGCATGATCGCGGTGAACCGTGCAGCCGGACCAAGTGCGATGCGGCATCTGATCCGTGCGGGGCGCGAGGCGGCGGCCGAGGGCCGCCAGATCGTCATCTTCCCCGAAGGAACCCGCGTGGCCCCGGGTGCTCGCGCGGCTTACCAGCCTGGCATTGCGGCGCTCGCCGCCGCAACTGGTCTCGCCGTCATCCCGGCGGCGACGAACAGCGGTCTCTGTTGGGGGCGCCGCGCCTTCCGTAAGCAGCCGGGAGTGATCACCTTGGCGATCCTGCCGCCGCTGCCCAAGGAGCTTGGTAGGGAAGCCTTGATGAGCCGATTGGCGACGGCGATTGAAACCGAGACGGACCGACTGGTAGCCGGCAAGGATGTGGATAACATCGTGGGTTAAGGTTGCCGGAGGCTTCGCCCGCTACACGAACCCTCCGCTCCAAGCACTTGCGACATCCACCATTTTCCTCCGCCACCAACTTCGGGACAAATCGGTCCACAGAAAGCCGGACCCTGGCAAGTCATTGAGAAAATACATTAATTCAGGATTGAGGCACAGGCCCGCCAGGGAAGCTTGCGATCTTGCGTCTCGCCCGGCGATCGCGGTGGCGAACAGGTTCTGTACGTTGTGGATAACCGGCAGAATCGTCGATCAGCCTGACGGCAGCAGCGCGGCAATCCGGTCAAGGCCGGCATCCCGCACGCCCATGGCACGCAGATGCGCAACCGTGTTGAGCAGATAATCCCGGTTGGGTCCCATCTGGCCGATGCCGCGCGCGATGGCCCTCGCGGCGGTGTTGGGACAGGGCCGGCAGTAGCTGGCATGCGCGCGATTCGCCACGAAGGCCACGGCGCGCACCACCCGTCCGCTGTCTAGCAGCCGCACGGCGAGCATGCGGCGGTGATATACCTGCTCGTCATTCGGCATCTCGCGGTCCTGCAGATAGGCCAGCACCACTTCGGCGGCGGCCCCGGGCACGCTGTAGGCGACGCCGCGGCAGGCGCCGCCGTGATCGAGACCCAGCACCAGCCCGGGCGCATCCGGCGTCCCACGGTAGTGACGGCTCCAGAGGCAGAAGCGACGGTGGTAGCCGTGCAGCAGCGCCGGGTGCCGGCGTTCGTGGCTGAAGCCCGGGTTCCAGATGAGGGAGCCGTAGGCGAAGACATAGAGATGCCCGTCGGGGTCCAACTCCGCCGCGCTCAGGGGCAGCAGCGTGTCGGCAGCAGGGTCGATGGCAGGAATGTCAGGCATGTCGCGCGGCACGGGCGCGGCGCGTATATCGCCGGACATCATGTTCGCCAAGTCGTTGCCGTCCGGCCGCGCCGGTCGCCTCGCCCTGCATGCACTGCTCGGCACCGCACTGCTCCTCGCCATTGCCGTCGCCGGGCATGCCATGCTCTGGCGCTGGATGAGCAACAGCCTGGAGGAGGGGTTTGCCGCCTGGGCGGCGGCCCGGCGCGCGCAAGGCTGGCAGGTGCAGTACGACCCGCCGCAGCGCGGCGGCTGGCCTTTCAGCGCAACCTTGACCTTGCCGAGGTTCCGGCTGCAGGGCGGCGCCACCACCCTGCCGGGCGGGATGGAGTGGCAGGCGGAAGCGATGGTGCTGCGCATCACGCTGCCGAGGCTGGAGCGGCTCTTCGTCGATCTGCCGGGCCGCCACCGGCTGCGCCTCGGCGGGGCGGAGATCCCCTTTGCCGCGGACCGCCTGCGCCTCGACATGCCAATTGAGCGCAACGTCCTGCCGCGCGAGGCGACGCTGGTGGCGAAGCGCCTGCGCCTCGGCACAACCGCCGGTGCATTGGAGCTCCGTCTTGCACACCTGGATATTGAAACCCGGATCACCGCGATCGAGGGCGAGCCGGCAGTGGCACTGCACGGCGTGCTCACAGACGTGGAGTTGCCGCCCGGGATCGCTGCCGCGCCGGCCGTGGCCACGCTCGGCCGCACGGTGCGGGACGTGAATCTCGACCTGGCGCTGACTGGGCCGGTTCCGCCAGGCCGCCAGCCGGCCGCGCGCGCCGAGGCCTGGCGTGACGGAGGAGGAACATTGGAGGTACGTGCCCTTGCGCTGCGCTGGGGACCGGCTTCTGCCGATGCTGCTGCCACGCTGACGCTGGATGAGGCACTGCAGCCCATGGGTGCGGGCACCCTCCGCCTGGTGGGAGGCGAGCAGGTGATCGAGGCGGCCACGGCCGCGGGGCTGGTGCCGCCGCGCACGGTAGTCATGGCGCGGACGATGCTACGGATGATGCAGCGAACACCATCCGAAGGAGGAGGCCCCCAGCTTGAGGTGCCGGTGACGCTGGAGGAGAGGATGCTGACCCTCGCGCGCATCCCGCTGATGCGCCTGCCCGAGTGGCGCTGGCACAGCACGGACTGAACCGGAGGCGGATTCGAGGCATTCGGGCCTTCCAGAGCCTGTGCGGCAGGCCTATGCTATCGGCATGACTGTTCCTCGGCGTTTCACGGCGCGAATTACCGGCCCGGCTGCCTGAGCCGTGCCGCGGGCTGCGGCGCGTGCCGCGCTGCCGGGTCCCCCGCCGTACCACCCACGCCGACCGGAACCGTCATCATGCCTGAGTCCGACCCTGTGTCCGTATGTTTCCACCTGCTCGCCGATAGCTATCCCGGCCTGCTGTCACGCCTGCTGGCGCCGCTCGCAAAACGTGATCTCGTGCCGGATGCTGTGCACGCCCTGCGCGACGGCGAGTTGATGCGCGTCGAACTGGCGCTGGACGCCATGCCGGCGGATATGGTGCACCTCGTGGCTGGAAACCTTGGCCAGGTGATTGGCGTCCGTGCCGTGCGGATCGAAGCGGAACCGACACTTGCCGCCGCAGCCTGATTCATTTAGATAATATTGTAATAAGTCCGGGCAAGGTCGCGTGGAGGTGATGCTGCCCTGCGGCAAATGTGGGGCGACACCCCTGCATGCGGACCGAAATCTCGGGCATCGCTGCCCCGGGGGTCCGCCATGTTGTGGGACGCATTCCCGAGCGCGCTCGATCTGGCGCGCTTCCAGTTCGCCTTCACCGTCACCTTCCATTTCCTCTTCCCGGCGCTCACCATAGGGCTGGCAAGTTACCTCGCGGTGCTCGAGGGCTTGTGGCTCTGGACGAAGCGCGAGGCCTATCTCGATCTCTTCCGCTACTGGCTGAAGCCCTTCGCGGTGAACTTCGCCATGGGCGTGGTTTCCGGCATCGTGCTCTCCTACCAGTTCGGCACGAACTGGTCGGTCTTCGCCGACCGAACCGGGCCGGTGCTCGGCCCGCTGCTGGGCTATGAGGTGCTGACGGCTTTCTTTCTGGAGGCCGGCTTTCTCGGCGTGATGCTGTTCGGGCTGGGGCGTGTCGGGCGTGGCCTGCATTTCACTGCCACCTGCCTGGTGGCGATCGGCACGCTGATCTCCGCCTTCTGGATCCTTGCCGCAAACTCCTGGATGCAGACGCCCGCCGGCTACTCTACTGCGCCCGATGGGCGCTTCATGCCTGAGGACTGGTGGCAGATCATCTTCAACCCGTCCTTTCCCTTCCGCTTTCTCCACACCGTGACCGGGGCCTATCTGACGACGGCCATGATCGTCGGCGCTGTCGGTGCCTGGCACCTGCTGCGCGAGCGCCGTGAGGCCGGCATGGCGTTGCCCAGCTCGGCGCTGAACGAGCGGTCACGGCTGATGTTCTCCATGGCGATGTGGATGGCGGCCGCCGTCGCGCCGGCGCAGGCGGTATTCGGCGACCTGCAGGGCCTCTGGGCATTGCACTACCAGCCGCAGAAGGTTGCCGCCATGGAGGGGCACTGGGAGACGCAGCGCGGCGCACCGCTGATCCTCTTCGGCCTGCCCGATATGGAGCGCGAGGAGACGCGCATGGCGGTCGAGATTCCGCGGCTCGGCAGCGTGATTCTCCGCCACGACTGGGATGGTGAGATCCTGGGGTTGAAGGCCTTCCCGCCCGACGCGCGGCCGACCAATGTGCCGCTGGTGTTCTGGTCCTTCCGTATCATGGTGGGAATCGGGCTGCTGATGATCGCGCTCGGCCTGGTTTCGCTCTGGCTGCGCTGGCGGCGACGCCTCTACACGGTCCCCTGGTTCCATCGCTGGGCCGTGGCCATGGGTCCGAGTGGCCTGATCGCTGTGACCTTCGGCTGGATCACCACCGAGGCCGGTCGTCAGCCCTTCACCGTGTATGGCATGCTGCGCACTGCGGACAGCGTCTCGCCCATTGCCGCGCCGGCGGTGGCGACCTCGCTGGCCATGTTCATCGTGGTCTATTTCGTCGTCTTCGGAGCCGGCATCTGGTACCTGCTGCGCCTCTTCGCCCAGGCACCGCGATCGCATGAGCCCGGCCCGGCGCTCGGGGAGCCGATCCGCACCGCCGGCATCACCCCTGCCCCGTCCGTGCGTCCCGACAGAGTGCAGGGGGGCCGGCCGCAGCCGGTGGAGTGACATCATGGGCGCCGAGAGCATCGCCACTGTCTGGGCCCTCCTGATCGCCACGGCCGTCTTCCTTTACGTCGTGATGGACGGCTTCGACCTGGGCGTCGGGATCCTGTTCCCGGCCATCCACGCGCGAGAGCACCGTGACGTTGCGGTGAACAGCGTCGCGCCGGTATGGGACGGCAACGAGACATGGCTGGTTCTCGGTGGCGGCGGACTGTTCGCGGTCTTCCCGCTTGCCTATGCCGTCATCCTGCCAGCGCTCTACATGCCGCTCATCATCATGCTGTTGGCGCTGATCTTCCGCGGCGTCTCCTTCGAGATGCGCTTCCGTGCCGAAACCCGGGCCCAGCAGCTGTGGTGGGACTGGTCCTTCTCCGGCGGCAGCATGGTGGCGGCCTTTGCACAGGGGATCGCGCTGGGTGCGCTGGTGCAAGGCATCGCGGTCGAGGAGCGCGCCTACGCCGGTGGCTGGTGGGACTGGCTGACGCCCTTCTCCGTGCTGACCGGCCTCGCCCTGATGGCGGGCTATGGCATGCTCGGCGCCTGCTGGCTCTACTGGAAGACGGAAGGCGAATTGCAGGACCAGGCGCGTCGCCTGGCTCGGCGTCTCGGCGGGCTGACGCTGTTCTTCATCGCGGCGGTCAGCGCCATCATGCCTTTCCTGCAGCCTGAATTCCGCGCTCGCTGGTTCGATTTCCCGGCGCTGATCGCGGCGCTGCCAGTGCCCGTGCTGGTGGTGCTGCTGGCCTGGCGATATTTCCGCGCCCTGGCGGATACGCCCGAAACCGAAGCAGCGGGAGCGGAACATCCGCACCTGTCCCACGATGCGCCGCCGCCACAGCGCTTCGTCTGGCGCGACAGCATTCCCTTCGCCTGCGCGCTCGGCCTTTTCTTCCTGTCCTACACCGGCCTTGGCATCTCCATGTGGCCGATGATGGTGCCACCGGAAATTACCATCTGGGACGCTGCTGCACCGCGCTCAACGCAGATCTTCCTTCTGGTGGGTGCGGCAGTGCTGATTCCGATCATCCTGATCTATACGGGGTATGTGTACTGGCTGTTCCGTGGCAAGATCCGTGCCGGCGAGGGCTACCACTGACCGTGCGGCGCTGGCTGTGGTTTCTCGGCCTCTGGCTGGCCGGCGTCGTTTCGGTCGGGTTGGTTGCCCTGCTGTTACGGCTGGTGCTGGACGGGCGCTGACTGATCCGAAAGATCGCCCGCGCAGCGTGCAACCTCTCCCTAGCGGACGACATCGACAGCGATCGGCGCCGCAAATTCCTGCACTGCACTGGCCATTTAGGGCGCCGAAGCTGACAGCCGCACGCTGACGGAACCCATCGCACCTGCTCGAGCGACTCGAAGCACTGCGCATCCGCCGTGCCCGGCACCGCGCAGATCAGCAGGAATTCCGAGCCTGCTGTCGCCTTCTTTTCGACCGAGCTACCGGCGTCGCAGTGCGACCGCATCACGCCCCTGATCCCAGGGCTTGTGGAACACCGAGTCGTGACGCACAGGAGCGCTCAGAACCTCCGCAGAACCCCGGCAGCAGTGTCGCCGAGAACTGCGCAGGCGCAGACCTATCTCCCCTGCGTCCTGTCCGTTGCCGCGACGTGCTGCCGAAGGCGCGGCATCACCTCCTCGGCCAGACGCTGCATCGACTCCCGCTCCCATTCCGCGTTCGGGCCGCTCCAGTCGAGCCCGGCCATCAGCAAGTGGCCGAACGGCCCAACCTGGTCGCGAAAGGCGACGAGCCTGTCCAGCACACCTCGAGGTGAACCGCAGATCACGCAATCCTCGATGATCGAGTCCAGCGTCACCGCCTCGTCCGGCATCTCGGCGCTGGGCTTCAGCGTGGCGAGCTGGCCTGCCCGACGGGCCAGAGTGCCCAGGTAGTGGAAATAGTAGCGGTTCGCGGCAGCCGTGTCGAAAACACGCGCACGGGCCTCCGCATCCGTCGCCGCGACGCAGATGTTGCGCGCAACCCGCCAGTTCGCCCCGCTCGCTTGCCGGCCGTTTTCCAGAAGCGAGGCCTGCAGCGTACGCCAATGGCCCGCTACGGTCCGAGTCGAAACGAAATTCGCCGATACGACGCCCCAGCCGCGCTGCGCAGCCATGCGCACGCCAAAGCTGTCCATACTGCGCGCGGTAACGGCGATTGGCGGGTGCGGACGCTGAAAGGGCTTCGGCATGGTGCCGACGCCGAACTCCGGCAGCACGGCATCCACGATTCGCACGTTCTGGGTCGGTCCTGCGATGTCGTAGGGCGGGTCCTGCGCCCAGATGCGCTGGATGATGTCGATCACCTCCAGCATCCGCTTCCCACGCGCGATCGGGTCGGTTTGGCCGAACAACTCGAAATCCGAGGGAAGGCCGCCCGGACCGATTCCCATGATGAACCGCCCGCCGGTCATGTGGTCGAATTGCGCGGCTTCGGCAGCGATCGTCGCCGGGTGGTGGTTCGGCAGGTTGATCACCCCGGTGGCGAAGGTGAGCCGGGTGGTTCGCGGCGCCAGCCCGGCCATGAACATCAGCGGAGACGGGATCGGCTCACTGCTTGCCGAGAAGTGCTCCCCCACCCAGAGTTCGTCGAAGCCAAGCCGATCCGCCAGCAGCGACTTCTCCGCATCCTCCATCAGGGTCTCGTGCATCGGCCGCCCGGGCGGATGCAGCGGCATCATGAACAGCCCGAGACGCATGCTTCCCTCCCTCCGTGAATGGCCATGGTGCCGAATCGCACGCCCGTTGCTAGGTCGGTAACGCGCCTGGCTTCCTGGCGGAACCATAGTTGGCACACCAGCCAATCCTCAAACGATATGGAATGCAACTCCCAAGGCCGGTGGCGCCGGAACGGCACGCTCGCGCGGGCGTAAACCCTCCTCAACTGCTCAGCAGCACCACGCTGGCCATGGCCCTCGCAGAATCGGGTCGGAGACCGTCATCCCATGCCGCCTTCTCCACACGCGAACGGGCACCTCGCCTGCCTGATGTTTAAGCAGCCCGTGCGCCGCTCGGTCCGCGGCACCCTCCACGTGCCTGCGCGAGTTTCAACCCGCGTCCTGGATGTCAGGCAACCGGCTCACCTTCCCCGGGCCAGCCCGCAGCGCCGCAGGCATGCAGCGGCAACAACGGACCCTGGCCGACCCTCCATCAGCATGTCACGCAGTGGTCGCGGATCCGGGAGAGCACGACCGGCGGCAATCCAGCGGCGCAAAGCGCCCTGGGCACCATGGAGGGCTTGCTCGACGGTCGGGGCCCGCACGGCGCAGGCAGGGAGGTCAACCACCTCGGCCCGATAGGCCTCCGCCTGCCGATGAACCAGAACGATATAACCCGCCATCAGTGAAGTCCTTTCCTGCATTCGCACCAAATCTGAGCGCGTCGCCACACCTGGGTAAGAATTAGACAGCTAATTCTCGGCCCTCATTGCTTACCAAATCCACGATCGTCGCAAGGATATCCTTGGTCATACCTCGTGCAATTAGAAGAAACATCCCGCTCCCAAACAAGGCACAAGAAGTCAAACCGGCACAAAATTCCGTATAAATTGAAACAAATTGGGGTGTCCATGCCGCATATGGCGCGTTGGCGAACGTATGTTACGGAAAATGCCTCCCTGTGTCCAACGGCTACGGGGTTGACACCCAAGATGGACTCGATATTTCTGTTGTCCACCTGCGGTGCACGGGCATTGATTATCGGTCGGTTGCGCAATCCAGAAACCGCGCAGATCGCCCTTTTGCCCTCGCAGCAAGGCGCCTGACGCCTGTTTTCTTTTGGAATCGGACGGATTCTGTCCGTCGTTTTTGCAACGAGAGAAGCCGGGCTCATGCCTCACAGCAATGCGAACTGCCTCGCGCTCGAGGCTTCGGCATCGATCAGCGCTCCGAAGCTCCGCCGCCCAACAGCCCGGGACGGTGCCGCCATCTGGAAACTCGTCAGGACCGGTGGCGCACTCGATCTCAACTCCGCCTATGCATATCTGATGATGGCGGAGTGGTTCCAAGACACCTGTGTGGTCGCGGAGGATCGCGGTGCCCTGGTCGGCTTCGTCATGGGCTTCGTCCCGCCGCGTCAGCCCGACACGGTTCTCGTCTGGCAGATCGGTGTCGACGCCGCCCAGCGTGGTCGAGGCGTGGGGCGACAGCTGCTTGATGCGCTCGCGGACAACGCTCCCGGCGATGTTCGCTATCTTGAAGCCACGATCACCACCTCCAACCGGATGTCCGAAGCGCTGTTTTGCGGCTTTGCGCGCGAACGGCGCGCGCCCTACGTCGTGTCGGATCTGTTCCCGGCCGACCTCTTTCCCTCCGGTGGGCATGAGGCCGAGCGGTTGTTCCGCATCGGTCCCCTGCCCCGCCCCAACACGACAGAGGAGCTGGTCCATGGAAATCTTTGATCGCCACGAGTCGAACGTCCGCAGTTACATCCGCTCGTTCCCGGCGGTGTTCGTCTCGGCCAAGGGCTCGCGCCTGACGGACCGGGAGGGGCGCAATTACATCGACTTCTTCGCCGGTGCCGGCGCGCTCAACTATGGCCACAACGACGAGGGCATGAAGCAGCGTCTGCTGGAATACGTGGCAGGCGACGGTGTTGTCCACAGCCTGGACATGGCAACCTCCGCCAAGGAGGCGTTCATGAAGCGCTTCCACGAGGTAATCCTCGCTCCGCGCGGCATGCCCCACCGGATGCTGTTCCCCGGCCCGACCGGCACCAACGCCGTGGAAAGCGCGCTGAAGCTCGCACGGAAGGTCACTGGCCGGAACACGATCGTCAGCTTCACCAATGCCTTCCATGGCATGACGCTCGGCTCGCTTGCCGTCACCAGCAATGCCTTCAAGCGCAAGGGCGCCGGCTTGCCTCTGAGCAACACCATTTTCATGCCCTATGACGGCTACATGGGCGCGGGATTCGATACGCTCGCCTTCTTCGAGCAGAGCCTCGCCCATGGCGGCTCGGGAATGGACCTGCCTGCGGCCTGCATCGTCGAGACCGTTCAGGGCGAAGGCGGCATCACCGCCGCGTCCATGGATTGGCTGCGCCGTTTGCAGGCGATCTGCCGGCACTGGGGAATCCTGCTGATCATCGACGATGTGCAGGCCGGCTGCGGTCGCACGGGCACCTTCTTCAGCTTCGAGCCCGCCGGCCTGGACCCTGACCTGATCTGCCTGTCCAAGTCTCTGTCAGGCTTCGGCCTGCCACTGGCGATGACGCTGCTGAAGCCGGAGCACGACCGCTTTGCCCCTGGCGAGCACAATGGAACCTTCCGCGGCCACAACCTGGCTTTCGTGACCGCAACCGAGGCGCTGCGCTTCTGGCGCGACGACCGGCTGGGCAAGGAGGTCAATCGCAAGGCCGCCATCGTGCGTGCCGGCTTCGAAGAGATCGCCGCCGACGCCCCACAGTTTGAGCCCAGGCTGCGCGGTCGTGGCCTGATGCAGGGCATTGCCCTGAATTCAGGTGACGTCGCGGACAAGATCTGCGCCGAAGCCTTCCGGAATGGCCTGATCCTCGAGACCTCGGGCCCGGATGGAGAGGTCATGAAGTGCCTCTGCCCCCTGACCATCTCCGACGAGGATCTGCATCAGGGCCTCGCTATCCTGAAGGACGCCGTTGCGACTGTCGCTGGCCGGAAACCGAACGCGGCCGCGCGCGCAATCAGGAACGCAGCCTGAACCGCGCAATCGACACCACCGTCGGCCACAACAACGAAGAAGGCATTTTCATGATCGTCCGCACCCTCGAGAAGGACATCCTCGGCACCGAGGCCGAGGTCAAGGCTGCCACCGGAACATGGACCAGCCGTCGTCTGCTGCTGCGTCGCGACGGCATGGGCTTCTCCCTCCACGACACGCTTATTCACGCTGGCACCGAGACCTACATCCACTACGCCAACCACGTTGAGGCGGTGTACTGCGTGGGCGGCGAAGGAGAAGTCGAGGTGGTGGACACCGGCGAGAAGTTCCCCATCAAGGACGGCACTCTGTATGCACTGAACGGCCACGAGAAACATCATCTGCGTGCCTTCACGGAGCTTCGGCTGATCTGCGCGTTCAACCCGCCTCTGACGGGCCGGGAGGATCACGACGCGTCCGGCGTGTATCCGTTGCTGACCGACGAAGCGGCAGCGTGAGGTCTGGAGGGCGATTTGCGCCCTCCGAACACCCACCGTCGATGGCAACAGAAATTGGGTGACATTATGAATGCCATTCAGGACATCTATCCATCCCGCAAGATGCCCATGCCGGGCATGGCGGAGCGCCAGGATCCGGTCGTCTGGGGCACGCCTCAGGACGGGCCACTGAGCGCGGAGGAACTCCGCTTCATGGACCGCAACGGCTACCTGTGGTTTCCGGGCCTTATCGGCACGGATGAGGTTACGCGTCTGAAGGAGGAGTTGGACCGGCTGTGGGAGGTGCATGCCGACGACCACTCTGATGAGGTGATCCGGGAGCCGCAGAGCGACGAGATCCGCTCGATATTCCGCATCCACGAGACGAGTCCCGTCTTGCGTAAGCTTGTCGCCGATCCGCGCTTCGCTGGCCGAGCACGCCAGATCCTGGGCAGCGCGGTCTACATACACCAGTCGCGGATCAACTATAAGCCAGGTTTCCGTGGCAAGGAGTTCTATTGGCACTCCGACTTCGAGACCTGGCATGTTGAGGATGGGATGCCGCGAATGCGTGCCCTGTCCTGCGCCATCGCCCTGACGGACAACACCATCTACAATGGTTCACTGATGGTCGTGCCCGGTTCGCACCGCACCTATGTGCAATGCGTGGGTGAAACGCCCGACAAGCACTACCGCGAGTCGCTGCGTGCACAGCGCTTCGGCGTCCCCGACGAGGACAGCATGCGCCTGCTGATTGAGCGGCACGGGATGGAGATGCCGACGGGGCCGGCCGGCTCGGTGATCTTCTTCGACTGCAATCTGCTGCACGGCTCCAGCGGCAACATCTCGCCTTTCGCACGGTCGAACCTCTTCGTTGTCTACAACAGCGTCGAGAACACGCCGCAGCGAGCCTTCGGACCGAAGAGTCTGCGGCCGCACTTCCTTGGCTCGCGGGACTTTACGCCCACCGACAAGTACTGACGCTGCACGGCACGGGCCAGCCTGCCGCGACAGGGGCCTGCATGGCTCCGCATGCAGTGCGGAGCCCAGGCAGGTGGCGCCCATGAGTAACTCTCTGGCGCCACAACTGCCGAAAATCGGTCTGACAACCGAGGAGGCTTGCGAATATGTCGCCACGTGCTCCAACGAGACGCAGGCTTCTGATCGCCGCTGGCCCGTTCGCCGTGGCGCTCCATCTGGCCGGCCCTGCCGCCGCCCAGGAGAACACGCTTGAACGGGCACGCGAGCAGGGCTTCATTCGAATTGCCTTCGCGAACGAGGCCCCGTTCGGCTACGCCACGCCCGATGGAACCTTGACTGGCGAGGCGCCCGAAATCGCCAGGGTCATTTTCAAGCGCATGGGCATTCCAGAGGTCGACGGGGTCCTCACCGAATGGGGATCCCTGATCCCGGGCCTCCGGGCGCGCCGCTTCGACGTCATCGCCGCGGGCATGTTCATCACGCCGCAGCGCTGTCGGCAGGTCGCCTTCTCTGAGCCCACCTACACGCTGGGCCAGAGCTTCCTGGTCCCCAAGGGCAATCCCAAGAACCTGCACAGCTACGAAGACGTCGCACGCGACCCGAATATCCGACTCGGCGTCCTCGCCGGTGCGGTGGAGCGGGCCTATGCCGCACAGGCAGGCATTCCGGATGAGCGGATCGTTCGCCTGCCCGACCAGGCAAGCATGATCAGCGCCGTCCGGGCAGGCCGTGTCGATGCGGCAGCCCTCACCGCCATCTCGGTCCAGCGGATGGCCCAGCAGGGCGGCGATGCGGTAGCGCGGGCAGAACCGTTCAAGACGCCACCGGAAGCCATGGGATCGGGTGCCTTTGCGTTCCGCCCAGAGGACACTGCCCTGCTACGGGAATTCAATCGGCATCTGGATGAGTTCATCGGCACGCCAGAGCACCTGGCCTTGGTGCGCCCGTTCGGTTTCACCGAGAACGAACTCCCGGGCGAACGCTCCACCGCGGAACTTTGCAAGGGATGAGGGCCGGCACCACGCCGACAGGCCGGGCCGGACGGTTGCGCCACCGGACGGGACTGTTTGCGCAATGGACGGGGGTGGACGCAGGCCCGGTATGCTGCCTCCCCCTTTCGCCGGCGTCACCCTGAGCATCGCCCGTGTTCGACCTCCTGCCAGCGCTGCTCGAGGGTG
>Ga0180217_1002135_pt1 | contig 19162 bp, 16 predicted proteins | sample eDN3rd37CBELigOP_FD_128521 | JGI IMG/M metagenome (GOLD analysis project Ga0180217, IMG submission 128521) | Enriched Organic Plus compost microbial communities from Emeryville, California, USA - eDNA 3rd pass 37_C BE-Lig OP (version 2) (version 2) ... | reverse complement strand
CGACGAGGAGATCGAGCGTCGGCGTCGGATCGCGCGGGGCGGCGACCTCGCGACGCTCATCTACACGTCGGGTTCGACGGGCCAGCCGAAGGGGTGCGTCCTCACGCACGCGAATTTCGTCGACCTCGCCCGCAACGCCGCGGCGATGATGCCCGAGGTCCTCCACGTCGGCTCGAGCACCGTGCTCTTCATCACGCTCGCGCACGTCTTCGCGCGATTCATCTCGGTCCTCGCGATCGCGGGCGGCGCGAAGGTCGGCCACGAGCCCGACACGTCGCGCCTCGTGCACGCGCTCGGCTCGTTCAAGCCCACGTTCCTCCTCGCGGTGCCGCGCGTCTTCGAGAAGGTGTACAACGCCGCGGAGCAGACGGCCGAGGCGGGCGGCAAGGGCAACATCTTCCGGAAGGCGGCGGATGTCGCCGTCGCGCATTCGAAGGCGCTCGACGAGGGGCACGTGCCGTTCGGACTCAAGCTCCAGTTCGCGCTCTTCGACCGGCTCGTCTACTCGAAGCTCCGCGCTCGCCTCGGCGGCCGCGTCAAGTACGCCGTGTCCGGATCCGCTCCCCTGGGCCTGCGCCTGGGTCACTTCTACCGGAGCCTCGGCATCAAGGTCCTCGAGGGCTGGGGACTCACCGAGACGACCGCGCCGGTCTCGGTCAATCTCGATTCGAAGTTCAAGATCGGCACCGTCGGCGTCCCCCTCCCCGGCAACGCCGTCCGCGTCGCCGAGGACGGCGAGCTCGAGGTCAAGGGCGTGTGCGTGTTCGAGGGGTACTGGAACAACCCGGAGGCGACCGCGGAGGCGTTCACGAGCGACGGGTGGTTCCGAACGGGCGACCTCGGCTCGCTCGACGACGAGGGCTACATCACGATCACCGGCCGCAAGAAGGAGATCATCATCACGGCGGGCGGCAAGAACGTCGCGCCGGCGGCGCTCGAGGACCCGATCCGCGCGAACCCGATCGTCAGCCAGATCGTGTGCGTCGGGGACCGCAAGCCGTTCCTCGCGGCGCTCGTGACGCTCGACACCGAGATGCTCCCGGCGTGGCTCGAGCACCACGGCGAAGACCCGGCGATGTCCCTCGAGGCGGCCGCGAGGAACCCGAAGGTCCTCGGCGAGATCCAGCGCGCGATCGACGCGGCGAACGCGCGCGTGTCCCGCGCCGAGTCCATTCGGAAGTTCGCGATCCTCGACACGCAGTTCACCGAGGCGAGCGGGCACCTGACGCCGAAGATGTCGATCAAGCGGCACGTGATCCTCGAGGACTTCGCGCCCGTCATCGAGAGCCTGTACGAGGGCGCTCGCGCGGACGCGACGGAAGGCGTCTCGACCGTCTGACCGGGCTCCCGGTGCACGTATCCGCGCCGGGTGCACGCAGGGCGTGCACCGCGCGCGGGAACGTGCACCGGCGCGCTAGTACCAGTCCGAGGCGCGGATCTGCCGCATCGCCTCGCGCTTGACCTCGGGCTCGAGCCCCTCGATGTACAGGTGCCCGTCGAGGTGGTCGCACTCGTGCTGGAGGGCTTGCGCGAGCAGTCCCTCCCCCGCGATCTCGACGGGCTCGCCGTCGAGATCGACGCCCGTCACGCGCGCCCACGGGTGCCGCAGTCGCGGGAAGCCGAGCCCGGGCACGGAGAGGCAGCCCTCCTCGACCGGCTCCGGCTCGCCCCGCACCTCCGCGAGCACGGGGTTGAGGACGTAGCCGAGCGAGTCGTCGACGAGCCAGCTGAACGCGCGGAGCGAGACCCCGATCTGGTTAGCGGCGACGCCGGCGCGGCCCGGCACCTGCACGGTGTCGAGGAGATCCTGGACGAGGCCGGGGTTCCCCGGGGCGCCGATGCGCACGGGATCGCACGGGCTCCGCAGCACGGGGTCGCCGAAGAGCCGAATGGGCCGGACGGCCATGCCGTCAGGCGTGCACGTGGTCGGGGAGGCCGTCGACGACGGACGCCGCGAGCTCCCGAACGGCCTCTTGCGTGAGCGGACGGAGCGAGTCGAAGTCGATCGTCGCGCCCGTCGCGAGGATCGGGTCGTACGGGATCCGCACGATGTCCCGCACGCGCGAGGCGAAGTGCTCCTCGATCTCGTCGAGCTTGACGAGGTTCGTGCCGTGCGTCGCGGTGTTGAGGGCGACGACCGCGTGCTTCGCGAGCTCCGCGTACCCGCTCGCCTCGAGCCAGGTGATCGTCTCCGACGTCAGGCGCGCCTCGTCGATGCTCCCGCCGGAGACGATGACGAGCTGGTCGGCGCGATCGAGCGTCGCCCGCATGACCGAATGCACCATCCCGGTGCCGCAGTCGGTGAGGACGATCGAGTAGAAGCGCTTGGCGAGATCGGCGACGACGTTGTAGTCGTCCTCGCTGAACTCCTCCGCGACCGCGCGCGACGTGTCCGAGGCGAGGACGTCGAGCCGTGTCTCGTCACGGGAGACGAGCGCCTGGAAGTCGCTGAACGCGTGGATCGCGTGCGCCTGCTCGACGACGTCCCGCACGGTCGCCTCGGTCGTCTTCGCGATGCGCTCCGCGAGCGTGCCGCGGTCCGGGTTCGCATCGATCGCGATGATGCGGTCCTCGCGGATCGAGGCGAGCGCCATGCCGAGGAGCGTCGACATCGTCGTCTTGCCGACGCCGCCCTTGCGGGAGAGCACCGCGACGAATCGCGTCGCGCCATCGAGCCGACGGTTGATGCGCGCTTCGAGGGACTTGCGCTCCCGGACGGCCTTCGAGTCGCCGGGGTGGACGCTGTGGAACGTCAGCTCGTACACGAGGCGCTGGAGCGCGCCCTCGGGCGGCTCGGGCTTCGGCTTGCCCTTGCTCGCGACGAGGCGCTCTGGCGTGAGCATCTCGGGCGACTCGGGCCCGTCGGTCGCGACGGCGGCAGCCGGGATCGTGATCGTCGTCGTCGAGACGAGCTCGACGGGCTTCGCGATGACCGGGTCGACGGGGATGTCGTCGAGCGCGATCGCCGCCTCGTCCTCCGGCGTCTCGTGAACGATCTCCGGGAGATCGATCGTGATGATCGGGTCGGTCGTGGGCCGGGATTCCGTCTTCGTGGCCGTCGGCTGCTTGGCGACGGTGCCAGCGTCTTCGTGCTGCGGAGACATTCCACCCCCTTCTCGGGCGTGGACAGTCTAGCGGTTAGGCGATTTCGGCGATGAGATCGCCCGGTTCGACCCCCGCGGTTTCGGGGATCGCGAGCCGTCGGACGACGCCCGCGATGGGCGCCGTGATCGTCGCCTCCATCTTCATCGCCTCGATCGCGGCGACGGGCTGCCCGGCCTCTACGGCGTCTCCCGCCGCGACCTTGAGCGTCACGACGCCCGCGAAGGGCGCGGCGACGTGACCGGGGACCGACGGATCGGCGCGCTCCGACGCCCGCCGCTCGACCTCGACCGAGGTGTCGCGCACGGCGACGGGTCGAAGCTGCCCGTTGAGCGTCGTCATGACCGTCCGCATGCCCTTCTCGTCGGCCTCCCCGATCGCCTCGAGGCCGACGAAGAGATGCACGCCTCGGCGCATCGCCACGACGTGCTCGACGCCGGGCTTGAGACCGTAGAGGTAGTCGAGCGTGTCGAGGACCGAGAGGTCGCCGTACGTCTCGCGCCACTGCTCGAACGTGCGCGTGGGTCCGGGGAAGAGCAGCCGGTTGAGCGTCGCGCGGCGGGTCGCCGCGTCGCCCTCGAGCGCCTCGGCGTCCTCCCGCTGGAGCGGCGCGATCGTCACCTCCACGCGACGGCCGGCGAGCGCCTTCGAGCGGAACGGCTCGGGCCACCCGCCGGGCGGGTCGCCCAGCTCGCCCGAGAGGAACGCGATCACGCTGTCGGGGATGTCGTAGCGGTCCGGGTTCGCCTCGAAGTCCGCGGGATCCGCTTCGGCGGCGGCGAGCGCGAGCGCGAGATCGCCGACGACCTTCGAGGACGGGGTGACCTTCGGCGGCCGTCCCAGGATGCGGCTCGCGGCGGCGTAGCAGTCCTCGATCCGCTCGAAACGGTCGGCGAGGCCGAGCGCGATCGCCTGCTGCCGGAGGTTCGAGAGCTGGCCGCCCGGGATCTCGTGCTCATAGACGCGGCCCGTCGGACCGGGCAGCCCGGACTCGAACGGCCGATACGCGGCGCGCACGGCCTCCCAGTACGGCTCGAGGTCGCTCACGGCGCGAAGGGAGAGCCCCGTGTCGCGCTCCGTGTGCGCGAGAGCGGCGACGAGCGCGGAGAGCGAGGGCTGGCTCGTCGTGCCCGCGAGCGGCGCGCTCGCCGCGTCGACCGCGTCGGCGCCCGCGTGCGCGGCCGCGAGGAGCGTCGCGAGCTGTCCGCCCGCCGTGTCGTGCGTGTGGACGTGGAGCGGGAGGTCGAATCGCGACCGGAGGGCGGTGACGAGCCGCTCGGCCGCGCCGGCCCGCAGGAGGCCGGCCATGTCCTTGATCGCGAGGATGTGGGCGCCTGCCTCGACGGCCTGCTCCGCGAGGCGCAAGTAGTAGTCGAGCGTGTAGAGCCGTTCGTCGGGGTCGAGGAGGTCGCCCGTGTAGCAGAGCGCGACCTCCGCGACGGCCGTGCCGGTCTCGAGCACGGCGTCGATCGCGGGCCGCATCTGCGCGATGTCGTTGAGGGCGTCGAAGATGCGGAAGACGTCGATGCCCGTCGCGGCGGCCTCGCGGACGAACGCGTCCGTCACCTCGGTCGGGTACGGCGTGTAGCCGACGGTGTTGCGACCGCGGAGGAGCATCTGGATGGCGATGTTCGGGAGCGCCTCGCGCATCGCGGCGAGGCGCTCCCAAGGGTCCTCGCCGAGGAAGCGGAGCGCGACGTCGTACGTCGCCCCGCCCCACGCCTCGATCGAGAGGAGCTCCGGCGTCAGCCGCGCGACCGCCGGGAGCGCCGTCACGAGGTCGGCGGTGCGGACGCGCGTCGCGAGGAGCGACTGGTGCGCGTCGCGGAACGTCGTCTCGGTGACGGCGAGGGCCGTCTGCCCGCGCAGGGCCGCGGCGAACCCCGCCGGGCCGAGTTCGAGCAGGCGCTGCCGCGACCCGTGGGGCGGCGCGGCGGCGTCGTCGAAGGCCGGGAGCTTCTCCGCCGGCCGCACGAGCCCCTCCCCCGGCCCGTACGGCTGGTTGACGGTGACCTCGGCGAGCCACGACACGAGTCGGCTCGCCGAGTCCTGCGACTGGCGGGCGCCGAGAAGGTACGGGCGCTCGTCGATGAACGACGTCGAGAGATCCCCGGCGATGAATCCCGGGTCGTCGAGGACGGCCTGGAGGAACGGGATGTTGCTCGCGACCCCGCGCAGGCGGAACTCGGCGAGCGCTCGCCTCGCGCGTGCCACGGCGGACTCGTAGTCCCGGCCTCGCGCGACGAGCTTGACGAGCATCGAGTCGAAGTGGGGCGAGATCTGGACGCCCGCTGCGACCGTGCCCCCGTCGAGCCGGATTCCCGCGCCGCCGGGCGAGCGGTACGTCGTGATGCGCCCGACGTCGGGGCGGAAGCCGTCGGCGGGGTCCTCGGTCGTCACACGGCACTGGATCGCGGCGCCGCGCACGCGGATCGACTCCTGGGCGAGGCCGAGATCGTCGAGCGACTCGCCCGCGGCGATGCGCAGCTGGGCGTGGACGAGATCGACGTCGGTGACCTCCTCGGTCACGGTGTGCTCGACCTGGATGCGCGGGTTCATCTCGATGAACACGTGCTGCCCCGCGCGTTCCCCCGCCGTGTCGACGAGGAACTCGACCGTGCCGGCGTTCTCGTAGCCGATCGACCGCGCGAACGCGATGGCGTCGCGGACGAGGGCCTGTCGGATCGACTCGTCCAGGCCGGGCGCCGGCGCGATCTCGACGACCTTCTGATGGCGGCGCTGGACCGAGCAGTCGCGCTCGAACAGGTGGATCGTCTCGCCGCTCGAGTCCGCGAGGATCTGGACCTCGATGTGCCGCGGCCGCAGGACGGCTTGCTCGACGAACATCCGCGCATCCCCGAATGCGCTGCCCGCCTCTCGCATCGCGGCCTCGAGCGCCGGCCGCAGCTCCTCGCGCCGCTCGACTCGCCGCATTCCGCGTCCCCCGCCACCCGCGACGGCCTTCGCGAAGACGGGGAAGCCGATCTCCTCGGCCGCGGCGACGAGCGCGCCGATGTCGTCGGTCGCCTCGGAGGATGCGAGGACCGGCACGCCCGCGCGAATCGCGTGCGCCTTCGCGGCGACCTTGTCGCCCGCCATCTCGAGGACGTCGGCGCTCGGCCCGACGAAGGCGATCCCCGCCGCCTCGGCGGCGCGCGCGAGTTCCGGGTTCTCCGAGAGGAAGCCGTATCCGGGGTAGATCGCGTCGGCGCCGCACTCCGTCGCGACGCGGATGATCTCCTCGATGTCGAGGTACGCGCGGACCGGATGGCCCCGCTCGCCGATGAGATAGGCCTCGTCCGCCTTGAGGCGATGCATCGATCCGCGGTCCTCCCAGGGGTAGACCGCGACGGTCCTCACACCGAGTTCGAAGGCCGCCCGGAAGGCCCGGATCGCGATCTCGCCGCGGTTGGCGACGAGCACCTTGGAGAACACAGCCTCAGCCTATTCGGGTCGAGTACAGTCAGTGATCGTGCACGTGCTGAGCGTCAGTTCCCTGAAGGGCGGGGTCGGGAAGACGACCGTCACACTGGGCCTGGCCTCCGCCGCATTCGCCCGCGGACTGCGCGTCCTCGTCGTCGATTTCGACCCGCAGGCGGACGCGACGACCGGCATGAGCATCGACCTGAGCGAGAAGGCCTCGGTCGCCGACGTGCTCGCCTCCCCGAAGCCGAAGACGGTCCGGGATGCGATCGCGCACAGCGGGTGGACGCGCAGTCACCCGGGTGTCGTCGACGTCATGATCGGGAGCCCGAGCGCGACGAACTTCGACGGACCGCATCCGACGGTGCGCGACATCTGGAAGCTCGAGGAGGCGCTCGCCGTCGTCGAGGCCGACTACGACATCGCGATCATCGACTCGGCGCCGTCCCTCAACGCCCTGACGCGCACGGCGTGGGTCGCGAGCGACCGCGTCGCGATCGTCACGGAGCCCGCGCTCTTCTCGGTCGCCGCCGCCGACCGTGCGCTCCGCGCGATCGAGGAGATCCGCCGGGGTCTGTCGCCGCGGCTCCACCCGCTCGGGATCATCGTCAACCGCTTCCGCGAGCAGTCGGCCGAGCACCAGTTCCGGTTGCGCGAGATGCGCGAGATGTTCGGCCCGCTCGTCCTGTCCCCGCAGCTGCCGGAGCGCACGGCGCTGCAGCAGGCGCAAGGCGCCGCGAAGCCGGTCCATTTGTGGCCGGGCGAGCACGCCGCCGAGATGGCGCGGAATTTCGACGCGATCCTCGACCGCGTCATGGTGACGGCGCGCGTCTCGCAGAGCACGACCGCCTGACGCCGCGCCGCGTTCGGTGCGCATTCCCTCCTGCGGTGCACGTCGGGCGTGCACCGCGCGCGGGAACGTGCACCCCAGGGGCTAGGAGGCGGCGCGCTGGGCGCGGCGCTTCGCGAGCTCGTCGACCGGGTCCTCCTTGACCGCGTCCAGGTCGACGAGGCTCGTCTCGACCTCGCGGAGGACCTTGCCTACGGCGATGCCGAAGACGCCCTGGCCCCGGCTCACGAGGTCGATGACCTCGTCGTCGGAGGTGCAGAGGTAGACGCTCGCGCCGTCGCTCATGAGCGTCGTCTGCGCGAGGTCCTCGATGCCCGCCTCCCGGAGCTGGTCGATCGCGACACGGATCTGCTGGAGCGAGATGCCGGTGTCGAGGAGGCGCTTGACGAGCTTGAGCACGAGGATGTCGCGGAAGCCGTAGAGGCGCTGCGAGCCGCTGCCGGCGGCGCCGCGCACGGTCGGCTCCACTAGGCCCGTCCGCGCCCAGTAGTCGAGCTGTCGGTAGGTGATGCCGGCCGCGCGCGCGGCGACGATGCCGCGGTAGCCCGACTGCTCGTCGAGGTCGGGGAGGCCGTCGGTGAAGAGCAGGCCGAGGTCGAATCGCTGCGGACGACCGGAGGTCACGTCGCTCATGGGCCCCTCAACCTTCATGTTCAAGTTGAAACTTAGACTTTGGTGCGTAGCCACCGTATCCGCTCGAGCCGTGGCTTCCCCGTGACCCCCGCCGCCCGGCGTGTCGCAGCCCTCGCGGCGGATGCGGGGACGGTGCTGTCTTCGACGGTACTACTGATCGATGCGGTCGAGGGCGGATCGCACGAGCGCCGTGCGGATTACCGCGAGACGCGAAGCGATCTCCCGGGCGGTCTCCGCCATCCGGGCGCGCGACGTCGCGTCGTTGCGGCGCCGGATCGGCTCGAGCGCCGACTCGACGAGGCCGATCTCCCGTTCGGCGGCCGCCCGGAACCCGCGCAGGTGGCGCGGCTCGATGCCCGAGCGCTGCAGGTCGACGAGGGCCCGCATGACCGTCACGGCCTCCTCGCCGTACGTGTCCGACGCCGGCAGGAGCGAGAACGAGACGGCGTCCGCGAGGAGCTGCGCCGTCGCGCCGGACTCGCGCAAGAGCTCGGCGCGCGTGAAGCGACGTGGGGCCGGCCCGGTCGCCGCCGAGATGCGCGCCGGCGGCGCGAGCCGCTCCGTCCGTCCCGCGTCGAAGTCCTCGAGCTGCGTCCTGATGACCTTGAGCGGCAGGTAGTGGTCGCGCTGCATCGTCAGGACGAAGCGCAAGCGCTCGATGTCGGCTTGCGAGAACTTCCGATACCCGGACTCCGTGCGCGCCGGCGAGACGAGTCGCTCGGCCTCGAGGAAGCGCAGCTTCGACGGCGTGAGGTCGGGGAACTCGGGCGTGAGCTTCGCGAGCACCTGACCGATCGAGAACAGCGTCGGCGCAGGGACTCGGGCCTGCGCGGCCCCTCCGGCCACCACTAGCGCCCCGCCTCGTTGACGTCGAGGCGAGAGGCGTAGAAGGTCAGGCGGAACTTCCCGATCTGCACGTGCGCCCCGTCGGTCAACCGCGCGGCGTCGACGAGCTTGCCATCGACGTACGTGCCATTGAGCGAGCCGAGGTCCCGCACCGAGAAGCGCGTGCCGTCGCGGAGGAACTCCGCATGACGGCGCGAGACGGTGACGTCGTCGAGGAAGACGTCGGCCTCCGGATGGCGCCCGGCGAGCGCCCGATCGGAGTCGAGGAGGAACCTCGCGCCGCCGCCCGCCCCGCGGCGGACGATGAGGATGGCCGAGCCGGACGGCAGCGCGCCGATCGCCTCGATCTCCTCGGCGGACAGATCGCCCGTGTGCGCCGCGAGCTGCGCGGCGAACTCCTCGCCGTAGCGAGCGGTGCTGTCGTCGCCGCGGTGCGGTGACCCGCCGCTGACGGCCGCATCGTCGTCGTGCATCTGCCCCTCCCTCGAATCCCCAAGCGTAGCGGAGCCGTCAAGCCCCCGGGACGGCTCGGCTGGACCGTCGCCTCGAGTACGCTGAGCGACGTGGAGCCCCTCCTCATCGCCGTCATCGCCGCCGGAGCCGTGAGCGCATTCGCGTGGATCGCGTCGCTCGTCACGAAGGATTGCAGCTGGGTCGACCGGCTCTGGTCCATCGCCCCGATCGGGTACGTCTGGATCTTCGCGATCGCGTCCGGATTCGACGCGAGAGCGACGCTCATGGCCGTCCTCGTGACCGCATGGGGCGCTCGCCTGACGTTCAACTTCGCACGCAAGGGCGGCTACTCCGGCGTCGAGGACTATCGCTGGCCGATCCTCAGGGCGCGCATGCGGCCGTGGCAGTTCCAGGTGTTCAATCTGCTTTTCATCGTCCTGTTCCAGAACGCCGTCATCCTCCTCATGACGCTCCCGATCCACACCGCCTTCGAGCATCGGGGCGGGCCGCTCACCGCCGCCGACGCCGTCCTCGCGATCGCCTTCCTCGCGTGCCTCGCGGGCGAGACCGTCGCCGACGAGCAGCAGTGGCGGTTCCAGGCGGCGAAGCGAGCCGGCGGTCCGGAGTTCCGACCGCGCTTCGTCCAGTCGGGGGTGTGGCGCTACAGCCGGCACCCGAACTACTTCTTCGAGCTCGCGCAGTGGTGGATCGTCTTCCTCTTCGGCGCGGTCGCCGCGGGCACGCTCCTCGAGTGGACCGTCGCGGGGGCGGCGCTCCTCACGATCCTCTTCGTCGGTTCGACGATCTTCACCGAGTCGATCACGCGCTCCCGCTACCCGGAGTACGCGGACTACCAGGCGACGACCTCGCCGATCGTCCCCTGGTTCCCCCGACGGCGCTCGGCGAGCGCGGTCGCCTGATGTCCGCGGCCCACCGCGCGATCGACCGGCTCGCGTCGCCGGGGCACCGCTAGTCGGGCCGCTTCGCGGATCGCCCCAGTCGCGTCGTACCGGCCGAGCGGTACCGCGGACTGCGGCGCGCGTTCGAGGGCTCGCGAACGAAGGAATGGGTCGGCTTCACGCTCGTCCACCCGGAGATCCACGGCGCCATGATCATCCAGGAGGCGAAGTACCTCGCGAGCTCCGAGATCTACCTCGTCGACATCGCGAGCGGGTCGCTCGACGAGCACGCCGCGAGCGCGCGCGGGGGCTCGATCCGGCCCCCGGCGGACGAGCCGCGCGCGCCGATCGCGATCCGATCGCGCGACGGCCGCCTCGACGTCGTCTTCACACCCCGATCTCGGAAGACCGTCGACAAGCAGCTCCTCGTCGCCGCGATCGACTACGCGCAGTCCATCGGGACGTACACCGGGGCCGTGCGAGGCGCGCGCCGCTCATGGTCGTTCGAGGGCGTGCACGGCGTGTGCGAGACGATGCGAATGCGCTCCTGACCTCGCCTACGCTCATTCCATGACGCACACCGCGATCACGATGTACGGCGCCGCATGGTGCGGCGACTGCCGACGCGCACGGCGAGTGCTCGACGAGTCCGGCGTCCCCTACGAGTACGTCGACCTCGAGGAGCGACCCGAGCAGGCCGACGTCGCCGAGTCGATCAGCGGCCGGAAGAACATTCCGGTCATCGTCTTCCCCGACGGCTCGCACCTCGTCGAACCCGGGAACGACGAGCTCCGCGCGAAGATCGCGAACGGCTGAGGCCGAGCGCGCGTGCGCATCGACTGCCTGTGCATCGGCGGTGCGAACGTCGACGAGTCCTTCCGGCTCGCCGCGCCGCCGATCGAGGGGACCTCGAACCCGGCGAACGTCTCGCGCGGCTTCGGCGGCGTCGCGCGCAACGTCGCCGAGACCGCCGCGCGACTGGGCCTGCACGTCGCGCTCCTCGCCGCGGTCGGCGATGACGACGACGGCGGCGCGCTCCGCGACCACCTCGAACGGCTCGGCGTCGACACCGCGCTCCTGCACGCCGTGCCGGGGGCGGCGACCGCGCGCTACGCGGCCGTACTCGACCCCGCCGGCGATCTCGTCATCGGCGTGAGCGCGATGGCGGTGGCGTCGGCCATCACGTCCGACGTCATCGCGGCGGCCCCGCTCGAGGACGCGGCGTGGGTCTTCGCGGAGTGCAACCTCGAGCCCGACGCGCTCGAGGCGATCGTGGAACGACGACGGCGCGGCGACGCGTTCCGACTCGCGGTCGACGCGATCTCGGTCCCGAAGTCAGCCCGCCTGCCGCGCGTCCTCACCGGCATCGACGTGCTCTTCGCGAACCTCGACGAGGCGAATGCGATCCTCGGGCGCTCCGAGCCGCCGACGACGGCGGGGGGCGCCGAACTCGCTCGGCGCCTCGCCGCGCTCGGCGCGCGCGCCGCGATCGTGACGCTCGGCCCGCTCGGCTGCGTCGTGCATGCCGCATCGGGCACCTACGCGGTCGGCGCCGCGGCCGCTGAGGTCGTCGACGTCACGGGCGCCGGAGACGCGCGCGTCGCCGGCACGATCGCCGCGCTCCAGCGCGGCGCGTCGCTCGTCGAGGCCGCGCGCGACGGGGCGCTGCTCGCTGCGCTCGCGCTCGAGAGCCCGTTCGTGACCGACGCGCGGCTGTCCCCCGCATTCCTCGACACCCAGCGGCACCGGCTCGATCGCGTCCGCGCGGAAGGACCCCTCCCATGACGAAACAGGACCACCCGCTCGTGCACCTCGCTCCGGAGACCGCTGCCGCGATCGCCGCGGGCCGGGCGGTCGTCGCGCTCGAGTCGACGATCCTCACGCACGGCATGCCCTACCCCGACAATCTCGCGATGGCGCGTTCCGTCGAGCGCATCGTGCGCGACGGCGGCGCGGTCCCCGCAACCGTCGCGGTCCTCGACGGGCGGCTCCGGGTCGGGCTCGCCGATGACGAGCTCGACACGCTCGCGCGAACGCGCGACGCGCTCAAGCTCTCGCGCGCCGACCTCGCGTTCGCGATGCTGCAGGGGCGGACGGGCGGGACGACGGTCGCCGCGACGATGATCGCCGCGCGGCTCGCCGGCGTGCGCGTCTTCGCGACGGGCGGCATCGGCGGCGTCCACCGCGGCGCGGAGTCGTCGTTCGACGAGTCCGCGGATCTCTCGGAACTCGCCCGCACTGACGTCGTCGTCGTCTCCGCGGGCGCGAAGGCGATTCTCGACATCCCGAAGACGCTCGAGCGGCTCGAGAGCCTCGGGGTGCCTGTCGTCGCGTTCGGCACCGACGTGATGCCGGCGTTCTGGTCGCGCACCTCCCCCGTGCCCGCGCCGATGCGGCTCGATTCCCCGGAGGAGATCGCGCGATTCGCGGCCCTGCGTGCGGAGCTCGGCCTTGGCGGCGGCATGCTCGTCGCGAACCCCGTGCCGGCCGAGCATGAGATCCCGGAGGCGGAGATGACGGAGTTCATCGCGCGATCGCAATCGGACGCCGAGGCGGCCGGTGTCGCGGGGAAGGCGGTCACGCCCTTCCTCCTCGAACGCGTCCTCGAGCTCACGGCCGGTCGGAGCCTCACGACGAACATCGCCCTGGTCGAGCACAACGCGCGGCTCGCGACGCGCATCGCGGTCGCGATCGCCGAGCTCGCCCGCTAGTCGCGCGCCGCGACGACCGGCGTGCGGCGACGCGGCAGGAGCGTGAGGAGCGGGATCGCCGCGATGCACAGGACGGCGCACGCGACGCCGAGCCCGAGGTAGCCGACCGCCGCGAGGATGAGGCCGGACAGCACGCCCCCGAGGACACCGGCGAGGCTCATCATCGTGTCCGAGACGCCCTGCGCCGCGACGCGCACGTCCGGCGCGACGGCGTTCACGATGACGCTCGAGCCCGCGACCGTCGCCGCCGACCAGCCCACGCCGAGGAGGACGAGGCCGACCGTCGTGAGGGCGTGCGAGTCGGCGCTGAACGCGGCGAGGCCCGTCGCGACGACGAGGATCCCGAGGCCCGCACTCGCCACGGGCAGCCCGCCGAAACGGTCGGCGGCGAGGCCCATGAGCGGCGAGAGCGCGAACATGCCCGCGATGTGGAGGCTGATCGTGAGGCCGACGATCGTCACCGTCGCGCCGTGGTGGACGAGATGCACGGGCGTCATCGACATGACCGCGACCATCGTGAAGTGCGCGAGGAGCATGCCGATGAGCGCCGCGAGCGCGCGAGGCGAGGTCGAGAACGCCGAGAGCCCGTCCCGGAAGCGCGGACGCGGCGGCGCCTGGACGCCCGCGCGGTCGCGAGCGAGGAGGAGCGGATCCGGCCGCAGGCCGATCCAGATGACGAGGAGGCCGAGGAGCATCGCGACCGTCGAGATGACGAACACGCCCGCGAGACCCGGAACGCCGATGCTCGACGCGATCGACTCGCCCGCGCCGACGAGGTTCGGGCCCGCGACCGAGCCGACCGTGCTCATCCACACGATGAGCGAGAGGTCCCGCCCGCGGTGCTCCGGCGCGCTGAGATCGGTCGCGGCGAATCGCGCCTGGAGGTTGACCGAGGTGCCGGCTCCGATGCACAGCGCCGACACGAGGAGGAGCCAGAACCAGCCGAGGGACGCCGCCAGGATCGTCCCGAGCGCGCCGGCGGTCGCGACGAGGAGTCCCGTCGAGAGCGCGAAGCGGCGACCGCGGGCGATCGCGAGGCGCATGAGGAGCGCGGAGGCGACGGCCGCGCCGAGCGTGACCGACACGGTCACCGAGCCCGCCCAGGCCTCGGAGCCGGAGAGCTCGACCGCGAGGAGCGAGCCGACGGACAGCGCCGCTCCGGTCGCGAGGCCGCTGAAGATCTGGGCGAGGGAGAGCAGGACGATGGTCCGGCGCTGGATGCGGTGCACGACAAGCCACGCTAATACGCCTCCGCCATCGACGGGCGCGACCGAGCGGCGTGGGCCGTGAGGGTCTCGATCCCCCGACATCCACGGTGTAAGCGTGGCGCTCTGCCAACTGAGCTAACGGCCCGGGTGTGCGCCGTCGCGGCGAGCGTGTCCGCGCGAGCACGTTGGCTCGCCGCAGGGGCGCACGCTCGCGAGCCTACCGCCGTCGGCTCCCCGCTACAGCGTCGCGAGCGCTTCGCGATAGGCCTCGAGCGGGCGCGCCTGGCTCGGCGGGTTGACGAACGCGGCCCGCACCGTGAGCTCGCGGTCGACGACGAACGTCGCGCGCGCGGCGAAGCCCTTGTCCTCGAGGAAGACCCCGTACTCCGTCGAGACGGCGCCGTGCGGCCAGAAGTCGGACAGGAGCGGGAAGTCGAGGCCCTCGCGCTCGCCCCACTCCCGCAGCGTCGCCTTCGAGTCGCAGCTCACGACGACGAGATGCACGTCGGCGTTCCGGAAGAGCGCGATGTTGTCGCGCAGCTCGCACACCTCCCCCGTGCACGTCGCCGTGAACGCGAGCGGCACGAACGCGACGACGACGGGCTTGTCGGCCGCGAGCGCGCTCAGCGTGACGTCCTCCCCGAACTGGTTGGGGAGCGTGAAGTCGGGCGCGGCGTCGCCGGCGCGCAACGGGGCGAGGTCTTCGAAAGCCATGCCGACAGGCTAACGGCTGGCTCGCCGCGCGAATCCGGCGTGTCGCGAGCCCGCGCTAGGATCGTTCCCGCGCTCCACCACGCGCGACCGCGACCCGGTGCGCCGATGGAGGCGCGACCGGCCGCGCGACGATCGCGAGCCGGTCGGCTTGCTCCTGCAACAGCACGGAAACGAGGTCAGCGGTGACGGTGCACGATCAAGACCCCTATTCGACGGGCTTCGTGGACCAGGACCCGAGCGAGACGGCGGAATGGGTCGAGTCCCTCGACGGGCTCGTCGCCGCGAACGGGCGCGAACGCGGCCGCGAGATCATGCTGAGCCTGCTCAAGCGCTCGAAGGATCTCCACCTCGGCGTGCCGATGGTGCCCACGACGGACTACATCAACACGATCGCGCCGGAGAACGAGCCGGCGTTCCCCGGGGACGAGGACATCGAGCGGCGCTACCGCGCGTGGATCCGGTGGAATGCGGCGATCACCGTCCACCGCGCGCAGCGACCGGGCATCTCCGTCGGCGGCCACATCTCGACGTACGCCTCGTCCGCGGCGCTCTACGAGGTCGGGCACAACTGGTTCTTCCGCGGACCGGACCACCCGGGCGGCGGCGACCAGATCTTCTACCAGGGGCATGCGTCGCCCGGCATGTACGCCCGCGCGTTCCTCGAGGGCCGCTTGAGCGAGCAGCAGCTCGACGCGTTCCGCCAGGAGAAGTCGCGCGCGCCGTACGGGCTCTCGAGCTACCCGCACCCGCGGCTCATGCCGGACTTCTGGCAGTTCCCGACGGTCTCGATGGGCCTCGGTCCGATCAACGCGATCTACCAGGCGCAGTCGAACAAGTACCTGACGAACCGCGGCATCAAGGACTGCTCCGACCAGCACGTGTGGGCGTTCCTCGGCGACGGCGAGATGGACGAGGTCGAGAGCCGCGGTGCGCTCCAGTGGGCCGCGAACGAAGGCCTCGACAACCTCACGTTCGTCATCAACTGCAACCTGCAGCGCCTCGACGGGCCCGTCCGCGGGAACGGCAAGATCATCCAGGAGCTCGAGAGCTTCTTCCGCGGCGCCGGCTGGAACGTCATCAAGGTCATCTGGGGCCGCGAGTGGGACGAGCTCCTCGCGCGCGACACCGAGGGCGCGCTCCGCGACCTCATGAACCGCACGCCCGACGGCGACTACCAGACGTACAAGGCCGAGTCGGGCGCGTACATCCGCGAGCACTTCTTCGGCCGCGACCCGCGGACGCTCGAGCTCGTCAAGGACTACACGGACGAGCAGATCTGGAACCTCAAGCGCGGCGGCCACGACTACCGCAAGGTGTACGCGGCGTTCAAGGCGGCCGTCGAGCACAAGGGGCAGCCGACCGTCATCCTCGCGAAGACCGTCAAGGGCTACGGGCTCGGTCCGGCGTTCGAGGGCCGGAACGCGACGCACCAGATGAAGAAGCTCACGCTCGAGAACCTCAAGACGTTCCGGGACGCGATGCGCATCCCGATCTCGGACGCGCAGCTCGAGGCCGACCCGTACTCGCCGCCGTTCTTCCACCCCGGCGAGCAGGACGAGGCGATCCAGTACCTCCAGGAGCGCCGGCGCGAGCTCGGCGGCTACCTGCCCCAGCGCCGTTCGGCGCACGTGCAGGTGCAGCTCCCCGCGGAGAGCGCGTACGAGGTCGCGCGGCGCGGCTCCGGCAAGCAGGAGGTCGCGACGACGATGGCGTTCGCGCGCCTCCTGAAGGACCTGTTCCGCGCCGAGGACTTCGGCAAGCGCATCGTGCCGATCATTCCGGACGAGGCGCGCACGTTCGGCATGGACTCGTACTTCCCGACCGCGAAGATCTACAACCCGGCCGGTCAGCACTACGTCTCGGTCGACCGCGAGCTCCTCCTCGCCTACAAGGAGTCGCCGCAGGGCCAGATCATCCACGTCGGCATCAACGAGGCGGGCGCGTTCTCGGCGTTCACGGCGGCCGGAACGCAGTACGCGACGAACGGCGAGCCGCTCATCCCCGTTTACATCTTCTACTCGATGTTCGGCTTCCAGCGCACGGGCGACGCGATGTGGCTCGCGGGCGACCAGATGGCGCGGGGATTCATCATCGGGGCGACCGCGGGACGCACGACCCTGACGGGCGAGGGCCTCCAGCACGCGGATGGCCACTCGCACGTCCTCGCGTCGACGAACCCGGCGGTCGTGTCCTACGACCCCGCGTACGGCTACGAGATCGCGCACATCATGCGCAGCGGGATCGAGCGCATGTACGGCGGGAGCCACCCCGACCCGAACGTCATGTACTACCTCACGGTGTACAACGAGCCGATCGTCCAGCCGGCGGAGCCGGAGGGGCTGGATGTCGACGGCGTCGTCCGCGGCATCTACCGGCTCAAGGCGAGCGACGGCGGCGACCGGAAGGCGCAGATCCTCGCCTCCGGTGTCGCGGTGCCGTGGGCGCTCGAGGCGCAAGCGCTCCTCGAGGACTGGGGCGTGTCGGCGGACGTCTGGTCGGTGACGAGCTGGACCGAGCTGCGCCGCGACGGCCTCGACGCCGAGGAGCACAACCTCCTCCACCCCGACGAGGAGCCGCTCGTGCCCTACGTCACGCGCCGGCTCGCGAACGCCGGAGGCCCGATCGTGGGCGTGAGCGACTACGCGCACACCGTCCCCGACCTCATCCGGCCCTTCGTCCCCGGCGACTACGCGACGCTCGGCGCCGACGACTTCGGCTTCTCCGACACTCGGGCCGCCGCGAGGCGCTACTTCTTCATCGACGGGCCCTCGATCGTCGTCCGCGTCCTCAAGTCGCTCGCGGACCGGGGCGAGATCGACCGGTCGGTCGTCGGACGCGCGATCGAGCAGTACCGCCTCTTCGACGTCAACGCCGGCACATCCGGCAACACCGGCGGCGAGAGCTAGGTGCGGTCGAAGGAGCAGACGCTCGCCTGGCTTCGCGCGAACGCCGGCGACTGGTCGACCGCGACCCTCAAGCGGCTCGACGAGACGCTCCCGTGGTACCGCGACATGCCGCCTGGCCGCCGCTCGGCCGTCGGGCTCGTCGCCCAGGCGGGCATCACGAGCTTCATCAGCTGGTTCGAGGACCCGAAGGGCGTCCCGTGGATCGCGGCGGACGTGTTCGGCGCCGCCCCGAGGGAGCTGTTGCGCTCCGTGTCGCTCACGCAGACGCTCCAGCTCATCAAGACGACCGTCGAGGTGATCGAGGAGCGCATCAAATCGGATGACGCGGTCCTCCGGGAGGCGATCCTCCTGTACTCGCGAGAGGTCGCCTTCGCGGCCGCCGATGTGTACGCGCGCGCCGCCGAGTCGCGGGGCCTGTGGGACGCGCGGCTCGAAGCGCTCGTCGTCGACTCCATCCTGACCGGGGAATACGACAGCGAGCTGCCGAGCCGCATCGCCGCCCTCGGCTGGAACGGCCACGGCGAGGTCGCCGTGCTCGTCGGCGTCGCGCCGCGGCAGCTCGACGTGGACCAGTTGCGCCGGACGGCGCGCCACCTGCAGGCCGACGTCCTCATCGGCGTGCAGGGCAACCGGCTCGTCGTCGTCGTCGGTCGGGCGATCCCGCCGGGCGAGGACCGCGACGAGTCCGCGCTCATCCCGTTCATGGAGATCGCCCGTCAGCTCGAGCCGAACTTCGGCGAGGGTCACCTCGTGCTCGGTCCCGAGGTGCCCGCGGTCGTCGACGCGGCGCGCTCGGCCCGCGCCGCGCTCGCCGGATTCGCCGTCGCGCGCGCCTGGCGAGGCGCGCCGCGGCCCGTGCACGCGGATGACCTCCTGCCCGAGCGCGCATTCGCCGGCGACGGACTCGCGCGGCAGGCGCTCATCCAGCGGATCTACGAGCCCCTCCGCGTGCAGTCGACGGATCTCCTGACGACGCTCTGGAGCTACCTCGACAACGGCCGCTCGCTCGAGGCGACCGCTCGCGAGCTCTTCGTCCACCCGAACACCGTGCGGTACCGGCTCAAGCGCATCTCGGAGACGATCGGCTGGGACGCGACCGGCGCACGCGAGGCCCTCATCCTCCAGTCGGCGCTCATCGTCGGCTCGATCGCCGAGCCCGACGGCAAGCGCCGCCGCACCTTGTAAGCGCCGCGCCGTCGACCGGTGCGAACGAAAGGAGCAACTGCATGCCCGAGCTCGAAGCGAGCCTCGTCCCCGTCTTCGAGGAGGTCGTGCAGCGCAATCCCGGCGAACAGGAGTTCCACCAGGCGGTCCGGGAGGTGCTCGAGAGCCTCGGACCGGTGGTCGCGAAGCACCCGCACTACGGCGACGCCGAAGTCATCCGCCGGCTGTGCGAGCCGGAGCGACAGATCATCTT
>Ga0180217_1002133_pt1 | contig 19167 bp, 16 predicted proteins | sample eDN3rd37CBELigOP_FD_128521 | JGI IMG/M metagenome (GOLD analysis project Ga0180217, IMG submission 128521) | Enriched Organic Plus compost microbial communities from Emeryville, California, USA - eDNA 3rd pass 37_C BE-Lig OP (version 2) (version 2) ... | reverse complement strand
CGGAGGAGCACTCGCCCGACTTCAAGGTGTGGACCTTCCGCCTGCGTCCCGGACTGAAGTTCCACGATGGCGAGCCGGTGCTGGCCAAGGATGTCGTGGCGAGCCTGGCCCGCTGGTCCGTGCGCGATCCCATGGGCCAGATGATCCGCGCCATCCAGCAGGAGCTGGTCGCGGTGGATGACCGCACCCTGCGCTGGACCTTGCGGGAAGGCTTTCCGAAGATGCTCTGGGCGCTCGGCAAGACGAACACGCCGATCGCCTTCATCATGCCGGAGCGGATCGCCAAAACCGATCCCTTCCAGCAGATCGGCGAGTATATCGGGTCCGGCCCCATGCGCTTCGTCCGCGACGAGTGGGTGCCAGGCGCGAAGGCGGTGTTCCAGCGCTTCGATGGCTATGTGTCGCGCGAGGGCACGGGGAGCTGGCTCGCCGGGCCGAAGCGGATCATGGTGGACCGGGTGGAATGGACGGTCATGCCCGACCCTGCCACCGCCTCCGCCGCGTTGCAGAACGGCGAGGTGGACTGGTGGGAGAACCCGATCAGCGATCTCGTGCCGGTGCTGCGACGCAACCGCAACATCATGGTGGACATCGCCGATCCGCTCGGGAATATCGGCAGCTTCCGCATGAACCACCTGCATCCGCCCTTCAACAACGTGAAGGCGCGGCGCGCCATCCTCATGGCGATGAGCCAGGAGGACTACATGCGCGCCCTGGTGGGCGACGATGACAAGCTGTGGAAGCCGCTGCCGGGCTTCTTCACGCCCGGCACGCCGCTCTACACGGAGGAAGGCGGTGACATCCTGAAGGGGCCGCGCGACCTCGACGCGGCCAAGAAGCTGCTGGCCGAGAGCGGCTATGCGGGAGAGCCCGTCACCTGCCTCGTGGCGCAGGACCAGCCCATCACAAAGGCGCAGGGCGACGTCACCGCCGATCTCCTCAAGCGCCTCGACATGAACGTGGACTTCGTCGCGACCGACTGGGGCACGGTGGGGCAGCGCCGTGCCATGAAGAACCCACCAGGCCAGGGCGGCTGGCAGGTGTTCCACACCTGGCATGCCGGCGCCGACTGCGTGAACCCGGCCTCCTACAACGCGGTCCGCGGTACCGGGGACAACGCCTGGTTCGGCTGGCCGAAGAGCGAGGCGACCGAAGCGGCGATCGCGCGGTGGTTCGCCGCGCCGGACCTGGAGGCCGAGAAGCTCGCGATCGCCCAGGTCAACCGCGCCGCGATGGAAGACGTGGTCTATGCGCCGACGGGATTCTTCCTCACTTATCAGGGCTGGCGCCGCAACGTCTCCGGCATCCAGAAAGGGCCGCTGCCCTTCTTCTGGGGCGTCTCCAAAGGCTGAGACGGTAGGGAAACATGCTATCTTACATCGTCCGCCGCGTGCTTGCGACCATTCCCGTGATGGCGGTGGTCGCGCTCTTCGTCTTCAGCCTGCTCTATATCGCTCCCGGTGATCCCGCGGCGGTGATCGCGGGCGACCAGGCGACCCCCGAGGATGTGGAGCGCATCCGCGCTTCGCTCGGCCTCGACCGGCCCTTCCTGATACGGTTCGGGGAGTGGGCCTTCCGCATCCTCCAGGGCGATATGGGGAACTCGATCTTCACCAACCTGCCGGTCACCACCATGATCGCGCAGCGGATCGAGCCCACGCTCTCGCTGATGGCCCTGACACTGCTGCTCGCGATCTTCATCGCCGTGCCGATGGGCGTGGTCGCGGCCTGGAAGCAGGGCACGATCATCGACCGGGCGGTCATGGTCTTTGCCGTGCTGGGCTTCTCGGTGCCCGTCTTCGTCGTGGGCTATCTGCTGGCCTATGTCTTCGCGCTGGAACTCGACTGGCTGCCGGTGCAGGGCTATACCAGCTTCAGTGAAGGTCTCTGGCCCTGGCTGGAGAATCTGATCCTGCCGGCGATCGCGCTCGGCGGCGTCTACATCGCCCTGATCGCGCGCATCACCCGCGCGACGATGCTGGAAGTGCTGAGCCAGGACTACATCCGCACCGCCCGCGCCAAGGGCGTGGGCCAGCGCGGCATCCTGTTCCTGCACGCGCTGAAGAACGCGGCAGTGCCGATCGTGACGGTGATCGGCATCGGCATCGCGCTGCTGATCGGCGGCGCGGTGGTGACGGAGAGCGTCTTCGCCATTCCGGGCCTTGGTCGCCTGACGGTGGACGCGATCCTGCGCCGGGACTATCCGGTGATCCAGGGCGTGGTGCTGCTGTTCAGCTTCATCTACGTGCTGGTCAATCTGGCGATTGACCTCGCCTACACCCTCTTCGACCCGAGGATCCGGTACTGATGGCTTCCGCCCATACCGCGCCCCTGGGCCTTGCCCCGGGTGCAGCCGCCCCCTCCGGCCCTCCGCAGGAGGTCGCCGCCGCTGCGCCGATGCCGGACGTGCTGCCGGCGGTGAAGCCCCGCAAGGGCTTCGTCGGCTTCATCCGCCGGCATCCGACCATCGCGATCGGCGGATTCCTTCTGCTGGTGATGCTGCTCATCGCCGTCTTCGCGCCGTATCTCGGCACGGTGGATCCCACCGCGCTGGCACCGGCGAGGCGCACGCGCGAACCGTCGGCCGAGTACTGGTTCGGCACCGACATGCTGGGCCGCGACGTCTATTCGCGCGTTCTCTACGGCGCGCGGGTGTCGCTGATCGTGGGCTTCGCCGTGGCCCTGCTCTCCTCGGTCGTCGGCCTGGCCATCGGCCTGGTCTCGGGCTTCGTCCGGGTCCTGGACGGGATCGTCATGCGGATCATGGACGGGCTGATGTCCATTCCGCCCATCCTGCTGGCGATCGCGCTGATGGCGCTGACCCGCGGCAGCGTGCGCAACGTCGTCATCGCCATTACCATCGCCGAGATCCCGCGCGTCTCGCGCCTGGTGCGCGGCGTGGTCCTGTCGCTCCGCGAGCAGCCCTATGTGGAGGCGGCGGTGGCATCGGGCACGCGCATGCCGGTGATCATCCTGCGCCACATCCTGCCCAACACCCTGGCGCCGATCACCGTGCAGGCGACCTATATCTGCGCCTCCGCGATGATCATCGAAGCCATCCTCTCCTTCATCGGCGCCGGTACGCCGCCCATCATTCCCTCCTGGGGGAACATCATGGCGGAAGGCCGTGCGCTCTGGCAGGTGAAGCCCTACATCGTGTTCTTCCCCGCCGTTTTCCTGTCCGTCACCGTGCTCGCCGTGAACCTGCTGGGCGACGGCCTGCGGGATGCGCTCGACCCGCGCATGGCGAAGAGGCTCTGAATCCATGGCCCTGCTCGAGATCGAGAACCTGCAGACCCACTTCCGCACGCCGGACGGCGTGAACCGCGCCGTGGACGGCGTCTCCTTCCATGTGGAGGCCGGCGAGACCCTGGCGGTGGTGGGCGAGAGCGGCTGCGGCAAGTCCGTCACCGCCATGTCGATCCTGCGCCTGATCCCGGAGCCGCCGGGCAAGATCGCCGGCCGGATCAGCTTCCAGGGCCGTGACCTGCTGGAGCTGTCCGAACGCGAGATGCGCAACATCCGCGGCAACGAGATCAGCATGATCTTCCAGGAGCCGATGACCAGCCTGAATCCGGTGCTGACGGTGGGGCGGCAGATCGGCGAGACCCTCCGCCTGCACCAGGGCCTCTCGAGGCAGCAGGCCGAGGCGAAGGCGGTGGAGATGCTGACCCTGGTCGGCATCCCGGAACCGCAGCGCCGGGTGAGGGAGTATCCGCACCAGCTCTCCGGCGGCATGCGCCAGCGCGTGATGATCGCCATCGCGCTCGCCTGCAACCCGAAGCTGCTGATCGCGGACGAGCCCACCACGGCGCTCGACGTGACCATCCAGGCGCAGATCCTGGACCTGATGCGCGACCTGAAGCACCGCGTCGGCGCGGCGATCGTCCTCATCACGCACGATCTCGGCGTCGTGGCCGAGGTCGCCGAGCGCGTGGTGGTGATGTATGCCGGCCGGAAGGTGGAGGAGGCGCCGGTCGGGCCGCTGTTCCGCACCCCGCGCCACCCCTACACCCAGGGGCTGCTGGGCTCGGTGCCGAAGCTCGGCTCCTCACTGGCCGGCACGGAGACGCGGCTCTCCGAGATTCCCGGCCTGGTGCCGAGCCTCAAGTCCAAGATCCCGGGCTGCGTCTTTGCCGGTCGGTGCCCGCATGCGACCGACCTCTGCCGGCAGGTGGCCCCGGCGCTTGAGGAGAAGGCGCCCGGGCATGTCGCGGCCTGCCACTACGCGGTCAAGGAAGGGGCGATGGCGGCATGAGCAGGGCCATTCTGGAGGTCGCGGACCTCAAGAAGCACTTCCCGATCCGCGGCGGCTTTCTCGGCGGCGTCACGGGCCGGGTCTATGCCGTGGACGGCGTCTCCTTCGACATCGCCAAGGGCGAGACCCTGTCGCTGGTGGGCGAGTCGGGGTGCGGCAAGTCCACTGTCGGCAAGGCGATCCTGCGCCTCTTCGACATCACCGACGGACAGGTGGTGCTGGACGGCACCCGCATCGACGACATGCCCCCCAGCACGCTGCGCCCGCTGCGCCGGCGCATCCAGGTGGTGTTCCAGGATCCCTTCTCCTCGCTCAATCCGCGCATGCGGGTGCGCGACATCCTGGCCGAGCCGATCCGCAATTTCGGCCTGGCGAGGAACAGGCGCGAGCTGGAGGAGCGGGTCACGGCGCTGATGGACAAGGTGCGCCTGCCGCGCGACGCGGTGAACCGCTGGCCGCACGAGTTCTCCGGCGGACAGCGCCAGCGTGTCGGCATCGCCCGCGCGCTGGCCGCGGAGCCCGACATCATCATCTGCGACGAGGCCGTCTCGGCGCTCGACGTCTCGGTCAAGGCGCAGATCGTGAACCTGTTGCAGGACCTGCAGCAGGAGCTTGGCCTGGCACTGCTCTTCATCAGCCACGATCTGGCGATCGTCGAGCACATGACCCACAGGGTCGCGGTCATGTATCTCGGCAAGATCGTGGAGGTGGCGCCCAAGCGCGAGCTGTTCGCCGCGCCCAAGCACCCCTACACGGAAGCGCTGCTCTCCGCGGTGCCGGTGCCGGAGCCCGGCGCGCAGCGGCAGCGCGTCATCCTGAAGGGCGATGTGCCGAGCCCCATCAACCCGCCCAAGGGCTGCCGCTTCCACACCCGCTGTCCCTACGCCTTCGACCGCTGCCGGACGGAGGAGCCGCCGCTCCGGCCGCTCGCGACCGGGCATCTGGCGGCCTGCCATCTGCATGACCGGCCCGTGTCGGAGAACCCGCTTGCCGGAGCCAAGGGGGCGAGCCTGGTAGCGGCCTGAACGGCCTTCGCGGCCGATCGGGCCGCTGCGGGCAACCCTCCTGCACGTCGGAAGGGGGGCGAGCGGCGATGGCCGGTCTGGGTGGCCTGCCGTCGTTCGCGATCCCACCCGACCGGATCGGGCCCTGGCCCGACAGGGGCAAGGCCCCCATGGTGATCGCCGCCCCGGGCCACCGCTCCGGCGGCCGGCTTCGGTGCTGCCCCGGGGTGCCGCGCCCGCGCGCCCTCCGGGCCCCGGGGGAGGAAAGGAGGCTCATGGCCGAGCCGGTGATGCTGGAGGTGCGGGAGCGCCGCAGCCCTTTCGGGCGCTTCTGCAAATGGGCCTTCTGGATCTTCCAGGCGGCGATGCTTCTGCTCATGCTCGGCACCTGCGCGGCCGTGACGCCCTTCCTCACCGGGCCGGATCCGGAAGTGGCGATGGGGGCCGGCATGTTCGGCGCCATGGCGCTCGGCACCCTCTGGACCGTCTGGCCGGTGGGCACGGTCCTTCTCGGGCTGCTGGCGCTGCTGACGCGCGGCCGCAAGCGGCTGATCCCCGCGCCGGCCGAGGACCAGGCGCCAACGGCACGGCAGGCCGGCACGCCCGCGTCCCGTCGTTCCGGCGGCAGCGTGCCGGAGACCGGGCGGCGCGACTGAGGTCATCGCGCGGCGCTTGACGAATTGCAGGGCCGGGGCGACCTTTCTGCCATGCGCGGCGCCCAGGCCGCGGTCCGAATATATGGCAATGCGGGGGAGGTGCGGGATGCCGCAGGTGACGCTGACCGTGAACGGCAAGGCCCACACGGTCGAGGTTGAAGGCCGCACGCTGCTCGTCGAGTTGCTGCGGGAGAAGCTGCGCCTGACCGGGACGCATGTCGGCTGCGACACCAGCCAATGCGGCGCCTGCGTGGTGCATGTGAACGGGGACAGCGTGAAGTCCTGCACCATGCTGGCCCTGCAGGCCGACGGGGCCCAGGTGACCACCATCGAGGGGCTGGCCAAGCCGGACGGCACGCTGCACCCGATGCAGGAGGCCTTCCGCGAGTACCACGCGCTGCAGTGCGGCTTCTGCACGCCGGGCATGGTCATGTCCGCCATCGACCTGGTGCAGAAGCACCCGCAGGGTCTCTCCGAGAAGGAGATCCGCGAGGGGCTGGAGGGCAATCTCTGCCGCTGCACCGGCTACCACAACATCGTCAAGGCCATCGCCGCGGCGGCTGATGTGATGCACGGCAAGCGCACCGAGGTCGCGCGCGCGGCCGAGTGACCCCGGGTCCCCGCCTCCGGCGGGGGCCCCAATCGGGGCCAGGCGCCAGCCTGGGGGGCGAAGCGCGCCGGCCAGGGCTGTGGGAGGCAGTTCGATGAACGTGGTGGTTCCCTTCGAAGGCATCGGCGCGAGCGTGAGGCGCAAGGAGGACCTGCGCTTCCTCTCCGGACGCGGACAGTACACGGACGACATCGTCCGGCCGGGGCAGACGGCGGCCTACATCCTGCGCAGCCCGCATGCGCATGCGACGATCCGTGCCATCGACACGGCGGCGGCGAAGGCGATGCCCGGGGTGGTCGCGGTCTTCACCGGCGCGGACATGGCAGGCATCGGCGGCCTTCCCTGCGGCTGGCAGATCCACAGCAAGGACGGCTCGCCGATGGCCGAGCCGAAGCATCCGGTGCTGGCGGAAGGCAAGGTGCGCCATGTCGGCGATCCCGTGGCCGTCGTCATCGCCGAAACCCGCGCCCAGGCGAAGGACGCCGCCGAGGCGATCCAGGTGGACTATGCGGTGCTGCCCTCCGCCGCGACCATGGAGGCGGCGCTCGCCCCCGGCGCGCCGCTGATCCATGAGGGTGCCCCCGGCAATCTCTGCTACGACTGGCACATCGGCGACAAGGCGGCGAACGACGCGGCCTTCGCCAGGGCGGCCAAGGTCGTCTCCTTCGAGACCACCAACAACCGCCTGGTGCCGAACGCGATGGAGCCGCGCGCGGCGCTCGGCGACTACGACCCGACGACGGGCGAGTACACGCTCTGGACCACCAGCCAGAACCCGCATGTCATCCGTCTGCTGATGGGCGCCTTCGTGCTGCAGATCCCGGAGGCGAAGCTGCGCGTGGTGGCGCCCGATGTGGGTGGCGGCTTCGGGTCCAAGATCTACCACTATGCCGAGGAGGCGATCGTCACCTGGGCGGCCGGTAAAATCGGACGTCCGGTGAAGTGGACGGCCGAGCGCACTGAGAGCTTCCAGTCCGACGCCCATGGCCGCGACCACGTCACCAAGGCCGAGCTCGCGCTGGATGCGGATGGCAGGTTCCTGGCGCTGCGCGTCTCCACCAAGGCGAATATGGGCGCCTATCTGTCCACCTTCGCGCCCTGCGTCCCGACCTATCTCTACGCCACACTGCTGGCCGGCGTTTACACCACGCCCACCATCTACGCCGAGGTGAAGGCGGTCTTCACCAATACCGTTCCCGTGGATGCCTATCGCGGCGCCGGGCGGCCGGAAGCGACCTATCTGCTCGAGCGCCTGGTGGACATCGCCGCGGCCGAGACGGGCATCGACCGGATCGAGATCCGCCGCCGGAATTTCATCCCCACCGATGCCTTCCCCTACCAGACCCCCGTGGCGCTGCAGTACGACAGCGGCAATTACCACGCGACGCTGGACGAGGCGCTGAAGGCGGCCGACTGGGCGGGGTTCGAGGCACGGCGCGCCGAGGCGGCGAAGCGCGGCAAGCTGCGCGGCATCGGCTGCTCCACCTATCTCGAGGCCTGCGGCATCGCCCCCTCGGCGGTGGTGGGCTCTCTCGGCGCCCGCGCGGGCCTCTACGAGGTCGGCACCATCCGGGTGCATCCCACGGGCAGCGTCACCGTGCTCACCGGGGCCCACAGCCACGGCCAGGGCCATGAAACCACCTTCGCCCAGCTCGTGGCCGACCGCCTCGGCGTGCCGGTGGCGCAGGTGGACGTGGTGCATGGCGACACGGCGAAGGTGCCCTTCGGCATGGGCACCTATGGCAGCCGCAGCCTCGCCGTGGGCGGGTCCGCCATGTTCAAGGCGATGGACAAGGTCATCGCCAAGGGCAAGAAGATCGCCGCGCATCTGATGGAAGCCTCGGTCGAGGATATCGAGTTCGACCGCGGCACCTTCCGGGTGGCGGGGACGGACAAGGCCAAGTCGCTGGCCGAGATCGCGCTCGCGGCCTATGTGCCGCACAACTATCCGATCGAGGAGCTCGAGCCCGGGCTCGAGGAAACCGCCTTCTACGATCCGAAGAACTTCACCTATCCCGGTGGCTGTCACGTCGCCGAGGTGGAGATCGACCCCGAGACCGGCCGGGCCACCGTGGTGACCTTCACGGCCGTGGACGACGTGGGGCGGGTGATCAACCCGATGATCGTCGAGGGACAGGTGCAAGGCGGTGTCGCCCAGGGCATCGGCCAGGCGCTGCTCGAGCAGGCGGTGTACGACGAGAACGGCCAGCTGCTGTCCGCCAGCATGATGGATTACACCATGCCGCGGGCGGACGACCTGCCGCTGGTCGGTGTCGCCACCCACACCACGCTCTGCACCCACAATCCGCTCGGCGTGAAGGGCTGCGGCGAGGTGGGGGCCATCGGCTCCCCGCCCGCGGTCATGAACGCCGTCGTGGACGCGCTGCGGGATTACGGCGTGCGGCACATCGAGATGCCGGCGACGCCCGCGAAGATCTGGGGCATCATCAATGCCGGGCGGCCGATGGCCGCCGAGTAGTTCGGGAGATCGGGGACATGTACGACTTTGCCTATCACAAGCCGACCTCCGTTGCGGATGCGGTGAAGATCCTTGCCGCCGATCCGGACGCGCGGCCGATCTCCGGCGGGCAGACCCTGCTGCCGGCGCTGAAGCATCGCCTGAACAAGCCGAGCGTCGTGGTGGATCTTTCCGGCATCGCGGAGCTGCGCGGCATCCGGCGCGAGGGCGACAGGATCATCATCGGCGCCATGACCCGGCACGCGGAGGTGGCGAACAGCGCCGAGGTGAAGGCGGCCATTCCGGCACTGGCGAAGCTCGCCGGCAGCATCGGCGACGTCCAGGTGCGCAACCGCGGGACGATTGGCGGCAGCGTCTCCAACAACGACCCGGCCGCGGACTATCCCTCCGCCGTGCTGGCGCTGGATGCCACCATCGTTACCGACAAGCGCCGCATCGCTGCGGACGACTTCTTCCTGGGCATGTTCACGACGGCGCTCGAGCCCGGCGAACTGCTGATGGCCATCGAGTTCCCGATTCCCGAGAAGGCCGGCTACGCCAAGATGAAGAACCCGGCCAGCCGGTACGTCATGGCCGGCGCCTTCGTCGCCAAGACGAAGTCCGGCGTGCGCGTCGCCATCAACGGCGCGGGCCCCTGTGTCTTCCGCCAGTCGATGATGGAGCAGGCGCTCAGTGCCAACTGGTCGCCCGACGCGGTCGCCGGCATCAAGCAGGATCCTGAAGGGCTCAACGGCGACATTCACGGCAGCGCCGAGTATCGCGCCCATCTGGTGACGGTCATGGCCAAGCGCGCGGTCGCCGACGCGGGCTGACCCGCCGCAGAACCGATCTCCGTGATGCCCGGTGCGGGTCGCCGCACCGGGCATCTGCTTGCTGGGGGGCCTTCCGGCCTGGGCGTCCTGCCGAGGTGGCGCGGCTCAACCGGTGGTGAGGCGCGGCAGGGCCGCCCCCTTCGCCGGGGCCACGGGCCGCCGCGCCGGTGGCCGGCGCAGCGCGGCCGGCATGCGCCGCCCGAGCGCCAGCCAGGCCGTCGCGCCATAGACCGCCGCGCCGGCGCCCACGGTGAGCGGCAGCGCCGCGAAGGGATCCGCCGGTACGAGGCCGCGGACCAGCAGCACCGCCGCCGCCATCGCCGCCGTGGCGGTCGCCGCAGACGCCAGCCTGCGCGCCAGCCAGAGCGGCGAGCGGCCGAGCCTGCGCAGCACCAGGGCCGCGAGCAGCGGCGCCGGCAGCGCGGTTCCGGCCGCCCAGCACAGCGCCGCCCCCTCCGGCGTCGAGGGCCGCAGCGCCAGCAGCGCCAGCAGCGGCAGCGCCAGGGACAGCAGCGCGATGTGCAGATTTGTGCGGGTCCGGCCAAGCGCCACGAACAGGCTGCCGGCATCACCATAGGTCACGGTGAGCAGGGCGGCGAGGCCGGCCAGGCGCACCGCCCCCGCCGCCTCTGTCCAGGCCGGGCCGAGCAGCGCCAGCACCGCGTCCGGCGCCACCAGCGCCAGGCCGGCGGCGATCGGCATGCCGAGCAGCGCCTGCAGCTCGGCGAAGTCGCCATAGGTATCGGCCAGCGCCGCGCGATCCTGCTGCAGCGGCGCAAGCCGCGGCAGGCTGAGCCGCGCGAGCGACCGCAGCACCACCGCCAGCCCCGTATCCACCATGCGGAAGGCGAGATTGGCGCTGGCAAGCACGCCACCGCTCACCACCAGGCCGAGGCCCAGCAGGAACAGCCGGTAGCGCCCGGCCGAGACGATCAGCGCCAGGATCTGTGGCCCGGCGACCGGCCAGAGCGCGCCGAGCGCGGCGCGATCCAGCATCGGCCGCCGGCCCAGCTCCCCGGCCAGCAGCATCAGCACGAAGGCGACCAGCGTCGCGCCGGCCTGGTTCGCCACCATGGCCCAGGCGCCGAAGCCCTGCCGGGCCAGGAGCAGCCCGAGGCCGAGGGCGATGGGCTGGCCGATCAGGACGCGCAGCGCCAGCAGCCGGTGGTGCTGCCGGCGCAGCACCAGCCCGGCGCTGGCGCCGGAGAAGGCAGAGAAGGGCAGCAGCACCGCGAGGGCCTGCAGCAGCGGCACCAGGTCCGGCTGCCCGGTGACCGCGGCGAGCGCCGGCGCGCCGCCCGCCAGCAGCAGCCCCGCGCCGGCGCCCAGCAGCACCTGGGCCGTGGTCGCACTGCCCACATGCCGCGCCGCGAGGCCGGGGTGGCGCACCAGCGTATCGGTGAACAGCGAGGCGGTGACGAGATCGGTGAGCAGGAAGGCCGCGATCGCCAACGCCCCGAGCCCCGCCGCCTCCGGCCCGATGGCACGGGCGATCAGCAGCAGCGAGCCGAGGGAGAACAGCGCAGCCGTGCCTGTCTCCGCCAGCACCCAGGCCGGCGAGCTTGCTCCGGGCAGGCGCATGCCCGGTCAGATCGGCTTGCGGGCGAGGATCCGGGCGGCGTCGCGCAGCTGTGCGCGCAGCAGCGGCAGGTCGTCCCAGTAGAGATTGGTGCGCACGCGCGGCCGGACGAATTTCCCCAGCAGCTCGGCGCTGCGGCTGGCGCGGCCGAGATTCCACCACCAGAGCTCGGCCGGCACCAGGGTACGGAACAGGATGCCGTCGCGCGGCGTCGTCCCGTAGGACGGCTGGACGCAGTCGAAGGCCAGGTCGTGATAGGCGCGCGGCAGGTCGATGCCCAGCTTGTAGGCGAAGTTGGTGGTGCCGGAGAGCCGCGGATTCAGCTCGAGGAAGCGGTAGCTGCCATCGGCCGCCTGCAGGAAGTCCAGATCCACCGCGCCATGCCAGCCCAGCGCCTCCAGCAGCCGGCGCGCCGTGTCCAGCAGGTGCGGATCGCCGCAGGTATAGGCATAGGGCGGCGTGCCGCCGAGATGATAGCGGATCGGCGAAAGGAAGGAGAACATCGCCACGACCTTGCCATGGTCGCAGACGGCGGTGACGTCGAAGAGGTCACCGCCCACGAATTCCTGCACGAAAGGCCAGTTGCCCTCCTCGCCACGCTCCTCGAAGAAGCGGATCAGCCCCGCGGCGTCGCGCACCACCTCGACGCCGAGATTGCCGGTGCTGATCGGCAGCTTGCAGACGCAAGGATAGGCGATCTCGTGCGCGAGCGCGCGCGCCTCGGCGAGATCGGCCGGATACCAGGAAGCCGGCACCGGGATGCCCTTCTCCGCCGCGAAGCGAGTGACCCGCGCCTTGTCCCGCCCGAGTTCGAGACAGCCAGGCGGTGCGATCTCCACCGCGAGCCCGCTGGGCAGCTCTTCCTGCAGCGCGGCGACGGTGTCCACCGCGTCGTCGCTGATCGGCACCAGCAGGTCGAAGCCCTCGCACTGCAACGTGTCGCGCAGCGCGGCGGCGTAGGAATCGCGGTCGCTTTCCGGTGGGCTCGGCAGCGCGCCGCGGCAGTAGCGCGAGTGGGTGGCGGCGGCGTGGCCCGTCTGATCAAGCAACCACACCTCGTGTCCGAGCCGCCCCAGGCTTTGCATGCAGGCGACGGCGCTCTGCCAGGTGGCGGTCGTGACCAGGACACGCTTCGGCGTTTCCGCAGCAGTCCCGGACGACCGCAAGGCAGAGCCGGCGGCCACAAGGTCGGGTTGCTGAATGTTCATGCTGGAATAACCCCCAAGACAGGTTTCCGGCCCCGAGAACGGACCATGCGTGTGCAGGAAAGCACTGCCGCCGCGTTACGGTTGCTCTTGGGGGTCACATTTCGCGATGCCGTGTCAGCGCCGCTCATTTTGCCGCGGAACTCCCGGCGGCCTGGCCTGCGGCGGCATGAGGGCGCGTGCCGCCTCAGGCCGGTTCGTGCCTTTCGCGATGCGTCCGGGCGGCCGGACGGCTCAGCCGCCCGGCGTGCCGCCGGCGCCCTGCCCGGGCGCGGAGGATGCCGCTCCGGCCGGGGCCTGCTGCCCCTGGGCCGTGCCGCGGATCGGGATGCGGTTGTCCTTGCGCACCTGTCCCTCCGGCCGCGGCAGCGTGACATGCAGCACGCCCTTGTCGAATTGCGCCGTGACCTTCTCCTGGTCGGGCGCGAAGGGCAGGCGGAGGCTGCGCTGGAAGCTGCCGTAGCTGCGCTCCTGCATGTGCATGCCGCGTTCCTGGGAGGTCTTCTCCTCCCGCTTCTCCCCGCGCAGCGTCAGCACCTCGCCGTCGAGCGACAGGTCGATGTCCTCCTCCTTCACCCCCGGCAGCTCCGCCGTCAGCTCCAGCCCCTCGGGTGTCTCCTTCACGTCCAGGCTCGGCGCGAAGCCGCCGGCGAAAGTGGAGCGGAGGGCAGGAACGCCGCGGAACGCATCCTCCACCGCGCGGCCAAGCTCGCGCTGGATCGTGGCGAAGGGATCATCGCCGCGGGTCAGGTCGCCGCGTGAACTCAGGAACCGTGACAGCATGATTGCTGGCTCTCTTCCGTTTGGCTTCGTCCTGTTCTCGCACGGGCCTGCCGGACGCCCGGAGGAGGGCCGCATCGGCCCGGCTGACAGCCGGCGCGCAGCCGGTCCACGCGCCGTGCGTCTAATCAAGCGCGGCCCGAACGCCGAGGGTCCCGGCCTGCACGTTCAGCGAAGCGTGATAGGCTCCCGTAACCCGCCGCCAGGTTGCAGCGAACCGATCGCTGCCTCGCCCAACCGAGGAGAGTCGCACGCTTGTCCGCCTCCGCCCTTTCCGCCGCGCCCCGCCACCTCGATCCCGCCAAGTTCCGCGACCCGCGCCGCACCGCGAGGGGAGAGCCGCGGGCGGTGGTGACCTTGGGCGCGCTCCGCACGCTCTGGATCAACACCGGCACGCTCTGCAACATCACCTGCCGCAACTGCTACATCGAGAGCAGCCCGCGCAACGACGCGCTGGCCTATATCTCGGCCGCCGAGCTGGCCGGGTACCTGGACGAGATCGCCGCAGAGAGCATGCCGGTGGAGGAGGTGGGCTTCACCGGCGGCGAGCCCTTCCTGAACCGCGAGCTGCCGACGATGCTGCGGGACGTGCTGCGCCGCGGCCTTCGGGCGTTGGTGCTGACCAACGCGATGAAGCCCATGCGCAACCACGCCGCGGCGCTGCTCGCACTGAGGCGCGAATTCGGCGATCGCCTGACCCTCCGTGTCAGCCTCGACCATTACGGCCCGGCGCTGCACGACCTGGAGCGCCAGCCGGGCAGCTTCGCCACGGCGCTGGAGGGCCTGGTCTGGCTCGCGCGCGAGGGCTTCCGGGTGCATGTCGCCGGTCGCGCCGCCTTCGGCGCGGAGGGCGAGGCGGCGATGCGGGCCGGGTTCGCGCGGCTCTTCGCCGCCCATGGCATCCCGGTGGATGCATCCGATCCGGTTTCGTTGATGCTGTTCCCGGAAATGGACGCGAGCCAGGACGTGCCCGAGATCACCGAGGCCTGCTGGGGCATCCTGGGCAAGAGCCCCGAGGCGATGATGTGCGCCTCCGCCCGCATGGTGGTGAAGCGCAAGGGCGCGGCGCGTCCGGCGGTGGTGGCCTGCACCCTGCTGCCTTATGACCCGCAATTCGAGCTCGGCGCCACGCTGCGGGAGGCGTCCCGGCCGGTGCCGCTGAACCATCCGCACTGCGCGAAATTCTGCGTCCTCGGCGGTGCCGCATGCTCGCGCTGATTGCGGTCCTGGCCACGCTGGCGGCAGGCCCGGCCGTCGCGGCCTCCTTCGACTGCGCGGCGGCGCGCGGGCCGGTCGAGCGGGCGGTCTGTGACGATCCGGAAAGCTCCGCGCTGGATGACCGCCTGGCGGTGCTCTATCGCGAGGTCCTGGCCATGGCCCCCTGGGCACCGGAGCTACGCGCGGCGCAGCGCGCCTGGCTCGCCGGCGAGCGGGAGCGCGCGGCGACGGATGCGGCAGCGCTGCGCAGCGCCTACCGCGCCCGGATCGCCGCCCTGGAGAGGGAGCGTGCCCTGGCGCGCGACCCGCGCTGGCACGGCGTCGGGCGGGCGGAGGCCTCTTCCGCCTGCCTGCCCCTGCCGCCCGCCGAGGCGCCGCTGGCCGGGGATCCGCCCTTGCCCTGCCGCGTGGCCGAATTCGGCCCGGCCGGCCGGCTCGACGGGGCGGAACTCCTTGCCGCGCGCTATGCCTACGACTCCCCTCCCGGCAGCGGGACGCCATCGGAGGCAGGCTTCGTGCTCTTCACGCCGGCCGGGACGGGGCATCTGCGCGCGGTGCTGGCGGCCCGCGTCGCGGATGCCGGCTGCGCCCTGCCGGCGCTCACGCCGACCGCCCGTGGGCCCCTCCTCCTCTTCCGCTGCATCATGCCGGGCACGGGGGGCTTCAATGCCGACCAGGTCTTCGCGCATGGGCCGGGCGGCTGGCGCGCGCTCGACGTCCAGTCCTGGCTTCAGGCGCTGCCGCGCCACCTGCCGAAGGATCTCGGCGCCTGGAAGGGCATCTTCCCGGACTATGCGGCGCTCACCGCGAAGACACCGCTGTGGCGGGAGAGCGACCCGAATTGCTGCCCGACCGGCGGGCAGGCGGAGATCGCGTTCCGCTGGCAGGGCGACAGGCTGGCCATCCGCGAGGTGCGGCTACGGCACGAGCAGGCGGCGGTGCCGTAGCGGCGCGCCTGCCGCCCCGTGGCGCGCTTCCGGGCGCCCACGGGCGGGCTCCGTTCCTGCTCAGGCGGCCGTGCCTCTGTTGTCCGCGGGAGCGGGTCCGGCGGTTCGCGCCCGCCCGCTGCCGTCAGGCGGTTCAGGCCGGCTTGAACATCAGGCAGCCGGGCACGTCCCAGGCCAGCTTCTCATTGAACCAGGCGACGCTTTCGGTGGCGCGACGGCCCTCATCGCCGCCCTTCTGGTCGTCGGGATCGTTGAAGTGGATGGTGTCGCCCGCGATTCCGGTCAGCACGATGATATGGCCCACGCCGTACCAGTAGCCGGCGCACCAGAGCGGGCCGTGATCCAGCAGCCAGCGATAGATGCCGAACTTGTCCACCGCATGCGTGCCGGAGGGCAGGCGGACCTTCTGCAGCCCCTCCACCTGTGCCAGGCGCACGAAGTCGTCCGGCGTGATGCCCTTGTTCGCCTTCCACTTCCCCGGCAGGCCGAGGCGCGGTCCGGGGGCGCGGAAATAGGCCATCATGCAGGCCGAGGCGTACCAGCATTCGTCGGACAGCCGCTGCCCGACCAGCGGCACGTCGAGCAGCAGCGTGGGCCAGCTGCCCGGGGAGGTCACCGCGTTGGAGCGGTCGCGTGTACGGATCCGGTGGCTGCCGATCATCATGGCGGGTCCCCCCTGTATCGGGCTTTCAACCAAGAATAGTTTCATCTCGCGGCCCCGGGCAACCGCTGCCGTTGTGCCCGACTGTCATCCTTCGCGGCAGTGGTTGACGGTCCGCATCGCTTCCCGGCGCAATCCCGACACCCCTTCCGCCGGAGTCGCCCCGATGCGCCGCCTCTTCCTGCTCGCCCCGCTGCTGCTGGCTCTCGCCGCCTGCCAGACCCCTGCCGCACCGCCGGAAGCCGCCGTTCCGGAGGAGCCGGCGCGCGTCGTCTTCTTCACCGCGGACAGCGCGGCGCTGGACGAGAGCGCGCTCGCGGTGGTGCGCGACGCCGCGGCGGTGGCGAAGGCCGATCCCCGCCTTCCCGTCCAGGTGCTCGGCTTCGCCGGTCCGGCCGGCAGCCAGGACTTCAACCAGGTGCTGTCGGAGGCCCGCGCCCGCCGGGTGGCCGGCCAGCTCGTGGCCGAGGGGGTGGACCGGTCGCGCATCCTCATCCGCCCGCGCGGCCCCGTGCCCTTCGAGATGATCCCGACCGAGAGCCGCCGGGTGGAGATCCGTATCGGCGGCTGAGCGGCCGCTGACTCACGCCGCCCGCCGTGCCATCAGGGGCCATGTCCGCATCCCTGTGTTCCGCCACCTCCGCCGAGGACCCGGAGGATGTGCTGCAGCGCGTCTTCGGCCATTCCGGCTTCCGCGGCCGGCAGGCCGAGATCGTGCACCATGTCGTCGCGGGCGGCTCCGGGCTCGTGCTCATGCCGACGGGCGGCGGCAAGTCACTGTGCTACCAGGTGCCCGCGCTGTGCCGGCCCGGCCTCGGCATCGTCGTCTCCCCGCTGATCGCGCTGATGGAGGACCAGGTCGCCGCGCTGCGCCAGCAGGGGGTGGCGGCCGCGGCGCTGCATTCGGACCTGGCCGAGGACGCCGCGCGCGAGGTGCGGCGCGACCTGGCGCAGGGCACGCTCAAGCTGCTCTACGTCTCGCCCGAGCGGCTGACGCTCGAGAGCACGCTCGGGCGGCTGGCGGAGCGGCGCATCGCCCTCTTCGCGGTGGACGAGGCGCATTGCGTCTCGCAGTGGGGCCATCACTTCCGGCCGGAGTATCGCGGCCTCGCCGTGCTGGTGGAGCGCTTCCCGGAGGTGCCGCGCCTCGCCCTGACCGCCACCGCCGATCCGCGCACGGTGGAGGACATCCGCGCCCAGCTCGGCCTGGCAGGGGCGCCGGTGTTCCGCGGCGGCTTCGACCGGCCGAACATCTTCATCGCCGCCGCGCCGCGGGAGCAGGAGCGCGCCCAGCTCCGCGCCTTCGTCCGTGCCGCCTCGGACGGCGCCGGGGCCGGCATCGTCTATTGCGCGACGCGGGCCAAGACCGAGCAGACCGCGGAATGGCTGCGCGCCGATGGGCACGACGCGCTCGCCTTCCATGCCGGCATGGATGCGGCGGCGAAGCGCGAGGCGCACCGGCGCTTCGCCCGGGGCGATGCCGTGGTCATGGCCGCGACCATCGCCTTCGGCATGGGGATCGACCGCCCCGATGTCCGCTGGGTGGCGCATCTCGACCTGCCGCGCAGCCCGGAAAGCTGGTACCAGGAGATCGGCCGCGCCGGGCGCGACGGGCTGCCGGCGCGCGCCCTGCTGCTCTACGGCGCCGGGGACATCGCGCTCGCCCGTCACCGAATCGCGGAGAGCCCGGCCCCCGAGGAGCAGAAGCGCATCGAACGCGCCCGGCTGGAGGCCATGGTGGCGATCGCCGAGGCCGCCAGCTGCCGCCGGCGCATCCTGCTGCGCTGCTTCGGCGAGGATGGGCCGGAGCGCTGCGGCGCCTGCGATGTCTGCCTCAGCCCGCCGCGCCTCTGGGACGGGACGGTGGCGGCGCAGAAGCTGCTCTCGGCCGTGCTGCGCACGCGCCTGCCCTCCGGCATGCATTTCGGCCTGGGGCATGTCGTGGACGTGCTGCGCGGGCGGCTGACCCCCAAGGTGGCGCAGTTCGCGCATGACCGGCTGCGCACCTTCGGCGTGGGGACGGAGCTCTCGGATGCGGCCTGGCGCGGCGTGGCGCGGCAGCTCGTCGCCCGGGGCGCGCTCGACGTCGCCATCGAGAGGCATGGCGCGCTGGTGCCGACCGAGGCGGCGCGCCCGATCCTGAAGGGCGAGGCGCAGGTGATGCTGCGCGAGGAGGTGGTGGGCCCCGCCGCCGCCACCCGCCGCGCCGGCCCTGCCCGCGGCGCGGAGCCCGCCATGGCCGGCGACCCGCTGTTCGACGCGCTGCGTGCCTGGCGCAAGCGCGAGGCCGCGGCCCAGGGTGTGCCGGCCTATGTCATCTTCCAGAACGACACGCTGGCGGCGATCGCGGCGGCGCGCCCGCGCGATGCCGCCGAGCTGGCACTGATCCCCGGCGTGGGGCGCAGCAAGCTCGAGCGCTATGGCGAGGCGGTGCTGGAGGTCGTGGCCGAGAGCGGCGGCTGACGCGGCCCGCCCCGGCTTGCACCCTTGCGGCGCCACGGCGATATCGCCCACGCTTCCTCCAGCAACCAGGGACTCACCCATGCGCCGCCTGCTGCTCGCCTCCACGGCCATCCTGCTGCTTGCGGCGCCGGTCGCCGGACGTGCCGATGAGATCGGCGACGCGATCACCGAGGCGTCCCGTGCCTGGCAGTCAGGCGACGCGGTGGCGGCGCGCATGGCGATCGAGGAGGCGCTGCAACTCCTGGCGCAGCGCCTGGCCGCGAAGCTCGCCGAGGCGCTGCCCGCCCCGCTGCCCGGCTGGACCGCGGAGGAGGCCGAATCCAGTGCCGCCGCCGGGGGGCTCTTCGGCGGCGCCACCCAGGCGAGCCGCAGCTACACGAACGCCCAGGACCAGACCGTTCGCATCCAGGTCACGACCGATTCGCCCATGATCCTGCAGCTCGCAGCGGTCTATGCGAATCCCGTCATGGCCGGGTCGATGGGCAAGCTGCTGCG
>Ga0180217_1002132_pt1 | contig 19168 bp, 13 predicted proteins | sample eDN3rd37CBELigOP_FD_128521 | JGI IMG/M metagenome (GOLD analysis project Ga0180217, IMG submission 128521) | Enriched Organic Plus compost microbial communities from Emeryville, California, USA - eDNA 3rd pass 37_C BE-Lig OP (version 2) (version 2) ... | reverse complement strand
GGGGGGGGGGGGGGGGGGGGGGAGGGAGGTGAGGTCGGTGAGCGTGGCGCGGGGGGAGGCGAGAGGGGGAGTTGGGGGCGATGGGGGAGGCGGAGGGGGAGCGGGGTCGGAGGTGGGGGGGGCGGAGGTGGTGGGAGGCGCGGGGAGGGCGGCGAGGATGGTTTCGGGGTCGGCGGTGGCCAGGGCGCGCAGGTAGGCCTGGGCGGCGAGGCGCAGGGAGGTCTGGGAGCGGCCGTCGGCCATGGCCCGCTCCATGGCGGTGCGGAGCTGGATCAGGCACTGGACGCGTTGGGGGAGCATCCGCTCGCGGGCGAGGCGGGTCGCCGCGGCCTCGGCACGGCGGCGGAACTCATCGCGGAGCTTGAGGTAGCGGCGGATGGGCGGGGAGTCGAGCCAGTCGAGGATGTCCAGTTCGTCCATGCGGGAGGCGCGGGGGAGGAGGTGGGGGTCCTCGCGGGAGTGGGTCAGGTAGAGGCGGAGTCGCTGGCGGTCGGCTTTGGGGAGGGGGGAGGGGGTGTTGGGTTGGGGTTTGTTGTGTGCCATGCCGGCCAGGATACTCGGATTCTGGACGGTGGCAAGGGGGTGGTGCGGATTTTGTGCGGATGTGGGTGCGTGTGGATGTAAGTCGTTGGTGAGAAGGGAGATGCAGATGTCAGAGGGGCTGCCGCCCCTCCGACACCTCCCCGCTCGGAGGCGGATGGGGGTGGGGTGGGACAGGTGCGGGAGTCGCTCCCCGGGCTGGGTGCGTGTTGGAACGTACGGGATGGGAGCTGGAAGGGAAAGGAGGGAGACACATATGTGTGCGTAGACAGCAGCGGACGGCACCCAACAGCACACGCAGATGGGGCGGTATATCGTTGGCTGACAATATAGTTGGTGAAGGGCATTTCTTCGGAGGTAACTATCGCCGGTGCGAAGCACGGGAGAAAGAAGTGAGCTTGATCAGAAAACGGCCCCACAGAGTGAGGTTGACTCAGCGCCCTGGGACGGCAGACGAGCGGGTGATCGAGGATGTGCCTGCGCTGCTCACATCCGAAGTGTGCGTCTTTGATGCGGAGCCTCGGGTTCACGTGGGCGATCTCGCAGAGTCATCGTTCTTTGATGACCTGATGGAAGTTACGAAGGTTAATCGCTTTGATGGATCCGTGGGATCCTTACCACCACACCAGCAGGTATGGCTCAAGCCTACGTTCAGGTTGAGCACAAGTCATTCTGTTGATGAGATGCCGGCAGGAGCAGTCTCCGGCGTGCCGCCTGTTGAGCGGGAAGAGAGCGCGCCGGTCGTTTTTGTGTCGTACACGCATGAGGATCCGGCGCACAAGGCGTGGGTTCGTACCCTTGCAGCCGATCTTCGCGGTGGTGGGGTTAACGCTATTCTTGATCAATGGGAGCTCAGGCTTGGCACTGATCTGACTTTGTTCATGGAGAGTGGTATCCGCAAGTCGGACCGCGTATTGCTGGTGTGCACGCCGGTTTATGCGCGCAAGGCCAACGAAGGCGAGGGTGGTGTTGGCTACGAGCGACTAGTCGTTACTGGCGAGCTTGCCAAGAACATTGCGACCGAAAAGTTCATTTGCGTGCTGCGGCGTGGTACGAAGAATGTCTCGATTCCTACGTTCGCCCAAACGCGACTCTATGTTGATTTTACTGACGACGCCAACTATCGGACATCACTTGAGCAACTCCTTCGGGATATTCATAATGCTCCATCTGAACCAAAGCCGCTGCTCGGCGCAAATCCGTTCCGAAGAGAGTCTCAGGGCGTCACGACCCCAGCGGTGACAGTGGTTCCAAAGCCTGCGGATCTCGCCAATGTGTCCGAGGTGGCGCGGGCCGCTGTGCAGATGCTGAGGGAGAAGGATCTGCTGGGCTGGAAGCACCTTGTGCGATCTGTGCGGCAAGAGCAGTCGAGGCGCCTCTTGGACTGGAGGTGCAATGCTGAGGCTGCCGCTAATGCAGATGATGCGTGGTTGTCACACGCGCATGATGCCGTCGAGGCAGCGGCACCACTGATCGTTCTTGCGCTTACGGCGGCGGAATCGGATATCGCGGAGGTGAGGGCCCAGCGATCGCTCTTGGACGATCTGTTGGCGCCTCGCAACTGGTCCCGAGGTGGCCAACGACGCATAGCAGCCATGCCCGAGGGAATCGCGATGGTGTATCACCATCTTCTCGGGTCATACTTCCTCGACAATGGGGATCAGGCTTCTGCTTTGGAGTTGCTGAGGACCGTAATCGAGGATCCCGCGCAGCCACAAAGGACTTCAGAATTGTGGCAACAACACCAATTGATGGGTTGGACGTATTCGTTGAAGCATGATTGTGAAGTGGCATGGGGGTTCCTGAAGGAACTTCCGGATGCTCATGGTTGGCTAGGCGATTTCTTCCTGGACGCATCATCCTTCCGTACGGCTCTTTGTGGTTATCAGTGTCTTGCTTCGTTGTTGGAACTGTCTTGGGCGGTTGCACGGAAGGAGAAGCTCGAGGACGTGCAGCTTCAGGTGCCGCCCATGTTCGTTGTTGAGTCGGCCGCAAGTACGGCCGTTCGTAAGGCCGTTCCGAACCAGGCTGCTCTTGATCGCATCGCCCAGGCATACGGAACCGACGAGGATCTCGTCCGCAGGGCCTGGCCGACATGGCAGCAAGTTCTCGAAGACTGGCACCGGGGGGGTGGTAGGCCATTCTTCGGCTTGATAGGACGCCTGCCGGACCTCATTCCGACCACGCGAACTTAGTGTCGCACAGCGTGTTGTCCGCCGACGCTCTTCGGCGGGGTATTGGAAAACAGCCCGCGGGGCGTTGAGCCCCGCGGGCCGTGGGTGTTCATTCTTGGGCGTGGTCCGGGGGTTTCGCGTCGCGTCGCCTTCGCCTGGCGACGCTCAACCTCCGGCTACTGATGGTGACCCCTTCGGGGTCTCGCGCTGCCCTTTCGGGGGCCCACATCCTGCTCGGGTGTCGCGTCAGCCTCGGGGGCCGGCATCCTTCTCGGGTTGCTGCACCCTTGTCGGGGTCTGGGACACGCCGGAGGGCACGGGCTGAAAGCCCGTGCCACGGGGGTGTGGGGGGATAGGGGTCACATGTGCTTGACCACCGCCTCCCCGAACTCCGAGCACTTGACCTTCTTGACCTCCGTGTCGCCCTCGGCCTTCATCAGGCGCTCGAAGTCGTACGTGACGGTCTTGGCGCTGATGGCGCCGTCCATGCCCTTGATGATGAGGTCGGCGGCTTCGGTCCAGCCCATGTAGCGGAGCATCATCTCGCCGCTGAGGATGACCGAGCCGGGGTTGACCTGGTCGAGGTTGGCGTACTTGGGGGCGGTGCCGTGGGTGGCTTCGAAGATGGCGTGGCCGGTGATGTAGTTGATGTTGGCGCCGGGGGCGATGCCGATGCCGCCGACCTGGGCGGCCAGGGCGTCGGAGAGGTAGTCGCCGTTGAGGTTCAGCGTCGCGATGACGTCGAAGTCGCGCGGGCGGGTGAGGACCTGCTGGAGGGTGATGTCGGCGATGGAGTCCTTGACCAGCAGTTTGGACTTCCACTTGCCCTGGCCGTGGGTGGACCAGATCGACGCGAGGACGGTCTCGACCTCCTTGACGATCTTGGCCTTCTGCTCGGCGGTCATCATGTCGAAGCCGGGGTCGATCATCTTCGCGTTGGCTTCGTTGGACAGGTCGGGGTTGGCCTCCTTGTTGCCGAGGATCCAACTTTCGCGCTCGGTGACGATCTGGTCGCGGAAGAAGCGCGTGGCGACCTGGTAGCCCCAGTCCTTGAAGGCGCCCTCGGTGAACTTCATGATGTTGCCCTTGTGGACGAGCGTCACGGAGCGGCGCTTGTTCTTCAGGGCGTAGGTGATGGCGGAGTGCACGAGGCGCTCGGTGCCGAGGTAGGAGACGGGCTTGATGCCGACGCCGACGCCGAAGACGCCCGCGGCGGTGGCGTCGCGGGACGGCATGCCGATGGCCTCGAGTTGCTTCTGCCAGGCCGCGGCGGCGTCGCGGGTGCCGAAGCGGATCTTGGCGAACTCCTTGGGGAAGTTCTGCTGGAAGAAGTCGAGGATCTTCTGCGACTCGGGGGTGCCGGCGGCGTACTCGATGCCGGCGTAGATGTCCTCGGTGTTCTCGCGGAAGATGACCATGTCGCAGTCCTGCGGCCGCTTGACCGGGGACGGGACGCCCTTGAACCAGCGCACCGGGCGGAGGCAGACGTAGAGGTCGAGCATCTGCCGCAGGGCGACGTTGAGGGAGCGGATGCCGCCGCCGACGGGGGTGGTCAGGGGGCCCTTGATGCCGACGAGGTAGTTGCGGAAGGCGGTGAGGGTGTCGTCGGGGAGCCAGTTGCCGGTCTTGTTGAAGGCCTTCTCGCCGGCGAGGACCTCGTGCCAGTGGATCTTGCGCTTGCCGCCGTAGGCCTTGGCGACGGCGGCGTCGAAGACGCGGACGGAGGCGCGCCAGATGTCGGGGCCGGTGCCGTCGCCCTCGATGAAGGGGATGATGGGCTCGTCGGGGACGTTGAGGCCGGAGGCGGACATCGTGATCGGGGCGGGCATGGGGGACTCCAAAGGGCCGATGGCGAAGGGCCAAAGGGCCGAAGCGTGGGTGGTGTTGATGGCGCGGGGCCGCCGTGGCCGCCGCGGGGGCCCTCGCCCCCGGGAGCGGGGGCGTGGGGGGCATGATACGGGCGGGCGCGGGGCTTGGGGGTCGGGGGCGGCGGGTGTGGGGGCGGGAGGGTCAGCCGCCGCGGGCGCCGTCTTCGTGCGCGGCGGCGGCGAGGGCTTCGCGGAGGCGGCCCAGAGGTGTGCCGTCGGGGATGATGACGGCGCCGGGCGGGGCGGAGCCGTTGGGGTTGCCCAGGACGATGAGGCGGTGGGGGCCGGTACGCTGCGCGAAGGTGCGGGCGCGGTCGGGGGTGGCGGAGTCGGCGTCGGTGATCCAGCAGTCGCCGGGGTGGCCGCCGTCGGGGGGCGGGGCCTGCGTGATGGGGCGGCGGCCCATGGCGTCGGCGAGGGCGGCGGTGAAGGCCTCGATGCGCTTGTTGGCGACGGTGATGAAGGCGGTGCGGCGCGGGGCGCCGGGGGCGGCGGGGTCGGGGGCCGCGGGAAGGCGGAGGGTGACGGTGGTGCCGCGGCCGGGGGCGGAGTCGATGTCGAGGGAGCCGCCGGCGCCGGTCCTGGCGACGATGCCGTGGACCATCGAGAGGCCCAGGCCGGTGCCGCCCATGCCGCGGGTCTTGGTGGAGAAGAAGGGCTCGAGGCAGCGGCGGCGGACCTCGTCGGTCATGCCGGCGCCGGTGTCGCTGACGGTGATCGAGACGGTGCGGCGGTCATCGGAGGCGCGGGCGGCGATGGCGATGCGGCCGGTGGGGGCGGGGCGGGGGGCGCCGTCGGGCGAGGGGGGGCGGCCGCCGTCGATGGCATCGCGGGCGTTGTGCACAAGATTGAGGACGGCCTGGCTGAGGCGGTGTGGGGCGACGGCGACGTGCGGGAGGCCGGGGGGGATGTCGCAGACCAGTTCGATGGAGGCGGGGACGCTGGCGCGGAAGAAGGCGAGGGTGTCGGCGCACCACGCGGCGAGGTCGGTGCGGTCTTCGGGGCCGGCGGGGCGGTCGGGGTCTTGGGCGAAGAGGCGCAGGCCGCGGGCGAGGCTCTGGAGGTACTTGAGGAAGCCGACGATCGCGAGGATCTCGGTGCGGACCTGCGGGTCGAGGTCGGGCTGGGCGAGGACCTCCTCGACGCGGACGCGGAGGGGGAGGAGGGTGTTGGTGATGTCGTGGCCGAGGCCGGCGGCGAACGTGCCAAGGGCGGCCATGCGCTCGGAGAGGCGCAGGGCGGCCTGGGACTTCTCGAGTTCGGCGGTGCGCTCGCGGACGAGACGCTCGAGGTGGTCGCGGTAGAGGGCGAGTTGCTCCTCGGCGCGGCGGCGCTCGGTGATGTCGTAGAAGTAGCAGACGACGCCGTACTGGCCGTCGGGGAGGGTGATGCGCTGGATCTTCCAGTCGTAGGACTCGACTTCGTGCGTGTCGCTGCGGCGGGCGGTGGTCTCGGGGGTGGCGTAGGGCTCGCCGGTGCGGAGGGTGTGGCGGAAGTGCTCGATGATGTCGGTGGCGAGGGGCTCGGGCCAGACCGCGCGGACAACCTCGGCGAAGTCGCGGCCGACGAGGGGCTCGATCCCCTCGAAGGCTCTGCGCGAGCCGGCGCTGACCTGGCGGAGGCGGAAGTCGGCGTCGACGACGTAAACGCCGAAGGGGGCGTTCTCGATGAGGGTGAAGAAGGTGTCGCGGTTGCGGCGGAGTTGCTCCTCGGCCTGCTTGCGCTCGGTGATGTCGATGCCGATGCCGTAGAGGGTGGTGGGCCAGCCGGCGGGGTCGAGGACGGTGCGGCCGCGGGCCTCCATCCATCGCCACGAGCCGTCGGCGTGGCGGAAGCGGAACTCGACGGCGTAGTCCGCGATGCCGGCGAGGGCGGCTTTCACGGCCGCGGTGACGGCGGGGCGGTCGTCGGGGTGGACGAGGTTGATGAACGCCTGCTCGGTGCCGGGGAAGGCGCCGGGAGCGAGGCCGAAGATCTCCTCGAGTTCGCGGCTCCACCAGACGCGGCCGGTCGCGGTGTTCTGCGACCAGGCGCCCATGCGGCCGCCGCGCATGGCGAGGGCGAGGACGTCGCGGCTCTCGCGCAGGTCCTGCTCGGCGCGCTTGCGGTCGTCAATGCCGACGACGCAGCCGACGGAGCGCTCCAGCGTGCCGTCGGCGGCGTAGACGTAGCGGGCGTGGTCCCAGACCCAGACCCATCGGCCGTCGTCGTGCTTGAGGCGGTACTCGAACTCCAGGCCCGGCGCGCGGCGGGCGATGGCGTCCTCGTGCGCACGCTGGATGCGGCGGCGGTCGGCGGGGTGGACGCGGGAGACCCACCACGCGGCGGTGCGGGGGGCGGCGTCGGCGGGGATGCCGATGAGGCCGGCCAGGCCGGCGGAGCGCGTGACGATGCCGGTGGAGCAGTCCCAGTCGTAGACGATGCCCTGGAGGGCCTCGGTGGCGAGGCGGAAGCGCTCCTCGCTGCGGCGGAGGGCGATCTCGGTGGCGTGGCGGTCGGTGACATCAACCAGGGCGGCGGTGCAGCCGGCGACGGTGCCGTCGGGGCGGAGATCGGGCGTGTAGGCGACGCTCATGCGGCGCTGGCCCAGGTTGGGGTACGGGATCGTCGCCTCGAACGTGACGGGCTCGCCGGCGAGGGCACGCTCGGCGTAGGGGCGGACGACGTCGAAAGCGGCGTTGCCGATGACCTCGGGGAGCGTGCGTCCGATGAGTTGGTCGGGCCGGAAGCCGAAGCGGCGCGCGTAGGCGGCGTTGACGAAGCGGTAGTGGAAGTCGCGGTCGCAGTAGGCGAGCATGGCCGCGCTGCTGGTCATGACGGTGTCGAGCAGCGCGTGCGTCTTGCGGAGTTCGTCGGCGGCGGCCAGGGCGCGGTTGGCGTGGGCGCGGGCGCTGCGGACGGCGACCCAGACGACGGAGGACGTCAGGATGTACACACAAATATGAAAGTACGGCGTCGTGCCCTGGATCGCGAAGGACTCGCGGGGCTGGACGAAGAAGTAGATCCCCGCTCCGAGGCCGAGGGTCGCCGCGACGAGGAACGGTCCGAAGTCGGTCATCCACGCGACGACGGCCAGCGCGGTGATGGAGAAGATGAGTGGGAGTTCGTTCCCGATCACGGGATCGACGGCCTGGCGCAGCGCAACGGTTCCGGCGACGACGGCGAGCGAGAGGGGATACTGCAGAAGCAGCGGCAGTCGGGCGCGGGGGCGGGCTCGATCGGGTGGCCGGGGTTGCATGGTGGCTGGCGCCGGCATGCCCCGGGGTGCACGCGTGCCGGGACGGGAGCCGGTGGTCGTGGGCAGCAGGGAAAGCCCGAGCGGAGTCTACACAAAGCGGCGTGAGAGTGTCCTCATGCGGGCTTTGGCCGGGTGAGGTGCTGAAGGGAGAAGCCTCATCAGCGCTTCAACTCGTCGTAGACGCGGGCGAAGTCGCGCCAGAAGTCGGGGTACGACTTGGCGACGCAGGCGGGGTTGCGGATGGAGACGTTGGGGCGGTGGAGGCCGATGAGGGCGAGGGACATCGCCATGCGGTGGTCGTCGTAAGTTTCGAAGACCACCGGCTCGACGGTTGGAGCGCAGTTCAGCGCGGGGTGCGGCGGCGTGATGATGAGCAGTTCGTCGTCCCGCCCGGTTGCGGGGTTGGGGCCGCGCTCGACGGTGGTGGCAACGCCGATCTTGGCCAGTTCGGTCTGGAGCGCGGCGATGCGGTCGGTCTCCTTGACGCGCAGCGTGGAGAGGCCGCTGAGGATGGACCTCGCGCCGCCGCCGCCGGCCGCGCCCGCGCCGGGGCCGTCGCTGCCGGCGAAGCAGGCGACCGCGGCCGCGGTGAGCGCCGCGTCGGGCATGCTGGTGAAGTCAAACGCGAAGGGGTCCACCGGGAGCGCGCGGCCGCGGACGTAGGTGCCGCGCGGGGACTGCTGGACCTCCGCCCCGCAGGCGCGGAGCACGGCGAGAAAACCGGCGTCGCCCTGGAGCGAGGGGTGGGTCAGGGCGCGGATGGTGATGCTGGAGCGCGGGGCAAGGGCGGCGGCCGCACAAAGGTAGGTGGCGCTGGAGGCGTCGGGCTCGATGGTGATGTCGAAGCCGCCGGGGGCGATGCGGTCGGGGGAGCGGAGGTGCTCGGCGGGGAAGACGGTGATGGGCCCGGGTGGTGGGGGCGGCGAAAGGGGGGCAGAGGGCGTTGGCCGCGCATCGCCCGGTGCGGGCGGCGCATCGCCCGCGGCCGCGACGGCCCGCATGCCCGATGGGGGAGGCGGGGGAAGTCCCTCATCCTCGTGCGTGAACGTGGGGGCATGGACATCGCCCTTGACCTGGAAGCCGCAGCGCCGGAGCAGGCCGGTGGTCATGGCGATGTACGAGGGGCTGGTGGGAGGCTCGGAGAAGTAGATCGTCAGCCCGCGCGGCAGCCAGGGGGCGATGAGCAGCAGGGCGGAGATGAACTGGCTGGAGGCGGTGCGGCCGAAGGTGAGTTGCGTGTCGAGGTCGGCGAGTGAAGCCGGCGGGTAGATGCGGATCGGGGGGAAGCCCTCGTTGCGCGGGTACTCGACCTTGACGCCGAGGGTGCGCAGGGCGTCGCCGAGTTCGGCGATGGGGCGCTCGCGCATGCGCTCGTTGCCGTCGATGGTGATGGGGCCGCGCTGCGGGTCGCCGAGAATGGCGGCGGCCGCGAGGAAGCGCGTGGCCGTGCCGGCGTTGTTGAGGTTGAGCGTGAGGTCGGAGGAGCGGGGCGCCCAGCGGCCGGCGACGCCGGTGATACGAAGGTCGCCGGTGTCGGTGCGCTCGACGGTGGCGCCGAGTTGGGCGACGGCCTCGAGCATGCGCTCGGTGTCGTCGGCGCCCAGGAGCGGGGCGCGGAGGACGGACGTGCCGCGGGCGAGCGCGGCGATGAGGATGGCGCGGTTGGTAAGGCTCTTGGACCCCGGCGGCGTCACGGCGATGCGGAACGGGCGCGTGAGAACCGGGATGGGCAGAGGGTCGGGGAGGAGTTTGAGCGGCAGCGTGAGGATGGCAGGGTCGGGGCGTCCGGGAGGGGCGGGGGCCGGGGACCGTGCTGGGCGTCGCTGCGGAGAAGCCACGGCTGCATGGTAAGGAGCGGGGCTCAGCCCGGCATGAACCGGAGGGCGAGATCAAGAAGCCCGCATCCCGAGCGGCCCGCGGCTACTGGTCCTTGATGATGTCGAGGTCCGCCGCCCACGCGATCGCGCAGCGGCCGGTCACGCCCTCGGCAGCGAGGTGCGCCAGCGCCTCGGCGAGCCCGGGGACCGTGCCGGCGGGCACAGGTTCGTGCGGCTCGACGAGGGGCGCGGGCATGTGGCGGGGTTCAGTCGGCGTCGTCCTCCCCGGCGCGGCGGAAGACGGCGACGACGTCCTCCACGGGGATCACGAAGAGGCGGTTGTCGCCCTCGAACTCGACGGGGATGGCGTGCTTGGGGTTGAAGAGGATGCGGTCGTACTTCTTGATGGGGTAGTCCTCGTCGCGGGCGACCTGGGCGCTGATGGCGACGATGCGGCCGGTAAGAGTGGGGATCTCGATCTTGTCCGGGAGGTGGATGCCGGCCTTGGTCTGCTTCTTGTCCTCATCCTTGCGGATCAGGACGCGGGCGCCGATGGGCTCGACAATCTCCAGGGGTGGGGTGGTCTTGCGTTGGTCCTTGGGCATGTCGGGGGATCATAGGGCGATGGGGAATGGGCAATGGGCAAGGAAGAGGGGGCGGACGGGCGGTGGTTCGCGGTTCGCCGCGTCCGGTGATGTCCGTCCTCACCTGGTCACCTCCCCACCTGCTCACCTGCTCACCTGCTCACGCCTGTCCCCACACCGGGCGTCGCCGTGCTAGGCTGGTGGCCGTGAGGCAGGGGGCGGGCGGGACGCCCGGGGGGCGAGCGAGCAGGATCCATGACGACGACGAACGGGGCGCCCATCGAGCACCTGCGCCGGCTGATCCGCGACGTGCCGGACTTCCCCAAGAAGGGCATCATCTTCAAGGACTTCACGCCGCTGCTGCGCGACCCGGCGGGGCTGGCGCTGGCGGTGGAACTGATGGCCAACCCGTTCCGCGGCAAGGGGGTGGACCTGGTCGTCGGGGCCGAGAGCCGCGGGTTCATCTTCGGGATCGCGCTGGCGCAGGCGCTCTCGGCGGGGTTCGTGCCCGTGCGCAAGCCGGGGAAACTGCCGACGGCGACGGCGCGGATGGAGTACGACCTGGAGTACGGGAAGGACTGCCTGGAGATCCACGTGGACGCGGTGGAGCCGGGGCAGCGCGTGCTGCTGGTGGACGACCTGTTGGCGACGGGGGGGACGATGCAGGCGTGCTGCGAACTGGTCAGCGGGATGCAGGCGAAGATCGTGGGGATCACCGTGCTGATCGAACTGGGCTTCCTGCCGGGGCGGGAGCGGCTGCGGAAGTACGGGGATGTGCACTCGGTGCTGAAGTACTGAGGCACAGCCGGGCAGGCTCAAAGCCAGCGGCTTCCAGCCGTCGCAGTTCCTCAAACGAGTTGGTGCGCGATTTCGCCTCCTCCCATGCTCGACGGAACGCCGGCTTTGCGAGATTGGATCGCATGCCGTCGCACCGGTTCTGGAACGTGTTCTTTCGAACGCGACCGCAAAGGAAGAGGAACACCTGCTCGTTGCTGAGGTCGATGCCGTGGATCAGGATCGCGCGGGCGGCATGAACTCTTCAGGAGATGGGTCTCCCAAGGGAATCCGCACACGTTCGGGTGACGAGATCCATGAGCGCAGTTTGCCACGCCGCCGGTGTCGTCGGGTCGCGGCTGTCGCGTGGATGGAGGGGGCGGTTACCGCTCGTCGATCGGTACGTACCTCACCCCGTGCGGGCCGACGTAGTTGGCCGTCGGGCGGTAGAGCCGGTTACCGTCGAGTTGCTCGATGACGTGGCCGGCCCAGCCGCCGATGCGGCTGAGGGCGAACATCGGCGTGAACAGGTCCAGCTGCAGCCCGATGCAGTGGTACGTGGTGGCGGAGTAGAAGTCCACGTTGGGGTAGATCCCCTTGGCGGCGACGGCCTTCTCCATCACCTGCTCGATGCGGGTGGACTTCTCGTAGAGGGCCTGGTTGCCGGTGTCCTCGGCGAGTTGCTTCGCGAGCGTCTTGAGGAAACTGGCGCGCGGGTCGTACGCCTTGTAGACCCGGTGGCCGAAGCCCATGATCTTGTCCTTGCGCTCCAGTTTGCCGAGGATGTAGGGCTCGACGGCGTCCACCGACGGGATCTCGTTGAGCATCAGCATGACGCCCTCGTTGGCGCCGCCGTGGAGCGGGCCCTTGAGGGAGCCGATGGCCCCGGTGATCGCCGAGTACATGTCGCTGAGCGTCGAGATGATCACGCGGGCGGCGAAGGTCGAGTTGTTGAGCCCGTGGTCGGCGTGCAGGATCATGCACACGTCGAAGGCCCGCGCCATCGTCGGCGTCGGCTCCTTGCCGTTGAGCATGTAGAGGAAGTTCTGCGCGAACGACAGGTCCTGGCGCGGCTGGACGATCGGCAGCCCGCGGCGGTAGCGGTCAAACGCGGCGACGATCATCGGCGTCTGGCCGAGGATGTTCAGGGCCTTGGCGCGGGCGGAGGCGACGTCGTTGGCGTCGGGATTCGGGTCGTACATCGACAGCATGCTCACCATCGTGCGGAGCATGTGCATCGGCTTCGCGTCCTTGGGGAGCGAGGTGATGCGGTCGACGATCGCCGGCGGCAGGGCGTAGCGGGAGCGGAGGTCCGCGGTGAAGGCGTCCAGTTCGGCCCGCTTGGGGAGCCGGCCGTTCCAGAGGAGGAAGACGGTCTCTTCGAACGTGGAGTTCCGGGCCAGATCGTCGATCGCGATGCCGACGTATTCGAGGACGCCCTTCTCGCCGTCGATGAACGACATGCGGGTGTCGGCGGCGACGACTCCTTCGAGACCCTTGGCGGCGGTGGTCATGCTGCTCGCCCCTGCGCAAAAGGCTGTCAATCGGTCGTGGATGTGCCCGCCGGTCCGCCACGGCCGGCCCTCGGGCGGTCAGCGGCAGCGCGGGGGCCCGCACTCTAGGCCCGGGCGTGCGGAGCCGCAACGGGTCGGGCGGCAAGCCCGGCGCGCCCGGCCGGTCGGGCGTCCGGCTTGGGTAGGATGCGGGGCATGCTGATCCCACTGGGAACAGATCGGCCCCTCCACCGCCCGACGTTCGTCACGCACGTGCTGCTGGCGTTGAACCTGGCAGTCGCGGCGGCGATGGCCGCGCTGAAGCAGGCGGACCCGGAGGGGGCGCAGCGCCTGCTGGAGCACCTGTGGCTGCGGCGCTCCGGCCTGACGCCGTGGGGGCTGGTGACGTACGCCTTCGTGCACGGCGGGCTGCTGCACCTGCTGGGGAACATGCTGACGCTCTGGGTCTTCGGGCCCAACGTGGAGGACAAGTTGGGCCGGATCGGGTTCGCCGCGCTGTACCTCGGCGGGGCGGTGCTCGCGGGGTCGGCGCACGTGGCGTTCGACGCGAATCCCGTCGTCGGGGCGTCGGGGGCGGTGGCGGCGGTGACGGGGGCGTACCTGATCTTCTTCCCCCGGACGACCATCCGGTGCCTGCTGTTCTTCTTCCTGATCGGGATCTTCTCGATCCCCGCGTGGTGGTTCATCGCGTTCGCGATCGCCAAGGACTTCTGGTTCGTGGCGGCGAAGGACAGCGACGTTGCCCACGCGGCACACCTTGGGGGATACGCGTTCGGCGCCGGCGTGAGCATGGCGCTGATCGCGATGCGGGTCGTGCCGCGGGAGCCGTACGACCTGTTCACGATCCTGCGGCAGGCAGGGCGCCGGCGGGCGATCCGCGAGGCGTCGCTGGCGGCCGAGCGGGAACGGGAGCGGGCGCGGGCCGGAGACGCGAGACGGTCGGCCGAAGACGACGCCCGGATGGAGGCGATGGCCAAGGCCCGGGCGGAGGTGTCGGCGCTGGTGTCGCGCGGCGAACTCGACGCCGCGGGCGAGGCGTACCGGCGGCTGCTGGAGACCTACGGCGACCTGCCGGGGGCGGCGACGCTCAGCCGCCAGCACCTGTACGACCTGGCGAACCACCTCTTCCAGGCGGGGAAGCACACGCTGGCGCTGGAGGCGTACGAGCGGTTCCTGCGGGCGTACCCGAAGGACCCGCACGCGCCGAGCGTGCGTCTGATGGTCGGGCTGATCAACGCGAGGTACCTCAACGACCCCGTGCGGGCCAAGCAGATGCTCGAGGGGCTGGACGAGAAACTCGGTGACGACCGCGAGCGGGAACTGGCGCGGACGCTGGTGTCGGAACTGGCCTGAGGCGTGGACAGGGAGGTGCGCATGAGCAGCGGCGGGCGGACGCGGGTGTGCGTGTACGGCGTGCGGTCCGACGAGGAGGCCCTGGCGGCCGCGGAGGCCGGGGCCGACGGCGTGGGGTTCTTCTTCAACCCCAGGAGCGCCCGGTTCGTGGAGCCGGAGGAGGCGTGGGAGATCGCGGCGGTGCTGCCGCCGCTGGTCTCGACCGTCGGCGTGCTCGAGAACGCAACGGTCGAGAAGTTCCTGGAGATCGAGGAGCGCTGCCCGACCGACTACAGCCACCTGCACGGCAACGAGCCGGAGGACGTGGCCCGCCAGTGCGGGACGCGGGCGATCAAGACAATCCGCGGCGACGCGGCGGCGCTGGAGCACGAGGCGCAGCGCTGGGCCAAGGTGGACGAGATCGACGCGCTGATGGTGGCGCTGGAAGGGGCACAGGTGAGTGACCCGGAGGTGCTGGCGGCGGTGGGGCGGATCGTCGCGTCGCGGGCCAAGCCGGTGCTGGTGGGGGGCGGACTGACCGCGGAGAACGTCGGCGGCATGATCGCCGCGGCGCGGCCGTGGGCGGTCGTGGTGTCGGGGGGCGTCGAGGACGAGGCGGGGCGCAAGTCGGCGGCGAAGATGGCGGCGTTCTGCCGCGCGGTGGCCGCGGCCGACGGCCGCTAGATCAGCAGGGCGATCGCCTCGGCGACCTTGTCGGGCGTCAGCCGGCTGGTCTCGATGATGTGGTCGGCCAGCGCGAGGTAGAGCGGGTCGCGGTGGGCCAGGAGCGTGTCGATCTCGGCGAGGGGATCGGTCCCGTAGATGGCCGGGCGGCTCTCGACGGCCGGCGGAGAGCCGGCCAGACGCATCCGCAGCACGTCCGCCGGAGCCCGCAGGTAGACGACGACGGCGGCGCCCGCGCGCTGGGCGGCGCGGATGACCTCGGCGGCGCCGGGGGCGGTGGGCGTGCCGCCGCCGCAGGCGATCACCTGGTTGGGAACCTCGAGAATGCGGCGGAGGGCGGCGGTTTCGGCCAGCCGGAAGGCCGCGATGCCGCGCGTCTGCCAGGCTTCGGCGACGCTCCGGCAGTTGAGCAGCGAGCAGGTGACCTCATCCACATCGGTGAACTGGCGGCCCAGGTTGGAGGCCAGCAGGTGGCCGGTGACCGACTTGCCCGCTCCGCGGAGGCCGATGAGCAGGATGTTCCGCGGCGGCGGACCAACGCCGTGGCCGGGGGCCGGCGGTGTGATCGGGGCCGGGGGTGGGATCGGATCAGGCGGCATGGGGCGTCACGGTCGAGCCGCCGCAGGTGGGCCGGCCGCGCTGGGCGCAGCGGGCGAGGTTCCGTTTGGGCATGTCCTGCGGATCGGTACGTATTCCAATGCCCGCGCAGTTGCCTCCGCGGGACAGAAGGAACGGGATTAGCCCCCATTTCTGCCGGTCCGGGCCGGAGCACCGAGCGCTCGGCGGACCGCGTACGTTGACGATTGTCACCCCTCAGCCGCCGCAGGGCAACCCGGCGCGCAGAGAACCGCCCCCGCAGGCCGCAGGAACGCTGCCGCGGGCGAGAAAATGGGCAAAATTGGGCTTGGCTCCGCCGCGGCTCAGGCGCGGGAGAGGTAGGAGCCGTCGGCGGTGGAGATCTTGATCGTCTCATCCACCTCGATGAAGTCCGGGACGCGGGTCTTCAGGCCGGTCTCGAGCGTGGCCTCCTTCATCACGTTGGTGACGGTGGCCTTCTTGATGCCCGGCGTGGTGTCCGTGACCTTCAGTTCGACGGCCGGCGGCAGTTCGATGGAGATCGGGTTGCCGTCGTACATGATGACGGTGGTCTGGGAGTTGGGGCGGAGGTAGAGCAGAGCGTCGCCGAGGACCTGCTCGGGGATGACGATCTGGTCGTAGGTCTCCATGTCCATGAAGGTGGCGCCGGTGTTGTCGGAGTAGAGGTACTCCATGGTCCGGCGGTCGAGGTCGATCACCTCGACGTCGTCGGAGGAACTCAGGCGGCGCTCGACGATCTGGCCGCTGATGACGTTCTTGATCTTGATCTGGATGAAGGCGCGGAGGTTGCCCGGCGTGCGGTGCTCGAAGTTGGTGATGACCCAGAGCTTGCCGTCGATCTTGACGCCGTAGCCGGGGCGGAGTTCGGTGGCCTTCATCGTGTGATCCTCGGGTTAGGGCCGGCGACAGGATGGCCGGCGGCGCTTGGCTGGGCGGCTCCGAAGGGGTGAACGGGCCGATTTCGGGGTCAGGATGGTACGCGCCGGGGACGGGAGGGCAACCGCGGCGGGGAGACGGCTTTTTCGCGGCATCCGGTGGCCCCCGGGGTGCGGATTTGTCGCGTTGACTCTCGGGGGCGGTGCGCGCCCGGCCCAGCGGGTATGCCCGGCGCGGCGTGGAGCGAGGACCGCCATGGACGAGCCCGGTATGTCGAAAGAGGCCCCCGGCGCCGAGGGGATTTCGGGCAGCGCCGCGGATGGCGCGACCGCGTCGATCCTGCCGGCGGGGGCCCGCGCGGGGGCGGGCGGGGCGGAGGACGCGGGCATCGGGGTCGGGGAGAGCATCGGGCCGTACCGGCTCCTGCGGCTGCTGGGGGAGGGGGGCTTCGGACAGGTCTTCCTGGCGGAGCAGGAGCGGCCCGTGCGCCGGCGGGTGGCGCTGAAGGTCATCAAGTTGGGGATGGACACGCGGCAGGTGATCGCCCGCTTCGAGGCGGAGCGGCAGGCGCTGGCGCTGATGGACCATCCCAACGTCGCGAAGGTCTTCGACGCCGGGGCGACCGAGAGCGGGCGGCCGTACTTCGTGATGGAGTACGTGCAGGGGGAGCCGATCACGGCGTACTGCGACCGGCGGCGGATGACGCTGACCCAGCGGCTGGAACTGTTCATCACCGTGTGCGAGGCGGTGCAGCACTCGCACATGAAGGGGATCATCCACCGGGACCTCAAGCCGTCGAACATCCTCGTGGCCGAGCAGGACGGCCGCGCCGTGCCGAAGGTGATCGACTTCGGGATCGCCAAGGCGGTGTCGTCGCGGCTGACGGAGCGGACGGTCTTCACCGAGCAGGGGGTGATGATCGGGACGCCGGAGTACATGAGCCCGGAGCAGGCGGAGGTGGGGGCGCAGGACATCGACACGCGGGCGGACGTGTACTCGCTTGGCGTGGTGCTGTACGAACTGCTGACGGGGGCGGCGCCGTTCGACTCGCGGGAACTGCGCGCGGCGGCGTACGGCCGGATCCAGCAGATCATCCGCGAGGTGGAGCCGCCGCGGCCGAGCACGCGGCTGACGAGCCTGGCGGGGGCGGACGCCGCGGCGGTGGCGGAGCGGCGGCGGGCGCGGATCGAGGAACTGGCGAAGGAACTGCGCGGGGAACTGGAGTGGATCCCGCTGCGGGCGATGCGGAAGGACCGGGCCGAGCGGTACCGCAGCGCGAGCGAACTGGCCGACGACCTGCGGAACTACCTCGCGGGGCGGCCGCTGGTGGCGGGGCCGGAGTCGGCGGCGTACCGGGTGCGCAAGTTTGTGCGGCGCAACAGGGAGGCGGTCGTGGCCGCGGGGGCTGTGGCGGCGTCGCTGGTGCTCGCGGTGGCGGCGACGTCGTACGGGATGGTGCGGGAGCGGGGGCTGCGCGCACGGGCGGAGGCGGCGGAGCGCGAGGCGGCGGGGCGGCTGGCCGAATCGGTGTCGGTGCAGCGCTTCCTGCGCGAGATGCTCGAGTCGATCGACCCGGAGCGGGCGCTGGGGAGCGAGGTGACGGTGCGGGAGGTGCTGGACGCCGCGGCGGCGAAAGTGGGGGAGGACCTCAAAGACCAGCCTCGCGTGGAGGCGACGCTGCGCCACACGCTGGGGGCGACGTACCACCAACTCGGGCAGTTCGAGGAGGCGATCCGGCATCTGCGGCGGGCGGTGGAACTGCGGACCGAGCACCTGGGGGAGTCGCACCCCGAGACGCTGGAGAGCATGCACTCGCTGGGCGCAACGATGCTGCCGGGAGACCGCGTCGAGGAGGGGGAACAGATCCTGCGCGAGGTGGCGGCGCGGCGTGAGAAGACGCTGGGCGGCGCGGCGGGGCCGACGCTCGAGACGCGGAGCCTGATCGGCTTTGCGCTGCAACTGCGGGGACAGGACGCGGAGGCCGAGCGGGTCTACCGCGAGACGCTCGAGGCGCAGCGGAAGCACCAGGGCGTCAGCGCGAAGGCGACGCTGGAGACGATGGCGAGCCTTGCGGACGTGCTGGAGGACCTCGGGCGGCTGGAAGAGGCGGAGACGGTCGCGCGGGAACTGGTCGCGGAGGCGGAGCGGAGCCTGGGGGAGACGAGTTCGCCGGCGCTGATGGGGATGAGCATCCTCGGGTCGATCCTCGAGGATCGCGGCAAGACGGACGAGGCGATCGCGACGCTGGAGCGGGTGATCGGTCTCAAGACGCGGATCTACGGGCCGGAGCATCCGCAGACGCTGGTGAGCGTCAACGCGCTGGGGCTGGCGTACGAGCGGGCGCAGCGGTTCGACCAGATGGCCGCGGTGCTGGGCCCGACGGCGGCGGCGGCGGAGCGGACGCTCGGGCCGGAGCACGAGTCCACGCTGACGTACACGGCGAACTGGGCGCGGGCGGAGCAGTTGTGCGGCCGGCTGGAAGCCGCGGAGCGGCTCATGCGCGCGACGCTGGAGAGGCGGCTGCGGCTGACGGGGGCGGATGCGCAGGCGACGCTCGTGCTGCGCAACAACCTGGCGCTGCTGCTGCTGGACCTGAAGAAGCCCGCGGAGGCGGAGCCGGAGTTCCGCGCGATGATCGCGGGGCTCGACAAGATCCTGCCGGAGGGGCACTGGATGCGCGGGGCCTCGCGGCTGAACCTGGGCGAGTGCCTGATGGACCTGGAGCGGTTCGAGGAGGCCGAAGCGGAGATGCTCGCGGGGTACGAGGGGCTCAAGGCGACGCTGGGGGCGGAGCACCCGCGAGCGACCAACGCGGCCAAGTCGATCGCGACGCTGTACCGGAAGTGGGGGAAGGAGGCGGAGGCAGCGAGGTGGGGAGAGGGAGCGAGGCACTAGGCGGAGAGAGGCACTAGGCATCAGGCACTGGGCACTAGGGGGAGAGGACTGAGGACTAAGGACGAGGACTGAGTGGTGGTGGGTTTGGGGGCTTTCTTTGCTGCTTTGGTGCTTTGCTGGTTTGCTGCTTTGTCCTGCCGTCCTGCCTGTGTTCCGCAGGGAACGCACGTGGCGAGCCCACGGCCGCCTCCCGGAGGCCCCGGTGCTTGGCCGGGGCCTCAGACAAGGTCGGCACGGCCGATGGCACGTGCGCCTGCGGCCGGCTGATCCGCTCC
>Ga0180217_1002129_pt1 | contig 19174 bp, 16 predicted proteins | sample eDN3rd37CBELigOP_FD_128521 | JGI IMG/M metagenome (GOLD analysis project Ga0180217, IMG submission 128521) | Enriched Organic Plus compost microbial communities from Emeryville, California, USA - eDNA 3rd pass 37_C BE-Lig OP (version 2) (version 2) ... | reverse complement strand
TCGCCCTGGTGGCCGGTGCGGGCCATGGCTGCGATCTACACCGAGATTTTTCGCGGCACCTCGCTGCTCGTGCAGCTCTTCTGGCTGTTCTTCGTGCTTCCCCTGCCACCCTTCAATGTCAGCATCGGGCCGTTCACCGTGGCCGTACTTGGCCTCGGCCTCAACATCGGCGCCTATGGAGCCGAGGTCGTCAGGGCCGCCATTCAGGCCGTACCGCGCAGCCAGTATGAAGCGTCGATCGCGCTCAACATGTCGCCGGTCGTGCGCATGCGCCGCATCATCCTTCCTCAGGCGGCAGTCGCCATGCTTCCCCCCTGGGGCAACCTGCTGATCGAGTTGCTCAAGGGCACGGCGCTGGTTTCTCTGATCACCTTGGGCGACCTGACCTTCCGCGCCAACCAGCTCAATGCCACGACCTTCCGGACGGTCGAGATCTTCACGATGGTGCTGGTGATCTACTTCATCCTCGCCCAGGTGATCGCGCTTGGCATCCGGCTGCTCGAGCAGCGGCTCGGCCGCGGCATAATACGTCGCGCCGCTTGAGGACGCGGCCCGTGGAGCTGTTCGACTGGTCCTTCGCCTGGGACATCCTGCCCCTACTCCTGCGTGCGGCAGTGGTCACGATCGAGGTCACGATCCTGGCCTTTGTCATTGCCGTGGTACTCGGCCTGGGACTGGCCGTCCTGCGTCTCAGCAGCAGCCGACTGATCTCGGCGCCAACCACGGCGTTCATCGAGTTCATCCGCAGCACGCCACTGCTGATCCAGATCTACTTCGTTTACTATGTCTTCCCCGAGTTCGGTGTCGTCCTGCCAGCGTTGGTCGCAGGAACCACCGCCATCGCTTTGCACTACAGCGCGTACACTTCGGAGGTATACCGCGCCGGCTTGCAGAGTGTCCCGCGAGGGCAGTGGGAAGCAGTCGTCGCGCTCAATCTCAGCCCGTACCGTGCCTACCGTGATATCATCCTTCCCCAGGCGATCCCACCAGTTGTGCCGGCGCTTGGCAACTATCTGATCGCCATGTTCAAGGACACACCCTTGCTCTCGGCCATCGCCGTGGTCGAGTTGCTGCAGCGCGCCAAGATCATAGGCTCGGATACGTTCCGCTACCTGGAGCCGATCACCATGGTCGGCCTGTTCTTCCTGATAATGAGCCTGATCTCCGCGGCCGGTGTGCGTCGCGTCGAGCACTGGCTCAAGCACCGCAGGGGCTAAGCGATGTCCGGCGATACGACTGGTGCTGCCGCGCCGATGGTCCGTTTCAGGTCCGTGACCAAGCGCTATGGTGAGCTGACCGTGCTCGACCACCTCGACCTCGACGTCGAGACGAATGAGAGGGTGGCGATCATTGGTCCGAGCGGATCCGGCAAATCGACCCTGCTGCGCGTACTGATGACACTGGAGCGGATCGACTCGGGCGTCATTGAGGTGGATGGCGAGCCCCTGACCCACATGGAGCAGAATGGGCGCCTCGTACCCGCTGATCGCCGCCACTTGCGCCGGATGCGGGGCAAGATAGGCATGGTCTTCCAGCACTTCAATCTGTTCCCGCACATGACAGCGCTGGAGAACTGCATCGAGGCACCCATCCATGTGCTCGGCCTGTCCCGGCACGAGGCGACCGAGAGAGCATCCGAACTGCTCACCATGGTCGGACTAGCTGACAAGCGAGATGCCTTTCCCAGCCAGCTTTCGGGCGGCCAGCAACAGCGGGTGGCGATTGCACGCGCACTGGCGATGCGGCCGAAAGTCATGCTGTTCGACGAGGTCACCTCGGCTCTCGACCCGGAGCTGACCAGCGAGGTACTGAACGTTATCCGGCAGCTGGCCGAAGCACACAACCTGACCATGCTGATGGTCACCCACCAGATGGGCTTCGCGAAGGAGTTCGCCGACCGCATCTGCTTCTTCGATCAGGGACGGATCGCAGAGCAGGGTGGGCCAGAGCAGATCTTCTCAGAGCCCCGCAACGAGCGAACCCGCGCCTTCCTCAGGGCAGTGCTTGAGGCGACCTAACCCGCCCCGGGCTGGAGCATGATCTGCAGCAGGTCGGCACCCTGCCCCGTTCCCACATCGCCTCGGCCATGGGTCTGCGCCGTATCGTCGTTGCGGCCCGTCCCGGTGGGCAGCCGCCGCTTCCCGTGTCCTTCCGCTACCACGCTGCTCCCAGGTTCTTCGTGCCTCGCGGCCTCTCGGAGGCAACGGCATGTTTCCCGAAGATCACGCATGGCACCCTACCGTGGTGAGCGCGTCCGCCATGCTTCGCCGTCCCGGTGCCGTCGAACGATAGCGCCGACACATTCGGCCCAGATCAGAATCCGATCAGTTCGTCGTCTGCCGCATGCGACCAAGCACGCGATCCAGAGCGTTGCTCAGGCTCTGCTCCGGATCATTGGGGCGCGATCGGCAGCGCCAGGCCACGTAACCGTCTGGACGGACGAGCACAGCGCCGTCTTCCTCCACACCGTAGGTGTCGTGCCATGCGCCGTCGATGTCGATGATCTCGCTGTCGACCGCATAGGCAACAATGGGAGGTCGCGACGGGAGAGCGATCCGACGGGCAGCATCCAACCATGGCGCACCGCCACGTCCTGCCAATAGCACGAAGTGCGGTCCGAAGAGGTCGATCGTCGAGATGCGATCGCCTGCCCGCATCAGCCACACATGCGGGGCGCGTCCCCCCGGCCGGGCCGATGGCACGTAGTCGGTAACCGGATCGACCACGGGCGGGGGCGGCGTGCCATCAGGAATCACTGCCGCCGACTCGTAGCACGCTCCGAAAATCAGTCCCTGCTCGTTGAGGAATTGCGGACGTGCCAGTTTTGCGCCGCCTTGGCGCGCTGTTCGACCCATGGACAGCGCGTTTGCCAAGCTTGCCTGTGTGATGGCAAGACCGAGTAGCTGGCGTTCTGCGTGATAGGTGTCCAGGAGCAACGGATCCGCCTGGCCATGCAGCACGGCCGCGAGTTTCCAGGCGAGATTGTGCACATCCTGGACGCCGGTGTTTAGCCCGAAGCCACCAGTGGGTGGCATCTCATGCGCCGCGTCACCGGCCAGGAAGACGGGCCCATCGCGGTAGCGGTCGGCGACGACTGCCGAGGCCTCCCATGGACTCACGCCGAGGACCTCGATGGCCAGATCAGCAACGCCCGTCGCCTGACGGATCAACGCTGCGCAGCGCTCCGATGTGAAGTCCCCAGGGCGGAAGCCGTACTGCTTCAGGCTGTGAATGAGGAAGCCCCAGCGGTCCTTGCCATTGATGGTCAGAAAGGTGCCACGCAATCCGGGTTGTTCGACGAAGTAGAGCGCGGCCGGGCGATCCTCGGTCCAAGGACGAAGATCTGCCCTGAACAGGATGTTCACGCTGTCATATACACCCTCCTGGCCCAGCATCCGCACGCCCAGCATCCGACGCATGCGGCTCTGCGCACCATCCGCGGCGATGAGGTACCGCGCCCGGAACGGCACCTCCATGCCGGTCGCACGGTCTGCGAGGACGCCGCTGACCCGTGTCGCGTCATAGCAAACCTTTGTCAGTTCTGTATTGAAACGGAGTTCGCCCGGCCTGGCAGCCTCCGCGAAGCGCCGGAGCACCGGCTCCAGGTCATCCTGGGCGCAAAGACAGTTCGTGGCCGGGGTCACGGCCATGTTCTCCGGCGTTGCCCGGCCAGGCACGCGGCGCTCGATCTCCTTCCCAGAAAGACTTTCGGTCCAGACGATCAGGCCGGTCCGCTCTGGTGGAAGCCCGGCCTCGCGGATTGCCTGCTCGACGCCACACTGACGATACATCTCCATCGTGCGCGCATTGATGCCGCGGGCCTTCGGCAGGATCGCCGTGCCTGGATGGCGCTCGACAAGCAACGACCGCACGCCATGCTGCGACAGGAGAAGCGACGCGGTGAGGCCGACCGGGCCACCGCCGACGATAAGAACTGGGATGTCGAGCATCTTCCCCCCAACTGTCTGGAGCCGGCGGGATCGCGCGGCCCGCGATGCGTCAGTTCCTGCAGCAATCAGTTCGGCTCTCACTGCCACGCCGCAGCGCATCTCGCCCCTTGCAGGCGGACGGCGGCTCGCCCGGTGGGCTGCCTAGTTGCCCCCGCCCACCCGCCAGGCAGCGCGGTCTCGATGTGCTGCCGCGACACACAACTGACGGGGGGCTTGTTATTCCAGCCAGTTTCCACGCCATGCTGCCAAGCTCCATGTCTGTGCGACGCAAATGAGCACTAGGGTGAAGCGGGCGCACGGAATCCGGCGGCGAGGAACGGAATCAGCCGTGTGAGAATGGCATCGGGGTCGCTCGGATCGCAGACACCGCCGGTGATTGATTGGATGCGGCCGCTATTCGCCATGCTGTAGATCATGGTGCCCAGCATGAAGTGAAAGCGCCACTCCACTTCACGGCGTGGCAGTTCCGGCAGTGCCGCGACCACCGCGTCGAGAAAGCGACGCGTCGATGCGTCGAAAGCGCGACTCAGGATGCGCCGATAGAGGTCTTCGCTTTCCACGGAGAGACGTGCACGCAACTTGCCGAAGGTGGCGCCGTCCACTCCGGCCTCGAGGCCCAGCGAGAAAGCGGGCCGCAGGAAGGCGTCCAGCACCTGTTCGAGCATGGGCGGTCGGTCCGGCGCGGGGGCGCAGAGGGCAAGCAGCCGCAGGCGCTCTTCGGTGATCGGCTTCGCACGCTGTTCAAACAACGCCTCGAGCAGCTTCTCCTTCGAGCCGAAATGATAATTCACGGCAGCGAGATTGACGCCTGCTTCGGCAGTGATCTCGCGCAGACCGACGCCGGCCAGACCGCGTGCGGCAAAGAGGCGTGCAGCCGCGAAAAGGATGCGCGCGCGGGCACCGGTGCTCCCTACGCCGGCGATGCCTTCGGATGATGTCGGTCTGCGCAGTCCGCTGGGTGCCATCGATATCCCCTTGACACTCGATCATCTGTATAAAACGATCGTTCGAAAGAAATCCAGCCACAAGGCCCGCAGAGGCCTGTCTTTCGGAGGACGTCCATGCAGCTGTCCCGCCGCAGGGTCCTGGCAGCCGCCGCTTCGGCGGCAGCCCTCGCGCCAGGCCGGTCCGTTCGCGCGGACACCAAAGCGTTCCCGACGCGCCCGTTACGCATGCTGGTGCCCTTCGCGCCGGGTGGGCCGCTGGACATCCTCGGCCGGCCGATTGCGGAGAAGCTTGGTGAACATCTGGGCCAGCCGGTGGTCTTCGAGAACCGACCGGGCGCCAACGGCATCGTCGCCACGCAGCAGGTCGCGACCGCACGGCCGGACGGCTATACCCTGCTCTTCACCACCGGCTCCTTCATCGGCAACATCGCCTTCAGCCCACAGCCGCTTCCCTACGATCCGATGAAGGACATCGCCCCGGTCACGCTCGTGGCCGATGGAACGGGCATGATGCTGGTTGGACGCCCGGGGCTCCCTGCGCGCAACATGGCCGAGCTCGCGGCGCTCGCGCGCAAACGCCCAGGCGAGCTCAGCTGTGCCATGACCGGCATCGGCAACATCACCCACCTCGCTGTCGAGCAATTCAAGGAATTCACTGGCGCGGAGCTGTTGCAGGTCGTGCTGCACGGTACTGGTCCCTCCATCACCGAGATCCTCGCCGGCAATGTGGATCTCACCTTCTCCACCATTCCACCGATCCAGCCCTTCCTGCGCGACAACAAGCTGCGCGCCTTCGGCTACACCGGCCGCCACCGTGCACTCCTGGTACCGGATATCCCGACGATGAAGGAGCTCGGCTATCCGGAATGGGAGCTGATCGGCATGATGGGGCTCTGGACGACCGGCGGTACGCCAATGGATCGCATCGTGCAAATCCAGCGCGCCGTTGCAGAGGTCGTACGCCATCCGGACATCGAACGACTGCTCCGGGAGGGCGAGCTGGAGGGATCCGGCATGTCGCCCGAGGACTACGCCGCTTACCTGCAACGGGAGCTTGCGATGCAGCACGCGATCGCCCGGCGTACCGGCCTCGGCGCACACTGAAGCGGCCGACCGCAACGGCGCCACGTGACGGAGGAGACGACGGATGAGCAGCACCACCGGCACTCGTACCTCCGGCGGAGTCACAGGCCTTGCCGGCTTGAGCCGCTATCAATGGAAGATCTTCCTGGTCACCTGGCTCGGCTGGGCGCTGGACAGTGCCGACTTCGGCCTCTTCGCGCTGGTGCTGCGGCCCGCAGTGACGGAGTTGCTCGGCGGCACGGCAAGCGCGGCGGAGATCGGGCGTGTCGGCGGATATCTGGCAATGGTTGGGCTTCTCGGCTGGGCCGTCGGTGGCTTCCTCTTCGGTATCGTTGCGGACTACCTCGGACGCGTGCGGACCCTTGCGCTCAGCATCCTGATGTTCAGCATCTGCACGGCGTTGCAAGGCCTGGCGCAGACGCCCTTCCAGCTCGGCCTCTTCCGCTTCCTCGCCGGCATCGGAACCGGCGCGGAAGCAGTGGTCGGCATCGCGCTGGTTGCCGAGGCCTTCGCCAGCACGCACCGGGCCAAGATCCTCGGCATCATGATGACAGGCGGCGCCTTCGGTGCGCTGATCGGCGGGCAGGTTTATGCACTGATCGGGCCCTATGGCTGGCGCTGGGTTTTCGCCGTTGGCGTCGTGCCGGCACTTCTTCTGCTGATGCTGCGCCGAGGCGTGCATGAGCCGGAGCATTTCAGCGCTGCGCGCGAACGGCGCAAAGCGTTGAGGGCACGCGGTGCGGCGAGCGTGCAGGATCAGGACTTCCTGCGTTTCTCGTTCCTCCAGCTCTTCTCGCCGCAGCTCCGCTTCAGCACCTTCATCGGGCTGCTGTTCTGCCTCGGCACGCTGCTCTCCATCTGGACGAGCCAGATCTGGCTCCCGACGATCCAGAGCATGATCCTGCAGAAGGAGGGCGTCGTCGGAGCGGAAGCGGTCCGCCAGATCGGCCACAGCATGATGCTGTGGGGCGTCGGCGGCATTCTCGGCTATGCGAGCTTCGGCTTCCTGGCCGACAAGTTCGGCCGCCGACCGACCGTCATCTTTTACAACATCGGCGCCATCGTCTCCGGCCTCGTTCTCTACCTCGTGCTCGAGACCTACGAGTGGTATCCGCTGATGCTGATGATCTTCGGATACTTCGTGTTCGGCGTCTTCTCCGGACACGCGGTCTACCTACCCGAGCTCTTCCCGACGCATGTGCGGGCCACCGCCGTCTCCTTCTGCAACGGCTCGGGCCGCATCATCACCAGCTTCGGGCCGCTCGTCGCCGGGCTGCTGGTCGTGCCCTTCGGCGGCAACTTCAACAAGGCCGCAGCCGTAATGACCTGCTTCGCCGTGCTCAGCATCCTGGCCATGCTTCTGGGCCGGGAAACGCGCGACGACGATCTGCCACAATGACGTCTCCACACCACCCCGAAGGTGATCGCACCATGCCGAACGAATCCGACACGCCTCGCACCGACATGATTGTGGTGCACGGCGTCGAGATGGAGGTGCTACGGCACGGGACCGGTCAGCCCATGCTCTTCCTGCACGGCTTCCAGCACGTGGATCCCTCCGCATATTTCCTGTACCTGCTCGGTCGCCGTGCGGAGGTGATTGCGCCATCCCACCCCGGCTTCGGAGCCAGCGCGCGGCCGAAGGATTTCGAGAGCATATATGACGTCCTGAACCTCTACGCCGCCTTCCTGGAGGCCTTGCCCCATCCGAAGGTGACGCTCATCGGCTCATCCTTCGGTGGATGGCTCGCGGCCGAACTGGCGGTACGCTCCTGCGCCCGGATAGAGCGGCTGGTGCTGGTGGATGCGCTCGGCATCAAGGTGAGCGACCGCGAAACGCCCGATATCCTGGACGTTTTCAATACGCATCCAGCCACGGTGAAGGCGGCGATGTGGCACGAGGAGGCGAAGGCACCGGACCTCGATGCCATGACGGACGAGCAGCTCATCAAGCGTCATCGCAATTGGGAATCGCTCGCGCTCTATGGCTGGAATCCGTACATGCACAACCCCAGGCTCAGCTACTGGCTGCCGCGCATTTCCGTGCCGACGCTGGTCCTCTGGGGAGCCTCGGACCGCATCGTGAAACCCTCTTACGGCGAGGCCTATGCCGCCCGCATTCCCGGCGCGCGCTTCGCCCTCATCGAGGGCGCCGGACATCACCCCGAGATCGAGCAGCCGGACAGCTTCGCCGAGCACGTGCTCGGCTTCCTGTCCCGCTGACCTTCCCCCAGTCCCGGAGATCCGACCCCATGGAAGCCTGGTGGCAGTGCGAGATTCCCTATCCATTCGTCGACCAGAAGATTCTGGACGCCTCGGATTCAGTGCGCGCCGTCCTGCCGAACCGCCTCTGCGACCCGAAGATTGCCGCGAATCTCTTCGAAGAGGTGCTGGACGAGTTCCTGCTTTGCGACGATCTCGGCATGAATGTCATCTGCATTGAGCATCACGCGGGAATCAATTCGCTGATCGGCTCCAATCCCTTGGTCACCGGCATGCTCGCGCGCCAGACAAGGAAGGTGCGGCTGCTGAGCCTCGGTACCCTGATCTCGCTCCGTCAGGACCCTGTGCGCGTTGCGGAGGAGTACGCCACTGCCGATGTCGTCATGCGGGGCCGCTTCGACATCGGGTTCGTGAAATCCGGGGGCACCGAATTCGCCAGCGCCAATGCGAACCCCGTGAACAACGAGGAGCGCTATTGGGAAGCGATCGATCTCGTCACCAAGACGCTGACCAGCCACGACGGCCCCTTCAGCTGGGAGGGCAAGCACTATACGCACCGGCACGTGAACATCTGGCCCGGCCCCTACCAGCACCCGCATCCGCCGATGTGGGCCGCGACCGGTGATCCGCGCAGTGCCGCCGAGGTGGGCCGACGCGGCATGCGGCATGTGCTGGTGCTGCGCGGCCCCGAAGGCACGAAGCGGGCTTATGATGCGCACCGCAAGGCACGGGCCGAAGCGGGACTGCCCAGGGTGACCACTGACAATTTTGCCTATGCAGCCCTGGTCTATGTCGGCGATACGGACGAGGAAGGCATCGAGGTCGGCAGCAAGCTGCTGTGGTTCCTGAACACCAGCCTGAAGTCGGCGCCGCAGTTCAACAGGTTCCTTCCCGGCGGCGCACCGCCTCAGGCGGCTCCGGGCCTGTACCGCACCAAGCCGAAGGCGGATGCCGGGCTGAACATGGCGAATGCCGAGAAGGGCGTCACCACCGCCAGCCAGAACGCGCAGAAGCTGATGTCCATCACCGCGCCGGAAGCGATGCGGCAGGGCATCCTGTTCGCCGGCAGCCCGGACAGTGTCTATCGTCAGGTGATGGAATTCTACGATCAGGTCGGGGGCTTCGGGCATCTCTGCCTGGTCGGGCGATCCGGCTTCATGACCCACGAGGAATCGAAGAAGAGCATCCGGCTCTTCAGCAAGGAGGTGATGCCGCGGCTGCAGGAGATCCGGCCGGTGGAGGTCGGCTGAGCATGGCGGAAGCGCCGCTCGATCCCGAGCACCTGGCGGCAGCCGCGGCGCTGAAGGCGCGCGGGCTGCTGCCCGTAAGCCCGATGACGGCGCCGATCGCCGAGGCCAGGGCGGCGGTCGATCGCATCTCGGCCTTCCTTGGAGAGGGCTCGGTGCCGCTTGCCGGGGAGCGCGACATTGCGGTGCCGGGTCGGGGCGGCCCGGTCCGCTGCCGCTTCTACCCTGCGGCCACGGTGGGCGCCCCCGTGCTGGTCTATGCCCATGGCGGCAGCTTCGCCGTTGGCGGACTCGATGCCTGGGACCACGTGATGCGTGACCTGGTGCGGCAGTCCGGTGCAGCCGCGCTGCATGTGGACTATCGCATGATGCCGGAGCACCGCTTCCCGGCGGCACCTGAGGATATGCTGGCGGCAGCGCGTTGGGTCGCCACGCAGGCTGGAACGCTTGGCGTGGACCCTGCACGCTTTGCATTGGGCGGTGATTCCGCGGGTGCGAACCTTGCCCTCGGCACGGCCCAGGTGCTGCGTGACGAGGACGGGCCGCAGCCGCGCTTCCTGCTGCTGCATTACGGGGCTTACTCGACGGAGTATGACAGTCCCTCGTGGCACCGCTTCGGTGGGGGCGAGTACGGGCTTTCGCGGGCCTCGGCCGCTTGGCTGTGGGAGAACTACCTGACAGCGCCGGAGCAGCGACAGGACCCGCGCGCCGCACCCCTGCTCGGGGAGATGCGCGGACTGCCGCCGGCACTGTTGACCATCGGCAGCCACGACCCGCTGCTGGATGAGCAGCACGCACTTGCGGGGAAGTTGCGCATGGCAGGCGTGCCCTGCCGGCTCATCGAGTATCCTGGCCTGACGCACGGCTTCATTCGCCAGGCGCGGCTCGTGGGAAAGGTGCGGCAGGCCATCGCCGACAGCGCGGCAGCGCTGCGGGAAGCCTTCGCCCACTGACGGTCCTTCCGGGGCAGGACCGGTCGGGCCGCTGATCCGCCCGGTTGGCACGACGCTGATCCGACCTCGGCGGTCACCGACAGCCGGGCGACGAGGGCCCGAAGGAAGCAGGCCGGGCACCGGCTTGCCGGCCGGGCAGGGCGCGGGCATACCCCCCTTCCTCGGCGGCACCCGCAGAAGAGGCCCAAGATGCGCGTGAAGGATGTGAAAAAGGTGGTGCTCGCCTACTCTGGCGGGCTCGATACCAGCGTAATCCTGAAATGGCTGCAGACCACCTATGGCTGTGAGGTGGTCACCTTCACCGCCGATCTCGGCCAGGGAGAGGAGCTGGGCCCGGCACGCGACAAGGCGCTGCTGCTGGGGATCAAGCCGGAGAACATCTTCATCGACGATCTGCGCGAGGAGTTCGTGCGGGACTTCGTCTTCCCGATGTTCCGCATGAACGCGTTGTACGAGGGGCAATACCTGCTTGGCACCTCCATCGCACGGCCGCTGATCGCCAAGCGCCAGATCGAAATCGCCGAGCAGGTCGGCGCCGACGCCGTGGCGCATGGCGCCACCGGCAAGGGCAACGACCAGGTGCGCTTCGAGATCGGCTACTACGCGCTGAAGCCGGATGTGAAGGTGATCGCCCCCTGGCGCGAGTGGGAGCTGTCCAGCCGCACCAAGCTGCTGGAATTCGCCGAGCAGCATCAGATCCCGATCGCCAAGGACAAGCGCGGCGAGGCACCGTTCAGCGTGGACGCGAACCTGCTGCACTCGAGCAGCGAGGGGAAGATCCTGGAGGAACCCTGGGAGGCACCGGACGAGATGGTGTGGCAGCGCACCGTCAGCCCCATGAACGCGCCCGACCGGCCCGAGGAGATCATCATTGCCTTCGAGCACGGCGATGCCGTGGCGGTGAATGGCGAGTGCCTCTCGCCCGCAGCATTGCTGACCCGGCTGAATGAGCTGGGCAAGCGCAACGGCATCGGCCGCCTCGATCTGGTGGAGAACCGTTTCGTCGGCATGAAATCCCGCGGCTGCTACGAGACGCCGGGCGGCACCATTCTCCACGCCGCGCACCGCGCCATCGAAAGCATCACCCTGGACCGCGAGGCGGCACATCTGAAGGACAGCCTGATGCCGCGCTATGCGGAGCTCGTATACAATGGCTTCTGGTTCAGCCCGGAGCGTCGCATGATTCAGGCCATGGCGGATGCGAGCCAGGCGAGTGTCACCGGTGAGGTGCGACTGACGCTCTACAAGGGCAATACCATTGTCACCGGGCGGCGCAGCCCCAACAGCCTCTACTCGATGAAGCACGTCACCTTCGAGGAGGACCAGGGCGCCTATGACCAGTTCGATGCCCAGGGCTTCATCAAGCTGAACGCGCTGCGTCTGCGGCTGGGGGCAATGGCCGGCCGGCGCGGCGGGGCACTGTAGCGCCACCGGCCAGGGACGCCGTGCTCGGGCCTGGGCCGAGACACCCCTCGGAGCACGAGCCCGCGGGGCCTCCAAAGCTCCGGTGTGGCCTGCGGGCCGTGCTGCGACATCTCTATGTAGCCGATACCTTGTGGGCGCGGCGGTTCCGCTACGGGCTGCTCGCCCTCGACCTCGTCAGCATCGGCTGGATCGTCCTCGCCTCCTTCCTGCCCGGCGGCGTGCTCGAGCTGACCGTGGACGCGCTGCTGGGCCTGGTCCTGCTCGGCGAGTTCGTCCTCCGCCTGACCGCGAGCGGACGGCCGCTCCGGACGCTGCTGCGCCCGCTCAACCTGGCCGATCTCGTCGCCATCCTCTCCCTGCTGCTTGCACCCCTGCTGCAGGGGGCGCTGGCCTTCCTGCGGGTGCTGCGCACGCTGCGGCTGCTGCATTCGGTACGGCTGATCGCCACACTGCGCAGCGACCTGCCCTTCTTCCGGCGCAACGAGGAGGCCACGCTCGCCGCGGCGCATCTCGGCGTCTTCCTCTTCATCATGAGCGGGCTGGTGTTCGAGACCCAACACCGCACCAATCCGGGCATCGCGAACTACGCCGATGCGCTCTACTTCACCGTCACCACGCTGACCACCACGGGCTTCGGCGACATCACCCTGCCTGGGATCACGGGACGGCTGCTGTCGGTGGTGATCATGCTGGCCGGCGTCACGCTGTTCCTGCGCCTGGCGCAGGCATTGTTCCGGCCGCTGAAGGTGCGCTACCCTTGCCCGGCCTGCGGGCTGCAACGGCACGATCCGGATGCCGTCCACTGCAAGGCCTGCGGCACGCTGCTGAACATCCCCGATGAGGGACGCGTGTAGTAGGGGGATCAGGACGCATCATGCCGCACCGGCTCCAACTCCTGGCCATCGCCGGCCTGCTGGTGCCAGTTGCGGCCGGGCTCCCGCCGAAGCCGCATGGCACCTTGGGCGGAAGCCCTGCGACTGCTGCGCAGCATCCCTGTCCTGGGCACCTCTCCGCCACCGCGCTGGAGCCGGTGCCGGCAGGAAGCCTCTTCGGCACCACCCTCTCCGACGAGAGCCCCACCCAGCACCTGCTGCGCGAGCGGTTGTTCGAGTCGCTGCGCGCCACGGGCCATAAGCTGGGCGATCCGCCGACGCATCTCCTCTCCTGGCGCGGCATCCTCGGCACCAGCGGTGTTGCCGGCGGGCTGGCGGACCGGCTGCAGCACGACATGGACAGCCGCCACGACAGCGACGATCTGCGCTGGATGCAGGCGCTGCCGCGCAGCCGCCTGCATGCGGCCCCGGCGGCGCGATGGCTGCACGCGATGGTAGAGCTCCGCGCGCGCGAGAGCGAGCATGTGGTCTGGATCGCTGTGCTCTCCTGCGAGCGGCACGGCAGCGACCCGGAGGCACTGGCGGAGACGCTGATCGGCGCCGTGGTGCCAGCAATCGGGCAGACCGTCACCGCCCAGCCCTTCTGAGACCACACCGCCTCGCGCGGCAATGCGATCCGGCAGGCTGCGGCAGCCCAGGGCAGCCGCCATTTCGCTTCCACCGACGGCCTTGGCCGCCATCGGACCCGGACGTCCTCCGGCAGCTCCCGCCTGTCCGGCATGGAGGGCAAGAGCTGGACAAGCGTCTGCTAGCGCCACGTACTCATGACCGTTTCGAAGTCGGAGCAGCGCCGCAGGCGGGCCAATTCTCGATCCGATCGTCACCGCAGACCCACGCAGAACCACCGATCCCGCCGGCTGTTCTGCGATCCAGGAGGCCCTCCGCTCCGGGCGGGCACCCTGCGGAGGCGGACGGGATGAACAAGCTGATCATCACGGCCATCGAGCAGCGCCGACTGCTCAAACTGGCCTACTCCGCGGGCAACCGCATCGTGGAACCGCATGTCTACGGACTGGACGGCGACGAGAAGGAACTGCTGCGCTGCTACCAGATTGGCGGCGAGAGCGTCTCGCGGGAGCGCTATGGCTGGAAGCTGCTGCGCGCCCCGGACATCGCGGATGCCGAGGTGCTGGATGTCCGCTTCGAGCCGCGGGCTGGCTACAACCCGGACGACCCCGCCATCCGCAAGGTCTATGCCCGGGTCGAGGGTCCGCCGGCGCCCCGGACGCGGTAACGCGGCGGGAGGGCAGCAGGAACAGGCGCATCCATGCGGCAGAATCCGCCCGCCGCCTGCAAAGCCGAACCCCGACCCCGCCCTGGGCTCCGGGACAGCGCGGCCGTCCCGTGCGTATCCGAGATGTGCGCGGGCCAAACCTGGCGGACGGCCCGGACGGGCAGGCAGCAGCGGTGGGCGATGCAGCGGGGCCTTCGCTGCGTGCCACGCAGCCAGGCGCCGAGGCCTCGTGCTGGCGGATCCGGCGCAGGATGGATTGCCGAGGCTCCTTACTCGAAGGGCACCCAGGCCCGGGGCGGCGGGGTCTGCACATCGCGCCGAGCCGCATGGACCAGGGCATCGAGGGCGGAGAGGAAGCGCGAACGGTCCTCCCGGGAAAGCGGCGCCGGACCACCGGTCGCGGCACCCGCTTCGCGGCGGGCTCGGGCGATCTCGCGACCTGCGAGTGCGCCGCCGATATTATCCGGCGTCCAGGGACGGCCACGGGGCGAGAGGGCGCGGGCGCCCTTCTCCAGGCAGCGGGCGGCAAGGGGAATGTCGGCGGTAACGCAGACATCGCCGCGACCGATATGGGCTGCGATCCAGTCATCCGCCGCATCGGCGCCTTCGGCCACCACGACCGTACGGACATTGGGCAGACCGGGCGGGCGGGCGGGGCGGGCGCCGTTGCTGACCTCCACGACCGGCAGGGCCAGGCGCGTGGCCACGCGGAAGACCTCCTCGCGCACGGGGCAGGCATCGCCATCCACATAAATCGTCGTCATGATCGTGGGAGACTACAGCATCGCAGTCCATGCGGGCACGGACGCGACGCCCCGGGCGGCACCGATGCGGGCCGTCGCGCGGTCATGCCGGGCCCAGGCTTCCACCCAAACGCCCGAGCAGGAGTGTTGGTGCCGCATGCCGCACTGAACACGGCAGCGCGGTACAGTGCGGGACAGGTTCGTGCCGCGCTCCATTCAGCTTCCCCGGACCGGTGATCCACGGGCTGGCCGGCCGCATGGAGTTGGTGCGGTGTCCGTCGGCCGGGATGCACCGGCGCGGCACCCCGGCGGTGTGAGACCAGTGCGCCGGCGTCAGCGCACGCGAATCTCGGCGCGAGTGACCGCGCCTTCGGCATCAAGAACAGTGATGCGGTAGAAGCCCGGGCCAGGAGGCGTCCAGGCCGCCTCGCGACGGGCCGGGACAGCCGACAGAGGGTGACCATCCACCAGGAAGGTCAGCGGGCGCTGACCACCGGCGGCACGGAGCGTCACATGCCCGGGCCCTTCGGCCAACACCGCACCGGGTGGCGGAAAGAGCAGGCGCAGGCGGTCCAGCGGCTCGGCCATCGGTGCCGGCGCGGCGGGCCGGACAGTGAGCGGCGTCAGGGGCGCCTTCGGCAGGCGCTCGAAAAGGCGGGCGAGCAGCGGCAGGGCGATGCGGGCGCCGGTGGCGCCGGGCATGGGCGTGCCGTCCGGCCGGCCGACCCAAACGCCGGCCACGTGCCTGCCGTCGAAGCCCATTGCCCAGGCGTCGCGGCCGCCCCAACTCGTCCCGGTCTTCCAGGCGATGCCGGCAGGGCCGCCCGCTGGAAAGGGCTGCACCAGGATGCCGGCGGCCAGGCGCGCGGCGCGGCGGTCCAGGACCCGAGCGGGTACGGTTTCTGGTCCGGGGGTGAGGCGCAGCGGTGCGGCGTGGCCCTCATCCGCCAGCGTGGCATAGAGGGCGGTCATCTCCCGCAGCGTCGTGCCGAGGCCGCCGAGCGCAAGAGGAAGGGCAGGATCGGCACCGGCCGGCAGGCGTGGCGGGGCACCGGCGGCCTTCAGGGCCGAGGCGAAGCGCAACGGGCCAAGCTCCGCGAGCAGTGCGACGGCCGGAAGGTTCAGGGAGTGGCGCAGCGCCTCCGCCACCGTGACGCGGCCGGCGAAGCCGCGGCCGAAATTCTCGGGTGCATAGGTGCCGTAGCGCCGGGGCAGGTCTGTCAGCAGCGTGTTGGGAGCGGCGATGCCGGCCTCGAAGGCCAGGGCATAGAGGAATGGCTTCAACGCGGAGCCGGGGGAGCGGACGGCGCGGGTCAGGTCCAGCGCACCCGCCCGGTCCTGGTCGCCGAAGGCGCCGCCGACCAGAGCACGCACCTCGCGGGTGGCGCGATCGGCGATGATCAGGGCGATGGAGGCACGGCCGGGCAACTCGCGCAGGGCTTCCGAAGCGATGGCCTCGGCCTCGCGCTGCAAGGAAAGGTCGAGCGTGGTGGCAAGGCGAGCCGCTCCGGTGCCGCGAACAAGCTCGCGCGCGAGATGCGGGGCAAGGCGTGGCATCGGCTGGCGTGCCGCCGGAACGGGGGCGGCAAGGGCCAGCGCGATGTCCTCGGGCGAAAGGCCGGGAGCCTTGGCCGCCCGGTGCCGCAGCAGATGCGCCCGGGCGGCTTCCGCGCGGGCGGGGTGACGATCGGGGCGGAGGGCCTCGGGGCGACGCGGAATGGCGACCAGCAGTGCGGCCTCCGCCACCTCCAGCGTCGCCGCGGGGCGCCCGAACCAGGCCAGCGCGCCAGCGCGGATCCCCTCGAGATTGCCGCCCATGGGGGCAAGGGTGAGCCAGATGCCGAGGATTTCGTCCTTCGAGAACCGGGCTTCGAGCTGGAGAGCCCGGAAGATCTCGATCGCCTTGCTGCGCAGCGTGCGCGGGCGTGGCTCGAGCAGCCGTACGGCCTGCATGGTAAGCGTCGAGCCACCGGATACGATGCGCCCGGCTCTGATCCACTGCCAGGCCGCACGCGCGAGGGCGAGCGGGTCGACGCCAGGATGGAGGTAGAAGCGGCGATCCTCCGCGGTGATCAGCAGGGCGAGGAGATGCGGCGGCACATCGGCGGGCGTGGTGGCGAGCCGCCAGATGCCGCCGGGCGCGGGCAGGACGGAGAGCGTGCGGCCCTGACGGTCCAGCACCTCCATGCCGCTGGCGCGGAGGCGGGAAAAGTCGGGGGGAAAGGCACGGTCGAGGGCAAGGGCGGTCACGGCCGCACCGAGCAGCACCGCGGCAGCCGGCAAGGCGAAGCGGCGCAGGGCACGGTGGGCGACGCTGGTCCCGGGACAGGTCACCCCACCCCCAAGGCCTTGTGCAGGCGCAGCGAGGACCAGGCATAGCCATGGGCCTCGTAGAAGGCATGGGTCATGTGCCGGTCGCGGCCCGAGGTCAGCTCGATCAGGGTGCAGCCCTGCCCTTGCGCCAAGGCCTCCGCCTCCCGCAGCAGCAGGCCGCCGATGCCCCTGCTCCGCGCCCCCTCCTCCACCACCAGGGTGCCAATGCGCGCGACGGGTCCCGCGAGGTGCAGCATTTCACCCCAGTGCAGCGCGAGGACACCGAGCAGCGTCCCCGTCTCCTCGGCCACCAGCACGGCGTCGCGGTCCGAGCGCAGCAGTGCTGCAAGCCGAGCGGCCAGGGTCTCCGTCGAGACGGGATAGCCTAGCTGGGCAAGCAGCGGCCGCAGCCCCTCCGCATCCTCCATACTGGCGTCGCGGACGGTCGGCCTCACGGCGTCCCGCCCGGCCGCGACGGCGTGGCGGGCGCTGCCGGCGGCTGCGTCGGCGCCGGGTCATCCGGGCCGAGTACCGTGATCCGGCCGGTATTCTGCCGGGCGAAGACCTGCGGCCGGTACATATCTTCCACCAGCGCTCCTGGAAGCTCGAAGCGCCCGGCCGTAACCGCCCGCAGTCGCACCGCGATGCGGAATTCCGGCCGTTCCGGGGTCAGGTGGAGCGCAGCGGCGACGCGGTCGTCAAGCGCTGGCGTGGCCACCGTCTCCGTCAGCGTTCCGAGCCAGGGCATGCCGGGCACCTCGCCCGCATCGAAACGGCCGACGATCTCCCACCCGGCCGGCAGCCCCTGCTGGACGATGGCGCGATGCGCCTCCTGCGTCTCGGCACGGCCTTCGAGTTGCAGCACGAAGACCGTGTTCTGGCGGAGCAGATCCAGGTTCAGCGGCTGGCCCGAGAGGTCGAAGAACCGGCGGCGGATCTGCATCCCCGCCCGCCCGGCCGGCAGTGGCTGGGTGGGAATGCCGGTGACGGAGATGCTGGACCACAGCGGCGCATCCGAGAGGTTCCGCGCGCTGCCCGGCCCGGCGAGCGCCAACGCGAGCTGCGTGGCCGGTGGCTGCGGCTGGCCGTTCACCGCGACGCGCACCGGGCGTCCGTCCCGGCCCAGCGCATGGGCAGCGGCCACCGCCCATGCCTGCTCCTGGGTGTTCGTGCCCTGCGGCGTGAATTCCGGCCCGGGCAGCCGGGCCTCAAGCGCCGTGAGGCGATCCGGGAGCAGACCGCTCTCCTTCAGCAGCATCGCCACGGCCAGCGCGTCGCGCGCCGCATTGCCGTAGTCGTAAGACCAAGGCTGGCGAGCGGGCGCCGCGAGGGCGGCAGCGAAGGCAGCCTCGGCACGCGGGCGGTCCCCGGCCCGGGCGAAGGCGGAGCCGAGTTGCGCCTTGGCCAGGGGCGTCGGCAGTTCCTCAACCTCTTCCAGCAGCCGGCGCGCGGCACCGAGGCGCGGACGACCGGCCAGGGAGAGCACATGCAGCCGATAGGCCTGGGCGGCGCGCTCCTCCGGCGTGTCGGGGGTGTCGCCCTCCACCTGCTCGATGATGGCCTTCAGCGCCTCCTCCAACGCGGCATCGGGAATGGCAGCGCCGGCGGTGCGGGCGCGCAGCAGCGCCTCCACGGCATAGGCACCGGTCCATTGCTGCGGTTCGCCACCCGCGGACCACAGGCCGAAGGTGCCGTCGAAGCGCTGCTTGTTGAGCACCCGCTCCACCGCCTGCTGCAATTGGGCGGAGCGCGCATCGCCGGCGGCGCCATCGGAGGGAAGCGCGGTGAAGGCGAGCAGCTGGCTCGCAGACTGCTCGAGACAGGCGAAGCCATAGATCTCCAGCATGCGCAGCATGCCGGCGGCATCGTAGCGCGTCGGGCCACCGAAGCTCACGGAGGCACGCCAGGTGCCGGGCAGCCAGCGCTCGGTAGCGAGCATCAGGGGCCGCTCCTGCCCGGGCGGGATCTGCTGCGCGCTCACCTCGGAGGTGACGGGACGGGAGGAACGGACGGTGATTCGTGCCTCCCGGGTCGCGGTGAAGCCGCCAGGACCCCTGACCGCAAGCCGCAGCACCCCCTCCCCGCTATCCTCGGCGCGGATGACGCTGGCAGGCAGCATCCGGGCACCGGGAGCAAGGGTGGCGGTGAGGCGATCCGGCCCGG
>Ga0180217_1002127_pt1 | contig 19189 bp, 13 predicted proteins | sample eDN3rd37CBELigOP_FD_128521 | JGI IMG/M metagenome (GOLD analysis project Ga0180217, IMG submission 128521) | Enriched Organic Plus compost microbial communities from Emeryville, California, USA - eDNA 3rd pass 37_C BE-Lig OP (version 2) (version 2) ... | reverse complement strand
TGCGCATGTTCCCCTCCCAGGGAGTCGTGGACGGACCGGCGATGCCGCCGGAATGGCCTCCTTTATACCGCATCCGGTGGCGTATGGAAGCAGGCGGAGCGGCTTGTCCAGCCGCCAGGCCGTCCGGCCGCGGACGTCGCATGGCCGCGCCGACGAGGCAATGGACCGGCACGAAAAAAGCCCCGCCTTGCGGCGGGGCTTCGTACTGCATGCAGCAAGTGCGGCCTGCTTACTTGCCGAACTTGTAGCGGGCTTCCACGAAGAACGAACGACCGTACACGTTGTACAGATAGTTGTTGTACGGCGTGGACTCGGTGCCCGGGTAGCTGCGCGCCTGGTCTTCCGGGGTCTTGTCCAGGACATTGTTGACCATGAACGAGAACTCCAGGTTGTCCATCGGCGCGTAGTTCACGCTCATGTTGTACGTGATGTACGGCGCCCACCAGCCGGCACGCGGATCGGTGAAGCCACGGGTGTTGTACGCGACCCAGTTCGGCGTCTTGCCGATGCGGTTCGCGTAGACCGTGGTGGTCCACTTGTCCTTGTTCCAGGCCACCGAGAAGTCGGCGCGGGTCTTGGCGTACGCGTCGTACACCCACATGGAATACGGGTCGCGCAGCAGGTCGATCGAGGGATCGCCCGGCAGCGGAGTGACCGTGTGGTCCAGCGTGTTGGTGTAGTTGCCGGCGAACTTCAGCGCGCCGAAGCTGCCGATGTCCAGCAGGTAGTTGACGCTGGCGTTGACCGCGCGCAGCTTCTGCTTGGCGACGTTGACCTTCGGGGTGAAGATCGTGTCGATGGCGCCGGTGCCGTCACGCGTGATCCATGCGGTGGCGTTGCGGCAACCCTGCGAACCGGCGTCCATCTGGCCGGTACGGCAGTAGTACTCCATCAGCGACAGCTGATCGGTGCTCTGCAGATCGACTTCGTTCTCGATGTCCCATGCGAAGTAGTCCACCGACATCGACAGGTTGCTGGTCGGCGCCCACACCACGCCCGCGCTCCACACGTCGGCGGTGATCGGCTCCAGCTTCCGGTTGCCCGCCTGCTGGCCGAAGAACTGCGACTCGTCGTAGGCGCATTCGGACGTGTTGCCCGGCAGATAGCCTTCCTGGGAGCAACGGTAGTAGTCCGTCACCGTGCTGTAGTAGCCGCTGACACCCTGGAAGGTGTCGGACAGGGTCGGCGCGCGGAACGCGGTGCCGTACTTGCCGCGCAGCAGCAGGCTTTCGATCGGACGGTATTCCAGGCCGATGCTGTAGGTCGGCTTGTCGACGGTTTCGCCGTAGGCATCGAACGCGTCGTAGCGGCCGGACAGGGTCACGGTCAGCGGTTCCAGCACCGGCAGGCGCAGTTCGCTGGTGACCGCGTAACGGGTGCGATGGCCGGCACCGCTGACGGCGGTGGTGCCCCACACCTGCGATTCCAGGGTTTCCGGATCGGCGATCAGGCGTGCATCGGGCGAGTAGTCCCAGCCCTGGTTGCCGCCTTCGACCACCACAGCCAGGCCGGCATCACCGCCCGGCAGCGAGAACAGCGAGCTGTTGGTCACCTGCGCGCGCAGCATGTTGTCCCAGGTCTTGCTGCGCGAGGTCGTGAAGCCGGTGAAGCCGGCGAAGTCGGCCGGCGACATCGGGGTGTAGAACGCCGCGTAATCCGGGCGGAACACCGGGTAATAGTTGTCCACCGGATCCAGGCCAAGCTGCGGGCCCAGCACCTTCTGCTCGAAATAGTCGTTGATTGGGTTGGCCCAGCGGGCGAAGCCGCGTTCCTTCAGGCGGTACTCGGTGCGGGTCAGCCCCACGTCCCAGTCCCAGTTGCCCAGCACGCCGTTGGCGCCGAAGGTCACCGAGTACGAACTGCTGCGATCGGTGTTCATGATGTCGCGATAGCCTTGGCCGCCGATGTCCTCGGGCGCGAAGGCGCGCTGCAGGTTGACCAGGGCGTCGAGGTCCGGATCGTAGAAGTAGCCCCACTTGGCGCTGGTGCCCCACCAGGTGTAGGCCGAACCGGTGGCGTACTTCACCTCTTCATGGCTGTACAGCACGTCGCCATACAATTGCAGGCTGTCGCTGACGTCGAAGGTGGCGTGGCCGTAGGCCTGCGCCGACTCCTTGCCGTTGGTGATGGTGCGGTAGCCGGGCGAGTTGAAGGAGCCGCAGTACTGGCCCAGGCCCGGACGGGTCTGCAGGCCTTCGCTGCCGTCGAACTGGCCGCCGACGTTCGCGCAGTTGTTCGGATCCATGAAGAAGTAGCGGTTGTTGGCCGCAAGGGCGCCGCCGCTGGCCGCGTAGTCGCCGTAACCGGCAACCAGATAGTCGCGGCTGGCCACCGGCGCGGTATAGCCGCGGACGTTGTACTGCTTGGTCAGGTCGCGCTGGTAGCCCCAGATCGGATCCTTGGTCTCGGCCTGGAGGCCGACCAGCACGTTCAGGCGGCCGTCGTAGCCGGTGAAACCCTTGGCCAGGCTGAAGCGGAAGCTGTCGCCGCCGCCGTCGCCATAGGCACCGCCGCGCACGCTGAGCGCGCCGCCGTCCATGTTCTTCTTCAGGATGATGTTGATCACGCCGGCAATCGCGTCCGAACCGTACAGGGACGACTGGCCGCCCGGCAGGATCTCGATGCGCTCGACCAGATCGATCGGAATGCCGCTGATGTTGTTGAAGGTGTCGCTGCCGTTGTACAGCGCCGGGTAGTTGGCCATCGGGCGACCGTCAATCAGGTACTTGGTGTAGCCCGGATCGAGGCCGAACATGCTGACCGTCTCGGCACCCTGGGTGAACGAGGCGGAGGTCTGGCCACCCTGGACGCCGCCGGTGGAGAAGGCGGACTGCTGCAGGGCATCGGAGATGCTGGTGAAACCGCGGGTCTTGATGTCCTCGGCGGAAATCGTGGTGACCGGGGTGAAGTTTTCCAGCTGGGTCTGCGGGATCAGCGAACCGGTGACGGTGACCTTGTCGAGGTTGGTGGTGTCGCCGGCGGGGGCGGGGGAGGTGTCTTGAGCGAACGCGGCGGTCGGGGCCAACAGGACGGCGACCATCGCCGCGGTGAGGCGGCTGCGCTTGATGTTGCGAACTGGCATTGCTTGTTATTCCTTGGAACAGATTGCAAAAGGTGCGGCCCTTCGCGCTGTTCCCTCAGCCAGACCACAGAGTTCCCCGAATTCCTGGGGGCCGGCGAACTTAACATGCATTTAACCGCCACTGTAACTTTCATTACTGTTTGTGAAGACGCGCGGACAGGCGGGGTTAAGCAGGCCAAAAAAAGAAAGCCCGGCTTGCGCCGGGCTTTTGAGCATGTGCATCGAAACCGATTAGCGGAATTTGTACTCGTATTGCACGAAGATCTCACGACCAATCGGGCTATAGGCACGCCAGAAGAACGGATATGTATTAAACGTGTCATCACGCGGGTGCAATTTGTTAAACACGTTGGTGACGTACAGGCCAATGGATGCCTTTTCGGTGATGTCTTTTTCCACCTGCATGTTCCACTGGATGTAGGGAGCGATACGGCCAGTCTCAGCCCAGTTCGGCAACGAACCCCAACGGGTATAGAACGCCGCTGCGCGCCAATCGTTCCTTTCCCAACTGATGGTGCCGTTGATGCGGCTGCGGAAGTTGAAATACTGGGGATGGTCGCGCGTATTGATCGTTTCGCCGCCATCGAACTCCAAGAATTCCTGCTTCAGCACGTGGGTCCAGTTGAGCTGGAAGCCGAAGTTGCCCCAGCGATCCGTATCCAATTGGTAACGCCAACTGGCATCGATGCCACTGGTTTTGTTCAGCGACTGATTGATCGGGAATGAACGGAACTGTTCGACATTCTCGTCTTCCAGTTCACCGCCAGCCGGGGCACGCTGCACCAGTGAGGTGTAGAACTGGCAAGTCGGGGAGTTGGGGTCCACGACCTGCCCGTCGCGGTTCGTTCCCAGCAGGCAGTCCGCTTCGTTGCGGAACAACAGGCCCGAGATGTCTCCGACCGCATGCTTGAGCTCGATGTTGTAGTAGTCCACCGAGATAGACATTTGGTCCATGACGTCCCACACGAATCCGACCGTGCTTGATTTGCCGGTTTCCGCTTCCAAATTCGGATCGCCCTTGCGGGTTCCGAAGACTTGGTAGTTATAGTCCGCGCCGGCGCACTGATTGGGCTTAGCGCGGGGATCAAATCCGTCGCGGCGGCACTTGTACTCGTCGAAGATTTGAGTGTAGAAGCCGGACTCTTCGGCGAAGACGTAATGCATGTCAGGCGCGCGGAAGCTGGTGGCGTGGCTGGCACGCAGCAACAGGCTTTCAACCGGACGCCATTCTAGGCCTACTTGCCAGGTGCTGGCGCCATCAATGTCGCTGATGTCATCGAACCGGTCATAGCGTCCGGCCAGATTGGCTTTGAAGGTACTAGTGATCGGCACGCTGAACTCTAGGCCAGCCGCGTAGCGCGTACGGTCGCCATGGCCGCCAGAACTGGTCAGGTTGTAAATCGGATCGGGACCGTCATAGGTCGGCGAGGTGCGCGCATCGGGCTTCACCTCATAGTTCTGCTTTGCTGCTTCCAGTACGGCGGCCATGCTGACCGCACCGGCAGGCAATTCGAACAGATCCCCAGACAGAACGAAGCTGGCTTGGGTTACATCCGATTTCGCGCGGTCCTTGACCAAAGTGTTAAGTGAGGCAAATGTCGCCGGATCAATCGGATTGAAGAACCGGTCGAGGTTCAGTTCGAATGACTCGTACGCGCCGAAGTAGGGATCCGGCCCCAGCGATTCGCCCAGGAAGAAATCGTTCAGCGGGTTCGCGCGGAAGCGTGGCTGCGAGCTGTCAAGCTTGTATTCCGATCGCGATAGGGTCGCATCCCAGTCAAAGCGTCCGTCAGCGAAAGTCCCACGTAGCCCCGCAGCGAAATCAAAGGACTTTTCGACGCTGCGGGTAACCAGATTCCCGCCGGTTTCGGATGGCGTGAAGATCCGTTGCGGCTGCACGAATGCACCGAAGGGCAGAGCCTGCGAGGTAACGTTGGGCACGAAGATGTAGTTAGGCGTGGTCCAGAACTGCGTGCCGGAGGTAAATTTGGCCTCGGCGCGAGTAAAGGTCAACTGCGCCCAAGCTTGCATGCTGTTTTCGAAGTCCCAGGTTCCATACAGGTACGCGGACTGGTTGCTATCCGCATTGCGGATGGATTGCGTGGCCGGATAACCGGGATAGCCGCAGCGCGGACCGGTGTAAACCGACGACGTCTCGAAATGATAGATTTCGAAATCCCGGAAGCGGTCGCAGGTGGCCTGTGCCCCGAAGGGGAAGAGCCGGTCGCTATTGAAGCCGTCGAACAGCAGGATGCCTTCCGTCGGGTTAATGTCGTCGCGAGCCACGCCCGGCTCGTCGTAGGCAGAATCCATGAAGCTGCGCTGCGACGCGAAGATCTCCTCGCGTTCCAGAGCCTCGAACGCATAGGTCAGGCTCCAGTTATCACCGGTCTTGCCGCCGACCCACTGCAGGCGGCCGACATCGCCGCCGCCACGTGTGCTGGTGCCGGCGCGGACGGAGAACTGATCGCCCTCAAAGTTGGTCTTCATGATGATGTTGACCACGCCGGCCACGGCGTCCGAACCATAAATGGCGGAAGCGCCACCCGTCAGTACTTCGATACGTTCGATGGCGGCGGACGGAATGTTGGCCAAGTTCACCGCATTGGACTGGCTGTTGTAGGGCAGCGGATAGTCCGCCGCGCGCCTGCCATTGATCAGGATCAGCTGGTAACCCGGGCCTAGGCCGCGCAGGTTGATGAAGCTGGCATTCGGCGTGAAGCCGTTCTGGACCAGTTCGTTCTGGACGCTGCCGGTGAACTGGGTAAGGGTGTTCAATGCGTCGTAGACCGTCGAGAAGCCCTGCTTTTCGATATCAGCGGCGGTTACCACCACCACCGGGGCGGGGCCTTCGACTTCGGCGCGCTTGATGCGCGAACCGGTCACCGTGACCTTGTCCAAGGTACGGGCTTCCTCCGTCGTCTGCGCCGGCTGAGAGGATGATTCCTGCTGCTGTGCCTCCTGGCCGTGCGCCAGGACCGGTGTCATCAGGACCGCGAACATCGCGGTCGCGAGGCGACTGCGCGGGAACGAGCGTGTATTGCCACTACGCATAGCACTACCCCCAAGATCTGGTTGAAACATGACGAGTGGCCAATCCATGGCGCCCCCAAGTCGTCCGTTAAATCGACGTTAACACGACGAAATTCACATTTCTACAGTCTCAACCGGTTGATTCTCAGAGAGTAATTCTGATTCTATATCGGCTTCGGAATCTCGAAATGCCTGAAAAAAGAAAGCCCGGCGTGAGCCGGGCTTTCCGTCGCAGATGAGGTTCCTGCGGGATCAGAACCTCCAGTCGATGCGGGCGTACAAGGTACGACCCACCGGATCCGCGCCCTTCCAATAGTCATAGAAGGGGTAGTCGGTGTGCGTCTTGTCGTCGCGATAGTGCTTGTCGAAGACGTTGTTGACGATGAAACTCGCCGTCACGCCTTCGCCAAACTTCTTGCTGACCACCCAGTTGTACATCATCAACGGCTGGATGCGGTGGCTCAGGTCGCGCGACCAGGCAGTGCCGTAGCGGGTGCCGAACACGGTGGTCGACCAGTCGCCCTTGCTCCAGCTCAGGCTGCCGCGGGCGCGGCTGCGCTGATTGGCATAACGGCTAGGCTCGTCACGGTAATCGACCAGTTCGTCCTCGCGGAACTGGCGGTCCTTGTCCGTCAGCAGCAGCGAGTAACCCAGGTCCAGGCCGAACACGCCCCAGCGATCGGTGTCCAGCTTGTACTTGTAGGTTGCATCGATACCGCTGGTTTCAACGTCGGCGGTGTTGTACGGAGCCGTTGCCACGCTCACCAGGCGACCATCGAGCGAGGGAATGGCGGCCGTCTGCCGGGTCACGGCGGCAAGCACGTTCTGGCAGAACTGCGAGTTGATGTCGTGCGGATAGGGGCGTCCGTTCGCGTCGGTACCCAACCGGCAACCGGCTTCCTTTTCCAGCACCGAACTCAGCGATTCGGTACGGGCGGCATCTTCCAGCTTGATCTTGTAGTAGTCGATGGACAGAGACATATTGTCCACGATGTCCCAGACGAAGCCGGCGGTGAAGGACTTGCCTTCTTCTTCCTTCAGGCCGGTGTTGCCGGTGCCGATGCCGCCGATCTGGTACGTGGTCGGATCGGTGCCGGACGCAAGGCACTGCGCAGCCGTGCGCGGGCCGGCATTGGCGCCAGGGCCGGTACCGGTACGGCAGGCGTACTCGTCAAAAGCGTTCGAATAGAACTGGTAGCCCTCGGCGTAGACCATGTGCAGGTCGGGCGCGCGGAAGCTGGTGGCGTAGGAACCGCGCACCAACAGGGAGCTGAACGGACGCCATTCCAGGCCGAGGTTGTAGGTGATGGCGTCGTCGACCGCGGTGACGTCGTCATACTTGTCGTAACGACCGGCGAGCTGTGCGGTCAGGCTGTCGAAGATCGGCACGCGCAATTCCACGCCGGCGGCGTAGCGGCTGCGCTTGCCGTGCGTTTCACCCGAGTTGACCAGGTTGTAGGGGGTCTTCTCGTCCGGGGTACGGGTCAGGCTGGCATACGGATCGCTTTCCAGGTCCAGGGTCTGGCGGGCGTATTCCAGCGTGCCCGCGAAGCCGACGGCACCGGCGGGCAGCTCGAACAGATCGCCGCTGATGTTGAAGTTCAGCTGGCTGGACGTGGTCTCGCCGCGATTGACCGAACGCGTGGCCACGGAACGGTACTGCTCCGGGATGAACGGCGTATGGTAGCGGTCGAGGTTGAGCTCATAGACCGGATAGACGCCGGCGTAGCCGAGCAGGGGACCAAAGAAGTAGTCGTGCAGCGCCTTGCCCAGCAGGCGAGGGCGGTCGTTCTTGTAGTCGTACTTGGCGTAGTTGCCGCCCACTTCCCAGTCAAAGCGATCCGCCAGCGTGCCGCGGAAACCACCGGCGACTTCGAAGGCCTTTTCCTTGAACTTGGTCGATACGGCGGTTTCGCCACCGACTTCCTGCGGCATCAGGAAGCGCTGCAACTGCACCAGCGTGTCGAACTGCGGGTCGTAGTACAGCGGCGACTTGCCACCGCCGAGATAGGTCATGAACGGATCGCCGCCGGTACCCCAGAACTCGGTGCCGCTGCTGGAGACCGCGTCGGTGTTGTACCAGCTCGCGCTGGCCCACAGCTGCTTGTTGTCGTCCAGATTGTAGGTGCCGTAGCCATAGCCCGACACGCTCTCGCGCTTGTTCATGATCGACTGGAACGCGATGTCGTCGTACGAGCCGCAGATTTCGCCACGCGACGGGCTGTTGTAGGCGACGAAGCCGAACTTTTCGCAGCCGGCGGCGCCCGGGAAGGCGATTTCACGGCCGGTATAGGCATCGAGCACCGCCAGCGCCAGGCCCGGGCCCGCCTTCTTATTCGGACCGTCACGGCGGTCGTCCATGAAGTCGCGCTGGGAAGCGAAGATTGGCTCGTTGTTGTGGTACTGGAATGCGTAGGTCACGCTCCAGTTGTCGCCGGTACGGCCGCCGGTGTACTGCAGGTCAACGCTGTCGCCGCCGCCGTTGGTGGTGGTGCCGGTGGTCAGCTGCAGGTGGTTGCCTTCGAAGTTCTCGCGCAGCACGACGTTGATTACGCCGGCGACTGCGTCGGAACCGTAGATCGCCGACGCGCCGCCGGAGAGGATTTCCACCCGCTCGATGATCGCGGACGGGATCGCGCCGACGTTCACCGACGAACGGTCGCCGTTGTACGGCTGCGGGTAGTCCGCCATGCGGCGGCCGTTGATCAGCACCAGGGTATAGCCGGGGCCAAGGCCGCGAAGATTGACGACCTGTGCGTTGGAGGTGAAGCCGCCGGCGGAGGACAGGTCACCCGAATAGTTGATCGTGGTGTTCTGGGTAAGCGTGTCCAACATCTCGGAGACGGTCTGGAAACCTTCGCGGTCGATGTCGTCACGGGTGATGACGGTCACTGGCGTGGCGCCCTCGATCTCGACGCGCTTGATGCGCGAACCAGTCACCGTGACCTTGTCGAGCGTGGAAGTCTGCTGCGTCTCTTGCTTCTGTTCCGCGTCCTGGCCCACGCTGTCCTGGGCGAATGCGCCTGCGGCTGGCAGCACGAGTGCTGCGATCAATGCGGCACACAGGTGGTTGCGCTTCAATGCGCGCGTATAGCGAACTGACATGTAGTAAATCCCCTAGAAGTGATGCATGCCGGAATGGCCACTCCGTCGGCCCGCAGCATCAATGTGAAATCCTTATTACAAAACTTAACACGACGCTAACGAATGATGTGACTGGCATCGCAGTGAAACTATAATTCTTTCAATTTTGTGATGTGAGTCACAAATATTGGTCTGGACAATGTGGCGCCGCACAACTTTTCCGAAGAAAAACTTTTGAATCTAACTGGTTGTATTGAATTGGTCTGTCGAGACAGTCCATTCCTGATTCGGGTCAAGCAAGCAGGCCAAGCCACAGGGACACCCTGGGGCGCGGTTCGGCGGACTAAACTGTCGGCTGCGGATGCGGCCAGCCAGCCGGACATCCTTCCGCCACCGTTGAAAACGGCCTGAAGACACACCCCCAAGCCCAGAACCAATGACATCCCCAACCGTTGTCCCCCACGCCGTCCAGGGCAATCTGACCCCTTCCCCCCGCGTCAAGAACGTAATCGCCGTCGGCTCGGGCAAGGGCGGGGTGGGCAAGTCGACCACCGCCGTCAACCTGGCCCTGGCCCTGCATGCGGATGGCGCGAAGGTCGGCCTGCTCGACGCCGACGTCTATGGCCCCAGCATCCCGGCCATGCTCGGGCTGTCCGGCCGGCCCGACAGTCCGGACAACAAGTCGATCGAGCCGATGCGGGCGTTCGGGGTGGAAGCGATGTCGATCGGCCTGCTGGTCGATCAGGACACGCCGATGATCTGGCGCGGACCGATGGCCACTTCGGCGTTGATGCAGTTGTTCACGGACACCCTGTGGGGCGATCTGGACTACCTGCTGATCGACCTGCCTCCGGGCACCGGCGACATCCAGTTGACGCTGGCCCAGAAGATTCCCGTGGCCGGCGCGGTGGTGGTGACCACGCCGCAGGACATCGCCACGCTGGATGCGCGCAAGGCGCTGAAGATGTTCGAGAAGGTCGAGGTGGCGGTGCTGGGCATCGTCGAAAACATGGCGGTGCATACCTGTTCGAACTGCGGCCACGTCGAGCATCTGTTCGGCGAGGGGGGCGGCCAGCGGATGGCGGGGCAGTACGGCGTACCGCTGCTCGGTTCGCTGCCGCTGGACATCGCGATCCGGGAGCAGGGCGATGCCGGCCAGCCGGTCGTGGTCGCCGCGCCGGACTCGCCCGCGGCCCAGGCCTACCGGCACGCCGCCCGGGCGCTGGTCGCGCAACTGGAAACCCGGCCGCGGGCCAAATCCTCGATTCTTTCTTCCCTGCTCTGAGTCCGGGCTTCGGCCTTTCGGGCGCCCGCTCGCGCTGGCGGTCGGGTTCGGCGCCGGGCTGCCCTACAATGGCTGCCCCGTTCGCCCCCGTCCCCGCATCAGGAACCCTGCATGAGCATCAAGAGTGACCGTTGGATCCGCCGCATGTCCGAGCAGCACGGCATGATCGAGCCGTACGAGCCGGGGCAGGTGAAGCAGGTCAACGGCGAACGCATCGTCAGCTACGGTACCTCCAGCTACGGCTACGACGTGCGCTGCTCGCGCGAGTTCAAGGTGTTCACCAACATCAACTCGACGATCGTCGATCCCAAGCACTTCGATCCCGGAAGCTTCGTCGACATCGAATCGGACGTGTGTATCATTCCGCCGAATTCGTTCGCGCTGGCACGCACGGTCGAATACTTCCGCATCCCGCGCGACACGCTGGTGGTCTGCCTGGGCAAGAGCACCTACGCGCGCTGCGGCATCATCGTCAACGTGACGCCGCTGGAACCCGAATGGGAAGGCCACGTCACCCTGGAATTCAGCAACACCACGCCGCTGCCGGCGCGCATCTACGCCAACGAAGGCGTGGCGCAGATGCTGTTCTTCCAGTCCGACGAAGTCTGCGAGACCTCGTACAAGGATCGCGGCGGCAAGTACCAGGGCCAGACGGGCGTGACCCTGCCGCGGACCTGAGGCGCCCGGACGAGCGTCAGCCCAGGCGTTCCCGCCAGCGTGCGGTTTCCGCCGCGATCGCCATGTCGTCGTAACGCTCGGGCTGGCCGTGGCCCCACACCGGTCCCGGCCACGCCGCATCGCCTTCGCGGCGCCCGACCAGATGGATGTGCAACTGGCGCACGATGTTGCCGAGCGCGCCGATGTTGAGTTTCTCCACGGTGGGGAGCGTGCGGATCAACGCGCCGGCCTGGTTGATCTCGGCGAGCAGCAGGCGCTGCTGGCCGCCATCCAGTTCCAGCCATTCGCTGACATCCGGCACCCGCGGCACCAGCACCAGCCAGGGATAGCGCCGGTCGTTCATCAGGCGCACCTGTGACAACGGGCCATCGGCGACGAAGAGGCTGTCCGCGGCGAGGCGCGGATCCAGTTGGAACCCGCTCATCCGACGTGTTCCCCAAGGAAGGCCAGGCTGCGCGCCAGCGCCAGTTCGGCGCTGGCGGCGTGGTAGATGTCGGGGCTGGCATCGCGGTTGAAGGCGTGGCCGGCCGGGTAGGTGAAAACCGGCATGTCGGGCAGGCGTTCGCGATGCAACTGCACGGCCTCGGGCGGAATGGATGCATCCTCCTCGCCGAAATGGAACATCACCGGCGCCGGCAGCGTCGCACCGGCCGGCATGTCCTGCAGGAACAGCCGGTTGCGCGAACCGTAGTAACTCACGCCGGGCAGTCCCAGCCGCAGTGCCGACAGGAACGCGACCGTACCGCCCCAGCAGTAGCCGACCGTGCCCACCTTGCCGGCCCAGGCCAACGCGGCGGCGGCCGCGGACACGATGTCCAGCGCCGCATCGAACCCCAACCGGCCGATGAGTTCGCGGCCGCGCTCGTGGGCGGACGGGTCGTACGGCAGTTCGACGCCGGGTTCGACCAGGTCGAAGAAGGCCGGCGCGAGGGTGGCGTAACCGGCCTCGGCGTAGCGTTCCGCCACGCTGCGGATGTGCGCGTTGGCGCCGAATATCTCCTGGATGATCACGAGCCCGCCGCGCGGTTCGCCCGCCGGACGCGCCTGCCAGGCGGCGACGGGGCCGCGCGCGGTTTCCAGAGTGATCCATTCGCCCATGGCGGAACTCCGATGTCGTATTGCGTGGAGCCGTTATTGTCGCCCATCGGGCACGCGCGCCGGGTGACGGCGCCGTTCAGACGCGGGCCGGGCGAACGGGCGGGAAGGGTATAATCCGCGGCCCTCGGCGCCGATGCCGTTTCTCCCGTTCCCGCTTCCATGTCCCTGCAGAACCCCAAGGTGGGCTTCGTCAGCCTCGGCTGCCCGAAAGCCCTGGTCGACTCCGAACGCATCCTCACCCAATTGCGCGTGGAGGGTTACGACATCGTGCCCACCTACCAGGCGGCGGACGTGGTGGTGGTCAACACCTGCGGATTCATCGACGCGGCGGTCACCGAATCGCTGGACGCCATCGGCGAGGCGCTGGCCGAGAACGGCAAGGTCATCGTCACCGGTTGCCTCGGCAAGCGCCCGGAACAGATCCGCGAAGCGCACCCGGACGTGCTGGCGATCAGCGGCCCGCAGGACTACCAGAGCGTGATGGAAGCCGTGCACGCGGCGCTGCCGCCGAAGCACGACCCATTCCTGGATCTGGTCCCCGACTACGGCCTGAAGCTGACCCCGCGCCACTATGCCTATCTCAAGATTTCCGAGGGCTGCAATCACCGCTGCAGCTTCTGCATCATTCCGTCGATGCGTGGCGATCTGGTGTCGCGCCCGGTCGATGAGGTGCTGCGCGAAGCCGAGCGGCTGGTCCGGGGCGGCGTGAAGGAACTGCTGGTCGTCTCGCAGGACACCTCGGCCTATGGCGTGGACCTGAAGTACGCCGAGCGCGAGTGGGGCGGCAAGTCCTACGCCACCCGCATGAAGGCGCTCTGCGAAAGCCTGTCCGGGCTCGGCGCGTGGACGCGCCTGCACTACGTTTATCCGTATCCGCACGTGGACGACGTCATCCCGCTGATGGCCGAAGGCAAGGTGCTGCCGTACCTCGACATCCCGTTCCAGCACGCCAGCCCGCGCATCCTGAAGCTGATGAAGCGGCCGGGCGCGGTCGACAAGACGCTCGAGCGCGTGCAGCGCTGGCGGGCGATGTGTCCGGAGCTGACCCTGCGATCGACCTTCATCGTCGGCTTCCCCGGCGAAACCGAGGCCGAGTTCGAAGCCCTGCTGGATTTCCTCGACGAAGCGCAACTGGATCGCGTGGGCGCGTTCGCCTACTCGCCGGTGGAAGGCGCGGCCGCCAATGCGCTGCCGGATCCCGTGCCCGAGGACGTGAAGCAGGAGCGCCTGGCCCGCTTCATGGAACGCCAGGCGGCGATTTCCGCCGCACGCCTGGAAGCCAAGATCGGCAGCGTCCAGCGCTGCCTGGTGGATCTGCTGGAAGACGGCATCGCCGTCGCGCGCTCGTCGGCCGACGCACCGGAAATCGACGGCCTGGTCCACATCCAGAATGCGGAAGCCGCCGGCCTGCGCGTGGGCGATTTCGTCGACGTGGAGATCACCGACAGCGACGAACATGACCTGTTCGGCGATGCCATCGTCAAGGCGAACGCCGCATCGATCGACCTCAAGGTGCTGTGACTGGAACGACGCGCCGCCGCTTCGTCGCGCCGGCGCGCGGCAGGTCGACCGCGGCGCGGTTCGCCCATCCGCTGTTCGCCGATCTGGCGGCGTATCGCGATTTAATCGAATCGCCCGACTGGCCGGACATCGAGGCGCTCAATGCAAGGTTGCCGCTGCCGGGACGGCGCTTCGTCAGCCAGGACGAGGCGCTGGACGCCGAGCATTACGAACTTCGCGCCGCGCGCGGGCGCATCGCCACGCGTCCGGGCAACTGGCACGACCTGTTCAATGCACTGGCCTGGGCGCGCTATCCGGCGCTCAAGTCGGCGCTCAACGCACGCCAGTGCCTGCATATCGCGGGAAACGGCGTCCGGCAGCGCAACCGCGCACAGGCCGCGCTGACCCAGTTCGACGAATCCGGCGTGATCGTGCGGGTGCGCGATGCCGCGCTGCTCCGCGCCTGGGACCGGCATGACTGGCCGACCTTGTTCCGGGCGCAGGCGCCTGCCTGGCAGCAGGGCGACATCGCCATCGCGGCCGTGGTGGGGCACGCGCTGATGGAACAGGCGCTGCTGCTGGGACGGTTGCTGGTCGGCAAATGCCTGGTGGTCCGCGGCGACGCGACGGATGCCTGCGTGGCGCGCGTGGCCGGCGCCATCGGTGCGGGCGGCGCGCTCGAGGATCCGCTGGAATTGCGGCCGCTGCCGCTGGCCGGCATTCCCGGCTGGCACGCCGGGCAGGATGACGGCTTCTACGCACGCACCGACTATTTCCGGCCGTTGCGCGAGGGGCGCGCGTATCCGCCGCCGCTGTCGATCAGCCCGGGTAGCTGACGTCCACCACCACGAAGCGGGCGACGCCGCCCGGCAGTTCCACCGGGAACTCATCGTCGATGCGTTTCTTCAGCATCGCCCGCGCGAGCGGCGAATCGATGCTGATCCAGCCGCGCGGCGCATCGGTCTCGTCAGGGCCGACGATGCGATAGCGCGCGGTTTCGCCGCTGGCGATGTTCTCCACTTCCACCCAGGCACCGAAGAACACCGCCTCGGGATCGGAGGGCGCGCCTTCGACCACGCGCAGGGCTTCCAGCCGCTTGCTCAGGTAGCGCACGCGCCGGTCGATTTCCCCCAGCTGTTTCTTGCGGTAGGTGTACTCGGCGTTTTCAGAGCGATCCCCTTCGGCGGCGGCGGCGGCCAACGCCTTGACCACTTCCGGGCGCCGCACCCGCCACAGATCATCCAGTTCCGCCTTCAGCCGGTCGTGGCCTTCGCGGGTGATCAGGGCGGTGCTCTTTTCGGCAGGGGGGCGCCAGCGGGACATGCGGAGGGAAGGGCCTTTGGCGAAAAACGTGCGGACAGGGTAGATCGGGACGGTGGCGATGGCATCAAGCGCGCGCGACGGTTTTTTCGTAGCGCCACACCTCGAGATCGAAGGGGCCGGCGGGCGTATCGAGGCGATTGATCATGTTGCCCACCCGCGTCCAGCCCTGGCGCGCGTAGAAGCGCGCCGCGCGGTCGTTGCCGATCGCGCACGCCAACCAGGCACGACCGACGCCGGCCTGCGCCAGGCGCGCCTCGGCATCGGCCAGCAGGCGCACCGCCACGCCGGTGCCACGCGCCGCGGCGGCCACGTACAACTGATACATCTCGTCGGCCCGGATCATCGCGAAACCCAGCGGTTCGCCGATCGGTCCCAGCGTGCGCGTGTCCGGCAGGCCAGCGGCCAGCCGGCTGGCGAAGCTGGCGAGCGTACGGTGACGCGCCAGCTCCGCCGGCAGGATCGCCGCGTGTGCGTCCTGCCAGCCGTCATGCCAGAGGCGGGCCAGCGCGTCGATCTCGGCAGGCTCGACCTTTCGTGGCGGCATGTCCATTCCGTGCGGTTGTTGGCGGAGGCGACGCGTCAGCGGCGTCCGCCGAAGATGCTGCCCAAGATGCCGCGCACGATCTGGTTGCCCAGCTTGGTTCCGATGGTGCGGGTGGTCTGCTTGGCCATGGTTTCGATCATGCCCTGGCGTCGCTTGGTGCCGAACACCGCGTCCTTGACCGCCTGGCCGAAGCCGCCGGCGTCGGGGTCGTCCTTCTCGGCCTTGGCCGCCGGCGCATTGGCGCCCTGCATGGCCGCGTCCGCGCGCTTGGCCAGCATTTCCGCCGCCGATTCGCGATCGACGCGGTTGTCGTACTTGGCGCCCACCGGGCTGCCGGCGCGCACCTGCGCGCGTTCGGCGTCGTTGATGGCGCCCATCCGGCAGCGCGGCGGGGAAACCAGGGTCTGCTGCACCGGCGAGGGCACACCCTTGTCCTGCAACGTGGAGACCAGCGCCTCGCCGGTGCCGAGCCGCGAGATCGCTTCGGCCACGTCCAGCCTGGGATTGGGTACGAAGGTCTGGGCCGCCGTCTTCACCGCCTTCTGATCGCGCGGGGTGAACGCACGCAGCGCGTGCTGCACGCGGTTGCCCAGCTGGCCGAGGATGTTGTCCGGCACGTCGTCCGGGAACTGCGAACAGAAATACACGCCGACGCCCTTGGAGCGGATCAGGCGCACGACCTGCTCGATGCGCTGCTTGAGCGCGGCCGGCGCGTCGTCGAACAGCAGGTGCGCCTCGTCGAACACGAACACCAGCTTCGGCTTTTCGAGATCGCCGACCTCCGGCAGGGTCTCGAACAGTTCCGACAACAGCCACAGCAGGAAGCTGGAATACAGGCGCGGCTTGAGGATCAGCTGATCCGCGGCCAGGATGTTGATCATGCCGCGGCCGTCGAGGTGGGTGCGCATCAGATCCTGCAGTTCCAGGGCCGGTTCGCCGAAGAACATCTCGCCGCCTTCCTGTTCCAGCCGCAGCAGGGCGCGCTGGATGGCGCCGACCGATTGCGTGCTGACCAGGCCGTAGCTTGTCGAAATGTCCTTGCGCTCGTCGGCGACCAGGCCGAGCAGTGCGCGCAGGTCTTCCAGATCCAGCAACAGCAGGCCGCGGTCGTCGGCCAGCTTGAACACGATGTCCAGCACGCCGGCCTGGGTGTCGTTGAGCTCCAGGATCCGCGCGAGCAGGGTGGGACCCATCTCGCTGACCGTGGTCCGCACCGGATGCCCGAGCTTGCCGTACAGATCCCAGAACACCACCGGACTCGCACCCGGTGCATAGTCGGCGATGCCGATGTCGCGGGCGCGCTGGAGCACCTTGTCGTTGCCGTCGCCGGCGACCGCCAGCCCGGCGACGTCCCCCTTCACGTCGGCCAGGAACACCGGCACGCCCAGGCGGGAAAAGCCTTCGGCCAGGGTCATCAGGGTGACGGTCTTGCCGGTGCCGGTGGCGCCGGCCACCAGACCGTGGCGGTTGCCGAATTTCGGCAGCAGGGTGACGGGGATGTCGTCGGTGGTGCCTTTGCCCAACAGAATCGGATCCATGAGATGCCTTCGTAGTCTGGTCGGCTGATTCTAGCGATCCCGCATGTCCGCGGGAGCAATCACCGTGACGGTGTCCGGCTTGCCCCGGGATCCGGGCGCCGCTACCCTGCGGCGACCGTTTTCTTTCGCAAGTATCGATGTCCCCGCCGAAATTCCTCCTGCGTGCCTGGTCGCTCCCGGCCATCCTCCTGCCGGCGCTGCTGCTGGCTCCCGCCGCCCAGGCCCAGCGCGTGTCCGCCAAGGACAAGGCCGCAATCGAGGTACTCGACGCGCGCATGGCCGCCGCGGAAAAACGCTATCGCGACGGCCTGGTGCGGGTGGCCAACAACGATCCCAAGGGCACCGCCGAAACCGATGCGGCGCTGGAGGACATGGAGGATGTGCTGGACGCCTGCATCAAGCAGCGCGGTTGCCAGGTCCACACCCTGCTGACCACCTACAAGCGCCTGCTCAAGGAGGCTTCCGACGGCGGCGGCGAGGCCGGGGAGGAGGCCACCAGCGTCGATCCGCTCGACGACGGAAGCGATCATTCGGCACTGTCCCAGGCCATTCCCGAGGCCCAGCGCGCCGCGTCCCTGCTCAACGACCAGCGGCACGCGTTCGACAAGATGGTGGAATACAACCCGGCGGTGCAGGCCGGCATCCGCCGCTGGCTGACCGACATGCGCGGCGCGCTGATCACCAGCTACGAGAACTACCAGAACATGCGCGCGGAGATGTATCCGGACTGGGAGCGCAGCAGGCTGCCGGAAGCGCTGCTGTTCGGCATCATGGCGAAGGAATCCAACGGTCGCGTGCACGCCACTTCGCGCGCCGGCGCGGCCGGGCCGCTGCAGTTCATGTATGCGACCGGCAAGCGCTTCGGCCTGGGGCCGGACGGCACCGGCTTCGACACCCGCTACGATCCGGCGTTCGCCGGCGAGGCCAGCGCCGCCTACATGAACGAACGCATGCGCGAGCTCAACAACAACATCGAGTTCGCGCTGGCCGCCTACAACGGCGGCGAGGGCCGCGCGGGGCGCGTCTACCGCCAGTATCCGGGCCGCAGCTTCTGGGACGAAGTGGTGTACAGCCAGTTTCCGGGCGAGACCCGCGACTACGTGCCGATGGTGATCGCGGCGGCCTGGCTGTTCCTGCACCCGAAGCAGTACGGGCTGGAGTTCCCGAAGGTCGACGTGCATCCGGCGCCGCTGAGGCTGGCGCGCGACAGTTCGATCTACGAACTGACCATCTGCCTGGGCAACGGCGGCACCCGCGAAGGCTTCATGCGCGCGCTGCGCAACCTCAATCCGCGCTACGAGGCCGAAGCCTGGATTCCGGCCGGCACCGTGCTCAAGGCCAATACCCGCATCGTCAACCTGTACAACCGCTACTGCGTCAGCGGTCCGCGCGCGGACCTGGCGCGCACGCTGGTGCGCGCGGACGTCAACGCCGCCATCAAGCGCACGCCGCTGGCCGGCACCGTCGCCGTGGGCGATGTCACGCCGGTCGCCGGGGTGCCGACCACCGTCGCTTCCGGCGAACCCCGCCCCGCCGAGCCCAAGGCGAAGCAGGCGCGCGAGTATCGGGTCGCCAGGGGCGACACGCTGGGACGGATTTCGCAGCGCTACCAGTGCGATCTGAAGAAGCTAGCGCGCGCCAACGGTCTGAAGGGACCGGCCTACGGCGTGCGGCCCGGCCAGTCGCTGACCCTGGAAAGCTGCACGAAATGACGTGAGCGCGCCGGCGCACGCCCATCGCCGCGGCGGGTGGCGGCTGGCCGTCGCGGCCGGCGGCATGCTGGCGATGATCGGCGCGGAATTCGCGGAGCTGCGCGCGCTGCATTATCTGTTCAAGCCACTGACCACGCTGCTGATCGCGGCGATGGTGATGCGCATGGCGACGGCGGAGTCCGGCTACCGGCGCGCGGTCCTGGCCGGCCTGTTGCTGTCGCTGTTCGGCGATGTGTTTCTGATGCTGCCGGGCGATCGGTTCGCGTTCGGGCTGGGCAGCTTCCTGCTGGCGCACCTGTGCTACCTGCGGGC
>Ga0180217_1002126_pt1 | contig 19190 bp, 16 predicted proteins | sample eDN3rd37CBELigOP_FD_128521 | JGI IMG/M metagenome (GOLD analysis project Ga0180217, IMG submission 128521) | Enriched Organic Plus compost microbial communities from Emeryville, California, USA - eDNA 3rd pass 37_C BE-Lig OP (version 2) (version 2) ... | reverse complement strand
GTCGCCCAATGCCGCAGCAGCGGCTCCAATCCCTGCTGGCTTGGCCTCTGGCCCTGCCCCGCTGGGGTCGTGGTAACACTTAGGAACTAGGGGAAGCCTGTCTAAGAACGGGGTCCAGGGCTCTTGCCTCGCCCCTGAGCCTATTCCTCCTCGAAGGCATGCTGCGAGAACTTCATGGTGGTCGCGTTCTCCGTAACGATGCGCACCACCTGCTCGGGCACTCCATTGGGAACCCGCGCCGACACTTCGAGCGTCACGGACACTTCGGCGCCTACGAGGCCGTTGAGGTGTGCGATCAGTTCTTCTGCTATGCGGCTGGCGTCGCGCCCGACCCGGTCTTGATCGAGCCTGACGGTGCCGTAGAACCTAGTCGGGGCGCGTTTGACGGGAGGCGGGACTACTGGCGGACCAACAGGGCCGGGGCCTGGGCCCGGGACACCAGTGCCGCCATGCCCGCCATCGCCAGGGAGAGGGTCTGGATCCTGCGTAGTCGTCTCCCCGTCTACCTGGGCCAGGGCGACTTTAGGCTTCACAAGGAGGCCGTTATCCAGATCGATACCAGCAACGTACGTTCCAAACTGGATGCCGCGGTAGCGGCACAGGTCGGGGTCGAACGACTCGGCGTATGCGAACGAGTCGTGTTCCCAGGTGATGAGGCCGAGGCCGGCTTTGATGGCCTCCACCACGACCTGAGGGGATGAAACGCGAGGCAGGTAGAGGTACTGTGCGAAGTCCTCGACGACCTGCCCGATGGCGACGTGGTCGCCCCTCCATAAGGGGATTCGGTCCAGCTCGAGTCGCAGGCGGTTGGGACCGAGGCTCGTGACGAGCAGCTCCTCGGTTTTCAGGCGCCTGGAGGCTCGGGACGCGAGTGAGCCTTGCCCCTGCAACTGCAAGGCCTGGAACGTGACGCTGGTTGTTGGCTCCGCTTGCGTTGGCACCAACAACCAGCGGTAGGCCTCGGGAATGCGGGCCGTCACAGTGCTGTTGGCGCTGTTCTGTTGTTGGGTCGCCTGCCGGACCTGGCTATGCGTGAGGTTGAGTTGTTCCTGCTCGTCGACGATGGATTGCCAGGCGAGGAAGACCCGGGCGGCTTCCTCGAGCTCTTGTAGGCGGCTGTTGTCCACCGCCAGGAAAACGAGCGTGTTCCTATTGAGCCGAGGCGCGGTGCCGCGCCGCTCGAGAATCGAGCGGGCGACGCGCATAGCTGGTGAGTCAGTTTCCCGCGTGTGAGGGTGGTCGGTCCCGAGCACCACGAGACGGGCGTCGGTGTCGTCCGGCACGTCCGCTTCGCTGGTAGGCAGCGGGTGCACACGACTGAAGTCGCCCTTGTCAGAGAGGTCTTGCCGCAATCGGCGCTCGATCTCCTGGCGCACCTTCTCCGTGTCGCGCTTAAGCTGCTCGGCGCGGTCTTCGGCGATCTTCGTGACTGTGGGCTGGGTGGAGTACCAGTAGCGGTTGGCGTCCTGGTAGAGGTAGGTGGCGCGCCCGGCGAGTCGGCGCAGGGCGTCACCGAAGACACTCGTTGACTCGCCCGGCATGACGCTCCCGAGCCTCACGCGTCTGTCCTCCAGGCCACGGTTTGGAGCCGTGTGGGTAGGGGCAGAGCCAAGGTAGATGGTGCGGGCCACGCGCCTCGTGGCGTGTACGCGACCCAAGTTGGGCACCTCGGCATCGATCATGGCCGGCAGAGAACCAGCCCCGTCAACATCGCGGGCGATGATGGGTGTCCAGGTGTCGTTCAGGTAGCGGGTGAGCTCATCCTGCACCCGGGGGTCGTCGATAGGGATGGTGGCTGGCAGGATGAGGGGGTTCCTGTCACCGGCTTCCCAGAGCGCGTGGATGACCGTTGCCATCAGCCGTAGCACCCCGCGGGTGCGTTGGAAGCGCACCAACGTGGACCAGTCGCTGTAGAGGCGCTCGAACACCTCTGGATGGATGGGATAGGCGTCCTGGATGCGCCGCTCGTAGTCAGCCTCACGGGTCTCCTGAGGGAACTCCTGAGGTTGCTCGCGGTAGAGGTCCACGAAGGCCCTCGCGGTGATGTCACGCACCTTGAAGAGCTCTGGGTCTGTTATCGGTTGGAAAAGGCGGCGCCGGACGATCTCGAAGCCCTCTTCGGCCGAGGCGGGTCGCCAGGTCGACGCGACGCGACCGACCACGTTCTGCAACCGGTCGAGCGCGGTCCGTCCCCGCACACCGCCTACCTCGACGTCTTCGATGCCCGATTGATCGCTTACACCGTCGCTCGCCGGAAGGCTCACGACCAGTAGGCAGTTCTCGGCAAGCTTGGCGGACTCGGTGAGGGCTTGAGCGAAGGTGAACTGCGTGTCGAAGCTTCCGCCGGGCAGGTCGTTGTCATCGTGGAGTTGGCGGGCGTAAGCCACCCATTCGTCGACGAGAATCAAGCACGGCCCGTACTCGACGAAGAGCTCGCGCAGCTTGTCACCCGGGTTGGTAGAGCGTTCATCGTCATGGCGAACGCGCTCGTAGGCGGCCTTACCGCCGAGCTGCCAGGCGAGCTCGCCCCACAGCGTACGAACCTCTGTGCCGTCTTCCTTCACGTCGGGTTGGCCAGGGGAGATCTTGTTGCCCACCAGCACGGCGCGCTTGACGTTCGGCAGCGCCTCTTCGCCCGTCTGGGCCAGCAGCTCCTCCACGCCTTGGAGCTGGCGCGGATCCGCACCGCCGAACAAGTGGTAGAGGGCGAGCATGGAGTGAGTCTTGCCGCCGCCGAAGTTGGTCTGGAGCTGGACTACCGGATCGCCGGCGCGACCGGATAGGCGTCTGATGCCGTTCACAAGGAGGTGCTGGAGGCTATGCGTCAGGTAGGTCCGTCGGTAGAACTCGACCGGGTCCCGGTACTCTGGAGCACCTTGCCCTAGGTGCACCTGCCGGAGGTCCGCAGCGAACTCGGCTTGTTGGAAGCGTCCGCTGGTAACGTCCGGGTGGGGCGTGACCACATCGCGCCAGGGCCGCAAGGATCCGGTTTGACCCGAAACTGCGGTAGCGGCCGCACGGCGGCGTTGCTGGCGAGACTGCTCGTCGTACTTCTGTCGCAGTAGCTCGGCCTTCATCTGGTCGAGGTCGTCGGCCTGTGGAGAGGAGACGGCCAGGAGCAGCCGGTGGCTGGAGTCGAGGGCACGGTAGGCGTCGTCGCTGCTGAAGGTGCGTTGGTGCGCCCACGCGTTTCGGTGGCCGCGCAACTCGCTTACCAAGCTCCGTTCGGTCGGTCCTAGCGTTTCGCGGAAGACTTCGTTCCACGTGTCCCACATGGCCTTGAGCAGCGTTGCGGCGTCCCACTCCAAGATGGGTTTGTCCTTAACGTTGGGATCCTTCAGAAGTTCCAGCAAGCTATGCGGCATTCTCTCTGGACTAACGCGTGCTTTAAGTTCGCGCTCCACATAAGGGGCAAGTCCCTGGCGCAGAAAATCCATTGCACGTCCGACGCGTTCGTGGTTGCTGATCGCCATTGCTATGCTCCTGAGAAGAGGCCAACCGCCTCGGTGGTCTTGCCGCGCTGCTCCTGGGCAAGTCGCTGGATTTCTGGCCAACTCTGCACCAACGCGTTATAAGCGAGCGCCTCCTGCGCCCACTTCTTGCGGTCGCAGATGCTGAACAAGCGGTACGCCAGCTCGCGCACTACTGTTGCCGCTACGCCCAGCTTGGCCGAAAGCTCAGCAGCGCCCTGCTCACCCTGCGACTCGAGTACCCGGATGAGGTGGTGGACCGTTTCCCACACAGTTAGGCTCTTGTCCTTCACTGGATCCCAGTCAGATGGGAGCTCAGCCGGCCGCAGGAGTCGAACTTTCCCGGCCCTTGATTGAATCAGACCGGCCATGACCATCCCTGCAACACTGGTGTTCTTGGCCTTAGATAGGGTATCCGCGACGCCAAAGTCTCCTTCGTCAAACGCCTGATGTTCGAACCAGGCGAGGGCCCAGCGAGTTTCGGAGTCGAAGTCGCCTTCCTGCTCGGCCAACACTTCGTCCAAAACCTGATTGATCAGCGCAAGAGCTTCGCGCACCGTGAGCCGGCTTCCGGCAGCGTCAATAACTTGGGAGAAACGAGTGAAGACAGCCATGCCGGGACCTATCGACGCCTGCGCAAGGTCAACTGGAGCTATGTTGCCCCGCTGGAGGTGACTAAGCGCTAGGGGCAACTGGGCCTTGAGTTGGCGCACGAATTGTTGACGTGTGGCCACCGGTGCGTCTTGAGGGCGTGGATGACAGACCAGGACAATGCTGCTGGCCAGAGCGTTTGTTCCCCTGCCAATCATGCGGTTACCGAGTTCAGTACGCATGGGCCATGTCCCGCTGATTCTGAAACCGGCATCAATTAGAGCATCTAGGAAAGTCTCCCAACCCGTGCTTACAATGCCTTCATCACCCAGTGTCTCCGACTGCTTGAACGCGTAATAAACGGTAGTTGGTAGTGAGGGATGTACTTGGTCAGCGAGGCGCTTCATTGCCCTAGTCATGCCTTCAAGGAAGAAGGTCTCCGCCGCCTCCTTCCCGCCGTGGCGGTAGGGTGCCGCAACCAACTCCTCGCCTTTTGGAACAGCAACAGTTGCGAGTAGAGTCGGAAAGCTCGCCTTGAGGCTACGACGAAGCCAGGCGTAGAAGAAGTCCGATAGGTCGGCGTACCCGATGTTGTCGTAATAGGGGGGATCGGTGGAAACCACCTTGTTCAGGGATATGTCTTGTTGTGAAGCGTCCGCCTGAAGCGCATGGCCACCTAGAGAGTTGGGCAGGACCTCAAGGGCTTTCGCCACCCACTCGATACTTGGCGCCAACGCCCCTGACGAGGTGCTAAACGGATTACCCTCACCAAAGTCCCAGGTCATAGGAATTGCCTGGCGAGCAAACGTATTACGGAGCTGCAGTTTTGATGGGCTCGAGTCCCACGTGGCAATTGTCGAGTGCCGGTCCACGACTCGGTTAACCGAGAATGCAAGATAGGTTGCCACGGCCTGGGAGTAGACGTCGGGTCCCGTGCCGCCTTCCTCAAGGCTTAGCGTGTCGTCATGCATTCCTAAGCCAACGGCATCTTGTCTCACGCGTTCCTCTACTTCGTTAATCAGATCAACGAAGGTAGTTAGTGCAACAAGCTGACGGTCGGTGAACAGATCACCAAACGTAGTCAAGCCGTAATTAGGGGTCTTGAAGTCGCGTGGATTATCTGGCAAGTCTATTTCCGGTCGCCAATCGGGTTTGGCGCTTCGAGCTATCTCCTCCATTTCCGGCGTAGGTGGCAGGTAAACACGTTCGCGGTCGCCCTCAGCAACGATTGCCATCATTCGAGTGCCCATGCCCTCTTGCTGCCCCTCCTGCCGGATGTACTCGTAGGTAATGGGCGTACCTGACATTAGGCACCGGAACGCGCTTCGCTTTCCGGCTGATGTTCCAGCCTTTGCCGTCACCGGGTCATCTGGCTTTCCAACCTTGACTGTGAAGCGATAAGTACTGTCTTGGAGGACCGTTTCGACGTAGGCCTCCTTGGCCTTCCTTGTTGACAGCATGAAGGTGGAGGCTAGGGGCACATCAACGTGGGCGAAGGCAGGGTTGGGACTCTTGACGGTGCGGGCCCATAGCCAGGCGATTACCGTTAGCTCGCGGCCTTCGTACTTCTTGAGGTCTGGGCGTTCGCGGACGATTTCCGGAGTGATCTTCACCTTGGGGTACAGATGGCCGATGCGACGTTCCGCTTCATCGCGCATCCACTTCCCGTAGTAGCGCACGTCCTCGGCCAGGCCCTGGGCGCCCCTCCACTCGCGCATGAAGAGCGCCTTATCGCGCCGCGCTTCGGGATTAATTGGCGGTAAGTCAGCGAACTTGGGTGGGATCTCAATCATGGCCTTGTTTATCAACACAGCCACTGGATTGAGGTCGCTGGCGTAGGCTTCGAGCCCAAGGCGCTGTGCCTCGAGCGGCAGCGCGCCCCCACCAGCGAAGGGGTCATGAAAGGCGGGCAACTTCTCGGGGTCGAATAGTTCTTTCGCCTGAGGATGGTCGGCGTTGTCTCGGCACGTGCGTCGCCAGCTCTGCCAGATCGCGGCTCTGGCGCGCTCTAGCACTCGCTCGTTAGTTGTGTTTTCCCACTGGACGAGGTCTTCGATAATTCCGAAGAGCCGTTGCCGCTCGAGGTCGGCTGTGCATTCTTCGAGAGTCGGGGGCGGTCCTGCTTCCGGTACCATTTCGTTACCCGTTCGCTCTGCCTCTTCCCGCTCGCTTTGGCGCCTCTTCCAGAGCGCCAGCCGCTGCTCAAGCTCGCGCTCAGCTTGTATACGCAAGGCGGGTTCTGCAAGGAGCTCGTCGACGTACTCGGAAGGGTCGTCGACCATCTGCGCGAAAATCACTGCTCTCGCCGCGGCGAGGGGCCGGCGCGCCCACCACAGGTGCAGCGTGCTTGGGTGGCCGTGGCGGATGCTCTTCTCGCGCGCTGAGGCCGCGTTGATGGCGTCGAGTGGCAGCGCCACCTCGATAAGCTTCTTTCGTGTCTTGACGGGGGGTGTGGTCATGCGGGCCTCTCAGCCTTGGTGAGCAGGTGCTTGAAGGAGTAGTCGGTGCTGGTGACGCCGAAATCGGGCTCGCGCTCGAAGGGGCGGCGGATGTAGTGGACGGTGTGGGTGTCGTCTGGGTGGAACTCGACGATGGCGAGGATGTAATCGTCGGGCTTGTTGAGGGCGTACATGACCTCGTTCTTGGTGACGGTGATGGTGTCGGCTCCGCTTACGCGGCCCTTGACCTCGATGAACCGGAGTCGCCCGGTGCTTGGGTCCTTGCTCTCCATGTCGTAACCGAGGCGTTCGAACTCGCGGTCCACCGGCTGGAAGCCGAGGCTACGCTCGACCTCCATGACGATTGCGCGGGCTCGAGCTGCGCTGAGCTGCGTGTCAACTGCAGTCTGGCTAGCCGTCGGGTGCTCCCCACGCAGCTTGCGAAGCAGGCCGTTGGGAACGATGACGGCTCCGCCGACCACGAGCGGGGGCTGGGCGCTGATCTGCTCGGCGAGGGCGAGCTGGTTGAGCCGCGCACGGAGCCGGGCTTCGAGCTCGTCCGCCCTGCGGCGCGCCTCCTGTGAGTTGAGGCGGGCGTTGTGGCGGCCCGCTTGCTCCTGGAGCTTGAGGTCCTCGGCACGGCGGTCCCAGTAGTTGATCTCTTTGGTGAGCCGATCCTTCACCGCCGCTCGGGTCTTCGCGATGGTTTCGGCCCGAGGCCCCCGCACCTCGGCGAGGTGCTCAGGGACGACGCTACTGATGGCGTGCTCCATGGCATGTCGTTCGACATCCGCTGTGATCCAGCCGCAGGCGGGATCGGTCAGGAGGCGTTCTGCGCTCGGGTCGTCGTCGCGGAGGGGCCGGTAGTCGAGGTAGGGGGCGTAGTTTAGGTGGCGGCTCACGCCGGTTTGGTCGATCTCGACGTAGAGCATGCGTTTGGAGATGGTGCGGCGCTCGCCTTGCTGGGTGAGGCTCGCGTCCTGTACTGCGTGCTCGAGGTAGACGAGCACTCTTGGTTGCTCGCTTTCATCGCGTTCGTCGACCAGCACGGCGCCTTGCTTGAGTAGGCTGCCGTGACGCTCCAGGGTTAGGTCCAGGGTGGCGCTGAGGAGCGGGTGTCCCGGCGTTACGAACGCGGCGAGCGGTTGGCCTGGGGGCTGAACCAGGTCCTTCTCGAAGGCGATGCGCTCGTACTTGCGCAGGACCGGTTCGCCCATGCCGATGAGGCGGTCGCGGCTCCTGATGGCGGCCGGCACGTGAGTCACCTCGTAGCGGCGCGCTTCGCGCTCGCGCAGGGTGCCGCCGAGGCCCTTGAAGGCCTCGAGGAAGAACGCCTCGACGTAGTGGGGCTGCAGGCGGCGGGCTTCTGCGCGTTCCATGTCCTCGCGGATGCGCGCTACACGGCTGGCGTCCATCGCGTCTGTGGCCAAAGCACGTTCCTCGAGTAGGTCCTGCAGGTGCTCGCGGTCAACGGCTTCGCTGATGGCGCGCTCGAGGCGGGAGCGCACCTCGGGGCGTTCGCCGTAGCGGATGGCTTCGATGAGCAGTTCCCTTAAGGGTTTGCCCTCGAACTGGAGCTTGCCAAGCACGTCGAACACCTGGCCGCCGAGTTGTTCGCGGGCAGCGGCGAGCTTCTCGAGCAGGCGCTGGTATACGTCACCCTCGCGGGTCTCCTCGGTCACGAGGTTCCAGAGGTGGCACACCTCGGTCTGGCCGATGCGGTGGATGCGGCCGAAGCGCTGCTCGAGGCGGTTGGGGTTCCACGGTAGGTCGTAGTTGACCATCAGGTGAGCGCGTTGCAGGTTGATGCCTTCGCCGGCGGCGTCGGTGGCGATGAGCACCTGGACGGTGGGGTCGTGGCGGAAGGCTTCCTGCGCATGGAGGCGGGCCTCGCGGCCCATGCCGCCGTGGATGGCTACTACCGCTTCAGGGCGGCCCAAGAGGGTGGAGACGCGCTCGCGGAGGTACTCGAGGGTATCGCGGTGCTCGGTGAAGATGACCAGCTTCTGGGTGGCTCCGCTGGCGGGCCGCAGTTCTCGCGCGCGGGGGCCACGTGCGGCGCTCGGCTGGCTGGCGGCTACCATACTGGGACCGGAGGCTGCTTCATCGTGACCGGCCGCGGTCACCGGTTGGGGTTCCCGTTCGGGGGTGGTGCTGAACACCTCTTGTAGTAGGCTCGCGAGCTCTCGCCACTTGGTGTCCTGGCCGCTGCGGTAGACCTGGCGTGCGAGCCCTTCGAGGCGTTTGAGGATCTCGATCTCTGCTCGCAACTCCTCGATGGTGCGCGCCGCGGTCGCTTGGTCGAGAACGGCGACCTCGGCCGCTTCCACCTCGGCGTCGGGGGCGTCGTCCAGGTCGTCGAGCTGATCGGGGTCGAAGATCGGCCCCAAGAACTGGAGGCGTTGACCGCGCTGTAGCAGCTCGACCTCACGGCGCCGGGCTTCTAGGCGCTCACGCCGTCGCGTGAGCGAGCTTAGGATCGCCGCTGGCGAGGAAGCGAGTCGCCGCTGCAGTACGGTGAGCGCGAAGCCGACGGTGCCGGCTTGGCGGTCGTTCTCGAGCGCTTCGGCGCGGTTGAACTCCTCGCGCACGTACTCCGTTACCGCTCTGTAGAGGGCCGCTTCGGGGTCGCTGAGCTTGTACGGCACGGTGTAGGCGCGGCGTTCGGGGAAGAGTGGGCGGCCGTCGAAGCGCAGCAGGTTCTCCTTGACCATGCGCCGCATCAGGTCGGAGACGTCCACCTGGTGTACGCCGTCGCGGAAGCGGCCTTCGAAGCGGTCGGAGTCGAGCAGGGCCATGAATAGCTGGAAGTCCTCGTCCTTGCCGTTGTGCGGCGTGGCGGTCATCAGCAGTAGGTGGCGTGTGAGGCCGCCGAGGAGCTGGCCGAGCTTGTAGCGCTTGGTGTACTTCACCTCGCCGCCGAAGAAGGTCGCGGACATCTTGTGAGCCTCGTCGACGATGACCAGGTCCCAGCTCGCATCGGGGACCGCGAGCTTCTCCTGCACGTTCTCGTCGCGCGCCAGCTTGTCGAGGCGCGCGATCACCAGGTCGTGCTCGAGGAACCAGTTCCCGGTGCGTGCCGCTTCGAGCCCGTCGTTGGTGAGGATCTCGAAGGGGAGGCTGAAGCGTTTGTAGAGCTCGTCCTGCCACTGCTCCGCGAGGCTGCCGGGGCTCACGACGAGGCAGCGCTTGAGGTCACCGCGGGCGATTAGCTCCTTGATGAGCAGTCCCGCCATGATGGTCTTGCCCGCGCCCGGGTCGTCGGCCAGCAGGAAGCGAAGCGGTTGCCGGGGGAGCATCGCCTCGTACACGGCGGTGATCTGGTGGGGGAGGGGCTCGACCTGCGAGGTGTGCACGGCGAGGAGCGGATCGAAGAGGTGGGCTAGGCGGATGCGCCTGGCTTCGGACACAAGGCGGAACAGGTGGCCGTCACCGTCGAAGCTCCACGGCTTCCCCGCTTCGAGGAGCTCGAGGCGCGCCTCGTCGTCGCGGTAGAGAAGCTCGCTGCCTACGCGTCCGTTCTGTTCCTTGTAGGTGAGTTCCAGGGCGTTTGACCCGAACCAGGAGACGCTCACGACAACTACGTGTCCGCTGGGCAAGAGACCAGTAACCAGGGCGCCAGGAGTGAGCTCTTCTAACTTCATAGTGATGCGCGTCCCCCACGTTGCCTACAGGCGGCGGGTGCTCGGCTGTAAGCTGTTCCGCGATGATACCGCGGTATCGAGCCGAACGAACTCGGGTCCGGCCCGTCTAATCGGTACTCAGGAGGGCCGAGAGCTGGCGAAGCAAGCCTAGGACGGCCTCGCGTTCCTTCGCTCCGAGTCGGTGGACGACGTGGGTACGCCTGGCGAGCCGGGTGAGGAGATGCTCTATCTCGGTACTGGTCTTGGTGTCTTCAGCCGCCGGGGTGGGCTCGGGGTCTGCAGTGCGGGCCGGCGCTTGGTATTGCCGGGCGGCTTCGCGTAACTGCCTGACGCTCATGTCGCCTGCACGGAGTAAGAGCTCGACGCGGGCAGCTTCATCGAGCTTCTCGAGTGCCCTGGCGGCAGTGTAGGTGAGGCGGCGTTCTTGGATCGCCGCCTGCAGGTCGGCAGGGAGGGTGAGCAGACCGAGTCGGTTCGTGACCAGCGAGCTGGGCGACATCCCGGCGCGTTGGCGGCACACGGCGTCGATGACGGTAGCCAGGTGCTCGGTTGTGGTGTTCAGACGCGTGGCGGTGGCCTGCTTCGTCCTGTCCTTGCCCCGTGCCATCGCTCGCAGGACTGCCGCCGCCTGCGCGATGGGGTCCGCGTTCTTGTCCCAACCCTCGAGGTCGTCGAGCTTGAAGGCCAGGAGGCGGAGGATGGCGATCGTCTCGTCGATGGGGTCGAGCGAGTCGCGGTCGACGTTGTCGGTGACGGCAACCTCGAAGGCGAGCTCGTCGTTGGCGTCGAGGTAGGTGAGGTGGACGGCGACCAGTTCCTTGAAGCCGAGCGCTTGCGCCGCGCGCAGGCGGCGGCTGCCGCCGACGACCTCGAAGCGGCTCATCTCTTGGGAACCATCTTCGTTGGTCTTGGCTTTCAGGTGTTCGGGCTGGCGCACGAGGATGGGTACCAGTTGGCCGTGGGCGGCGAGGCTGCGCTTCAGGTCTTCCTCCGCTCCCGGGTCGTGGTAGCGACGGGGGTTGAGGGGGCTGGGTACCAGGCGGTTGAGCGCCACGAAGATCTTAAGGGTGCCCTTGGCTGTCATGGCCTGAGGATGCCAATGGCCTGCCTTCCGTGCTTCGATTCCCTTACAACGCCAAGTGGGTTCGGTCGTGAATAACGTTATGCGCACCTTGTACCCCGCCTCATGGCGCTGTTCAGTAGGCCCCAGGTTCGAGGTCTGGTGGACGTTCAGTAGGCCTTGAGTCAATCAAGCCGGGTGAGAACGTGGGTTTCCCGTCGTAGTCGACATGCTGGGCAGATGGTGTTGCGCTACTGGAAGACGGAGGGCCCGCGTGAAGTCGACTCGTATGCCGGGTCGCGTGCGCCCCTCGAGGGCACGGTTGCCGCCTTGTTGACCCCTCCGGGTTTGACAGCGCGCGCCCGAGACGGGCTGGGTGTCTTCTCATCATCCGTGGTTCTCGACGTTAGGTTTTCGAGGCAGTAACCAAAGGGCTGCGATACCTGTGGGGCATGGCTAGGTCAACGAAGGAGAGTGCCATTGCCCGAGCTCGCGCGCTGGCTATTGAGCACGATGTGCTGTGGATCTGCAAAGGGTTGTGGCTCGAGGGGCCGCTGCCCCGTCGCTATTTGGAGCGTTGGGTGGGCCGTTCGCGCTTCGCTCGCGCGGAAGCCCACGGCTTCATTGTCGGGATCGAGACGCGGGCTGGGAAGCTGTTCACGGCGGGCCCGAAGGGGCGCCTGGCGATTGGCCTTGATCGGTCGTCCATGCCGGGGGTAGCGCCGCTGGAGGAGGCGTTCGCGCGCCGCGTGGTGGTGGAGGCCCTGTTGTCAGGCTGTAAGCCATATCGGCCTGGCGCCGAGGGCTCCGGCTGGCTGGAGGGGCGCGTGGAGCAGGGCCGCGGGGCGGGGCGCTGTTACATCAATGACTACGGGCTCGAGCATTGGCTGCTCGTGGGCCTGCCCAACTTCTCGCGCGCGACCGCGGGGCGCCTGGTGCACGAGCGCTCGCAGGGCGAGGCGGTCTACCTGGTGTCGAGCGACATGCGTCAGCTCGAGGGGTGGCCGGACCGCGTGACCTGGTACCTGTGGTCGGAAGCCTTGCTGGAGGTCGGCAGTCTCCTGCGTCCCTCGCTCGAAAGGTTGTTGAAGGCACGTGGGTATCGCGAAGCTTAAGGCTGACCTCGCGGTCGACCGCGTGATCGGGGCGGAAACGGCGCGCACGCATTACGGGGTGACCCCTAGGCGTGCGCGGGCCGCTGGGCTGCCGGTCAGGCGCCTGTGGATCAAGAGGACGACGAGCTCGTACCACTCGCAGGAGTTCGACGTGATCGTGTCCCCGCGGGCTCAGCGCCTGCTTACGGCGCGGGAGTCCACGCTGCGTCACCTGGCCGGCGTCACGGCCACGCGGCTGTTCTTGGGCGCGCCGTCTGGGGCGTGGCGTAACGAGGGCGGTGCGCCGCTGGCGCTGCTACAGCCTGACGGGTACTGGAGCCGGCCTGACGTGTTCGAGGGCGCCGAGTGGGCGATCGAGTACGACGCGGGTAGCTACTCGGGCGACCAGGTCAGGCAGAAGATGCTTGCGTTCCGCCGGACGCACGGTTACCAGGTGTGGGGGGTCGCGTCGGAGAGGCGGCGCGACTTCGTAAAGCGGCTACTTCTGGAGACCGACAGCCCTGGGCAGGTCCATTACGTGCCGTGGATCTAGTCCTGCCTCGCTTGGTTTACCGCCCGTTGTGGACTCGTGTTTGGGGCTCTTCGAGCGAATGCAAGAGATCGGTACTTGCCTGCCTGCGTTCAGGCGGCTACAACCCCTCGAGGGCTTCGGGTGGGTTCTAGAGGGGAATCGTAGCGCAGCCTGCGCGAGCAGCGGCTGCGCTCGGGAGGCGCTCCGGCGGGCTACTGCCGGCGCCTGGGCCTCAGCACCAGCTCACCTTCGCGCACGACGAGCTCGAGTTCGTCGGTCGACGAAACACCCACGGCTGCGAGCGCCTCTGCTGGGACGTGCACGACCTGCCGGCTGGCCCGCTGGGCGCGACTGACTCGGCGCAAGGCGTTCAGCGCTATCTCGACGTTCTCGCGGGTCATCTCGGGGCCGCCAGAAATGGTTCTCCCCACATGGCGCACGCGAATCAAGCCGAACCCCACTCTTTCATTCTGTCATCGTAGCGGATCTGGTACCTGGCAGGACCAGCGGATGTCTCGGTCTCCGCTCGAGGGGTGCAATCGACCAGAGGGGAAGGCGACTCGGGACCCCGCACCTGGGTTGGCTTCGGCTCGCGTCGGATCGAGGTGCACGGGGGATAATGCTTGCGATGGCGGGCAAACTCCCAAGCGCGCTCGTAGTATTCGAAGCCGACATCCGTGAGGTCGGCGTCGAGGCCGCGGCGCTGCGGTTGACGGCAGGGCTCGCAGGGGTCGAGGCCGACGCCTACCGCGAGTTCCTGGTCGGCCAAGTTGAGGCCCTTGCAATTGACGTTGCGGCGGTTACGAGGCGTCTCGCGGCTGTCCTAGGCTTGGAGGTAGGAAAGGCTGCGACGCTGCTCGAGGCTCACGGTTCACGACCATTGACCGGCGGCGGGCGTGATGTATTGAGCCACCTCTACGACATCGCCATTGTGCTCGCCCGGGCTGCTGCAATCATCGGGCTCGGTGAGGCTTTGGCGTGGGTACGGTCTGAGCACTCGTGGCTGGGAGGAGCTCCCCTCGAGGTCCTGTCATCGCCGGGTGGGGCGCAGCGCGTCTTCGGGCTGCTGGAGTCGCTGGAGGACGGCAACTACCTGTAGCGCGGGGTCGGCACGGTAGTGATCGCGCGGCAGGGCCTGTACTCGCGAGAGCTTTGGGCAGTATCGCTAGTCCCCCGGGGGGACTAGGCGGTTCATCAACGTAGAGGGGCGATGGGTGGCCTTCGCCGTGGCGCTCGCTGCGGTAGGGGGCGAGGGTAGAGCCGTGCGGCGATTGTTTGGTGGCCGGTACCGTTGCTCTATGGCACAGAACTTGAACAGGCATCGCGTTTTTCGGTTCTTGGCCCGCAGTGGCCACGTGGGGACCCTCGAGCTCATTGGCGATCGGCTGGTGCTCGACAACCCGGAGCTGGGTGCTAGGCGGGTGGTCTCCCAGGGACCTCGCGCGAAACAAGCATTCTCTGACCTCTCGCGCGAGCTGGTCCGTAGTGGGGAGGTCATCGAGATCCCGGCCCGCACGAGCGTCGAGGCGTAGCCGCCGGGCACCGGCCCGCACCTGGCGCCGCTCGGCCCCTACCAGTTGCGGGCCCGGCCCGGCGCCGGGTCCCGCCGGCGCGCCGCAGGTCTCGTCCGCTGCCACGCCCATCCGTGGTCTGCACCGGCGCCCCTCTAGGGCGTCTTTCCCTTCCCGCCCTCGCCTCAGCCGGCGCCAGAGCTAAGGAGGTGGAGCACCCAGCTCGCGGCTGCCGCCCGCAGGGCAGGTGCCCGCTTTCGGTTGGGCCGCCGCGCCCTCGAGGGGTTGGGCGCTGTGTGCTCCTAGGGTTCACCGGCGGCGCTTCGTGGCCTCTTGGTTGGAGTGAGCACGGTCTACCTGTTCTCGATGGGGATGGCGAGCTGGTCGGCTGCCTCGATGCCGACGGCGGCGAGCGCCTCGCGAGGCCGCAACTCGCAAGGGCGTTGCGTAGCGCGCTACGCGCGCACCATGTCCGCACGGTCTCGTCCGCCGCTAGGTGCGCGTGACGACCCTGGAGACGGCTTGATGAGGGCGCGCCGGATCGAGGCTACAAGGATGGCATCGGTCCGCTTAGTCCCCCCGGGGGACTAACTCAAGGCTTCACGTGCGAACACAATTGACCACACCCCTGCCGATGGCTGGACCTGGCTCATCCCCTCGTCCTCGAGGGGTTACGGGGCGGGACTACGCGACATTGATGAACATGCCGCGCTCCTGGGCTGCCACCACGCCAGCGAGCTTCTCATGCTTCCAGTGACACGACGCTCGATGGGGCACGTCAAGGTCGCCGGCCGAAGGTGCCATGCGCCGCTGATGCAGAAGGGGTCATTGCGGATGGGTCGTAGCGCGCAACGCGCGCAGTGGATGCGCCATGTCGAAATCGAATAGGCGAAAGAAGAGGCGAGAAGCAGTGCGACGCCGGTGGGGCGACGCCTGTTACTACTGTGGTGTTGTCCTTGGCGACGACCTGACGCTCGATCACTTGGTACCACGGTCCCGTGGGGGGACATCAGGGCTGGGAAACCTCAGGCCGGCGTGCAAAGCCTGCAACATGGAGAAGGGCAACCTGACGCTCGAGCAGTACCGCGACGTTGTGAGGCAGAGACAGCCGGCGTGGGTAGCGATGAGGTCCCTGGCTCACGCGGTGAGTCTGTCCCCGGAGTTGGCTAGGCCGCAGACGTTTCGCGTGCTCTGGGCCTTGGCGCGAGTAGCAGGAATGTTCGAGTTCGCCGGGGTGGCCGAACCGGGGAAGCCGGATCGGTCATCGCGGGGCGGACGCGAAGATCCACCAATGGCTAACCTCACTCGGCCTGTACTTTCGGAGCATGGAACGGTACTGGTTGATGACATACGACTGCAGTTTGGTCGAGGTCTTCTCCGGCACGCTGATCGAGGTGCTGGAAGGAGAGAACCGGACACAGCGGGTGATCCTGCGTAGCAGCGGGCTGGAACGCGAGCTCTACCGCGGCTCTGACGGCCACGCTTACGTGGCCGGCCTGGCGCGCGCCTGGAGGGCCTCGACCGCCGAGGGCCTGATCACGTACGGGCGCGGCTGGAAGACCACCTAACGACTTGCATGCGGCAGGTGAAGTACTCGCACGACGCCGATTAGACCCTCTTCGGAGTGAAGAGCGCTTCCGCGAGTCTTACAGGGTGACCAGGTCGGCCTGGTCACCCGCGTTCATTGAACTGGCCTCTCACAGTGTCGACCAACACGGTCACGCGCCTAACGGGCTCTCCAACCTCCGGAGCGCCGCCCCTCCCTGTCGCCAAGGAGAGCGGTGACGGTTGCGGCTGTCACTGCCGCGGGGCATCGGCGGTGACTCAGGAAGGCTAGCCGGCCTACGGCCGGCAGGCGGAGGGGAGACCTGGAAGTAGACGAATCTAACCGCGTGGCACCTCCAGGTCCTCGGTGTCACGCCGGAGGCGATAGTGAAGAGCAGCATCCAGAGCAAGCTCCGTCCCTTGTCGGTCGGAGAACCCGCGACGATGGCGCGCGTTCTCGGGTCCGAGGCGGAGTGGCGCGACGCCTTGCAGGCTGACCCAGCGCTCCTCGAGAGCGTGCTCGGGGCACCGGTGGAGTCCGTCGAGACCGAGCCGCAGGTCGGCCCATATGCCGCAGACCTGGCCGTGTCCACCGGTGGTCTAGAGGCGCTGGTTGAGATCCAGATGGGCCCGAGCGATGCCAGGCACTTGGGACAAGTACTCAGGTACGCCCTGCACGGCTCCGCGGACCTGGTGATCTGGCTGTGCGACGAGGTGGCCGAAGGCGACGCCCGCGCGGTCGCGTGCTTGAACAAGGTACTGGCAACCAAGGTGCTTCCCGTGACGGTCCACACGATCCGCATCCCGACGACGGGTGAGTACCTGCAGTTTCCTAGGGTCGTCGAGGGGCACGAGTACGCGATGGGACGTGGCCTCGAAGTTGGGCCGGCTACCGCCCGCGAGCTTGCCTACCAGCGGTTCTGGCGTGTGTTCGTCGCGCGCACGAACGTTTCGGGCGTCAGCATCTTTTCTTCGCACAACCCAGGTCGGCAGAAGTGGATCCGGGCGTCGCTGAAGTCGGGTACAGGACTCTACTTGCGCGTCGCGCTCGCCTCCTCCTCCGTCCGCGTCGGTGTCCAGGTCGACACCGGAAACGACGAGTTGAACGCCTCGCTCTGGGACGAGCTACTCGTCCGCCGCGACGTGATCGAGGATGCCGTTGAGGCCGAACTTGAGTGGCGGGCTCCTGGCCGGACAGGGGTGATCGAGGCGCGTGTCGAGGGCGGTTACTCGCTCCGGCCGGAGGTGGGCGCGGCCAACGCAGTGAGTGTCCTAGCTCAGCTCCAGAAGGTGATGGCCGAGGTTCTCGACGAACTCCCGCTGCACGTCCTGCAGCCGACCAACCGCTTCCAGGCCACTCTCTACTAGGCTCCCTACTCCAATCTTCCCGCGCTGGCCGGGTGCTGTCCCTTCGACGGGATGGCCCCCGGCCAAGCCGAGCGGGATCGAGGTCAAACTCATGAAACAGGAAGAAACCCCCTCCAACGACGCTCTGCTGGCGCGTCTCGAGAAACGCCGCGGCGGCTGGCTCCTGACCCTGGCTGTCCCCGCCGAGACCGCGCTGATCGCCCTTGAGATGCTTCAAGACCTGTGCAGTGGTCTGCAGGAACCTGGCGACGACGCGAGTGTTGCCGCCGCGGCGGGCTGCCTGGTCGGCCTTTTCGATGATCTGCGCGTTCGCAGCGTCCTTGACGCGGTCACCACAGCCCCCGCGGCTGCCTAGGACACCCTCGCAGGCCTGATGCGCGACCGTTCGAGAGCCGACCGCCGCTCGCAGGTTCGGCGATTACGAATACGTCCCTACCTTCGGAACATGGCAAGTTCTACCCCCACCCAACCCGAAGGTCCTGCATCTGGCGATCGGATGCTGACCCCGGCCGAGGTCGCGCTGATCCTGAACTGCACCGAGCGCCGGGTCATTGAGCTGATGCGTGCCGGCCAGCTTCCCTCCCTCCGGCTCGGCGCCCGGCAATACCGCTGCCCTTCAAAAGCCCTGCGCGAGTTCTTGAGCATCGGTGGGACACCGAACTACCTCGCTGCCAAGTTCGCAGCGATGGACAGGGCCAGGGGCCTGCGGCCGCGTCGCTAAGGGGCGGCCAGATTATGAGAGCGACTCCGGGGGGAGAGCGGGCGAATACCAGAACGCACCTAGCCTCAACGCATGGCAAGAACCACACTCCGCCAGATTGCAGGCATCGAGCCCCTCTGGGACGCCGACGCCGTCGCCTCGTTCCTGGGAACGACTCGCCAACAGGTCTACGACCTGACTCGCCAGGGTGTCTTGCGCGTCGTCGTGCTCGGGAGCCGTCAGTACCGCTACGAGCCGCAGCAGGTCCGCGCGTTCATCGAAACCGGAGGTTGGAAACCGTCGCGCGTTCCCGCCAAACCACCTCGTCTCTTTCAACTTGGTCCACGTGGAGGCTCTCAGAAGAAGTGAGCAAAGGTAAGCCCAAGCCCAAGCAGCTCGCCAACGGTCGTTGGCAAGGCCGCATCACCTGGAATGACCCGACCACGGGTGCTCGTCGCCAACTCACCAAGACCTTCGTGCACCGCGCCGATTGTGTCGAGTGGCTCGACATGGTCTACCGTCGCCGCGCCATGAACACCCTGCACGAGTACTACCTCGAACTCCAGCGCGCGCACCTCACGGTCACGAAGATGCTCGACTCGTACTTTGCCTCCAGGTCCTTCACCACCCTCGACCCAGTGACGCGTCGCAACTACAAGAGCTACGCAGAGCGCTGGATCATCCCGGCCTTCGGCGACTCGGCTGCGGCCAGCCTAGACGCGGGGGTCATCAAGAAGTGGGTGGCCTCGCTGCTCGACCAGAACTACAGTGCCTCCGCCCTCCGGCAGGCCAAGAGCCCCTTCTCGATGGCCTACGAGGAAGCGATCGACAGCCGACTGCTGCACCACAACCCAGTCCGCCCCGTCAAGATAGAGCCCCGCCGCCACGCGCGAATGGCGGGTAAGGACGACAAGGCTCCTTCTAGGACTTCCGCTGGCTCCGGAGACGAGTTCAAGGGTGACAACCCCCCGGAAGCTAGCCTCGTGGATAGCAGCAAGCTTGAACCGGATGCGCGCGCCTTCACCGAGAAGGAGCTGCCGCTCCTATACAAAGGCATCGAAGGCTCTCGTGAGCGTGTCTTGTTACACCTGCTGCTCGGCACCGGCCTACGGCCTTCCGAAGGCGTCGCGCTCATGTGGGGTGACGTGGACTTCAAGGCCAAGAAGCTGCATGTAATGCGGGCAGGTGAGGAGGACGGCACCATCGGACCTTGCAAGTCCGAGTCCGGCCAACGCGT
>Ga0180217_1002123_pt1 | contig 19199 bp, 16 predicted proteins | sample eDN3rd37CBELigOP_FD_128521 | JGI IMG/M metagenome (GOLD analysis project Ga0180217, IMG submission 128521) | Enriched Organic Plus compost microbial communities from Emeryville, California, USA - eDNA 3rd pass 37_C BE-Lig OP (version 2) (version 2) ... | reverse complement strand
GGGGGGGGGGGGGTGGGGGGGGGGGGGGGGGGGGGGGGGGGGGGGGGGGGGGGGGGGGGGGGGGGGGGGGGGGGGGGGGGGGTTAGCCCACGATGTCGGGCATCTGCTCCAGCCCTTCCGTCAGCACCTTCGGCCCCGTCTCGGTCACGAGCACATCGTGCTCGTAGTGGACGCTCAGCGAGCCGTCGGCCGTGAAGACCGGCCACTCGCGGGGCCTGGATGCGGTCCTGCTCGTCCCCATCGCCACCATCGGCTCGACCGCGACGATCGTGCCGGGCGTGCACGGCCGCAGGGCATCGGGCCACTCGAACGACCCGCGGTGGGGCGAGAAGTCCTCGGGGACGACGTTGGAGACAAATGGGGCCTCGTGCAGTTTCTTGCGGAAGTACCCGTGCCCCCCGAGCCCGCGGACGAGGTGGAAGCCGTACTCCTCCTCGACGGTCCGCTGCACGACCTTCGCCCAATCGACTAGTTGCTTGCCCGGCGTCAGTTCCCTGATCCCCCGCGCCAGCGAGACCTTCCCCGACTCCATCAGCCGCCGCGCTTCCTCGGAGGGGTAGTTCCTGAAGACGTACGTCCACGCGGCATCGCCGATCCATCCGCGGTACGTCACGCCGATGTCGATCTTGAGGATGTCCCCCTCCTTCATCGGCTGGGTGTAGTACCCCGCCGTCCCGTGGACGATGCAGTCGTTGACCGACAGGCAGGCGTGGCTGGGGAAGGCCGGCAGCCGCGGCTGGCGGTAGAGGTAGAAGCACGACTTGCACCCCAGGTCCTCGAGCGTCCGCAGGACGTGCTGGTCGATCTGCGCGAGCGTCTGGCCGACGCGAAGGAAGTCCACCAGGCGGCGATGGACCTCGACCACGCGCTGGCCGGCCTCGTACGCCGCCTGGGCGTCCGCCTGAGACAGGTTGCCGGAGTTGATCCGCAGCATCCCGAATGGTAGGAAACACCCCGCCAGCCCGCCCGCCGCTTACCCCCACGGAGCCGTGATCGCCGGCGCGGCGGCGGGGAAGAGGGCGGCGACGGGACTGGCGCCGAAGTCGTGGGCCAGGCGCCGCTCGTCCGTGGCGTTCAGCAGCAGCAGGTCCGCGCGCTGGCCGGGGGCGATGGTCCCGCGGTCGGCCAGGCCGCAGGCGGCCGCGGCGTTCACCGTCACCGCCGTGATCGCCTCCGCCACCGAGAGCCCGTTGAACCGCACCGCCAGCGCCACCGCCATCGGGACCGACAGGCACGGGGCCGAGCCGGGGTTGCAGTTGGTCGCCACCGCGACCGCCCCGCCCGCGTCGATGAGCCGGCGGCCGTCGGCGTAGCGGCCGTCGGTGTGGAACCCCGCGCACGGCAGGAGCACGCCGATGGTTCCCGACTCGGCCAGACGCTCCAGCAGTGGGGGGGCGGTCGCCTCGAGGTGGTCGATGGTGCGGAACAGCGGCCGCCCCGGCTCGCCGAGTTGCGTGTTGAGGTCGATGATCCCCAGCGAGTTGAACTGGTCCGCGTGGACGCGGCAGGGGTGGCCCAGTTCCCTGGCCCGCTCGAAGAGCCGCCGGCAGTCCTCCAGCGACCACGCCCCGTTCTCGCAGTAGGCATCCACCGCGATGCCGGGGAACTCCTTGGACACGGCCGGGAGCGTCTCGCGGATCGTGCGCTCGACGAACTCCGCCGGCGTGCCCGGGGCGTCGGCGTCGATGGCGTGGCCGAGCAGGGCCGTGGGCACGACGTGGACGCCGCGCGGCGCGACGATCTTCGCCGCCCGGTCGATCGCGCGGAGCATCTTCAGTTCGGTCGCGGTGTCAAGCCCGTACCCGGACTTCACCTCGACCGTCGCCGTTCCGAGTCGCTGCATCTGGCCGATGCGCTCGACGAGCGACCGCACCAGGTCGTCTTCGCCCGCCGCGCGCACCGCCCGCACCGTGGACATGATCCCGCCGCCGCGCTGGAGGATCTCCAGGTAGGTCGCGCCGCGCCGCTTCATCTCCCACTCGTCCAGCCGGTCGCCGGCGAAGCACGCGTGCGTGTGGCAGTCGATCAGCGCGGGCATGAGCACGCGGCCGCCCGCGTCCACGACCTCGGCGTCGGCGGCCTCCAGGTGCTCCCCGACCGCCGCGATCACGCCGTTTTCAACCAGCACATCCCCGCGCGGGATGACGCCCAGGTCCGACATCTCCCGCCCCCGCCGCGGCCGCGAGCCGCCGGCGAGCGTGAGCACACGGGCATTGCGAATCAGCCGTCTCAAGCGATCCTCCCGGATCAATGCCAGGAAAAGATGGTCACGAGCCGCGCGACGCACGTGGCGACGCCGTACTCCGCCGCGAAGGCCTCCGCGATGACTCGCGCCTGCGTCTGGTCCAACGTCGTGGCCACGATGTTCTCATGCGTCTGGGTGAACTGCACGAGCGGATCCTTGAACACGATGGACGCGCCTTCCCGCGGGCCGAGCCGCGGGAGGTCGAGCGCATCGCTCAGGGGCAGGTCCGGCCACAGCCGCGGCTCGCCGCCCGGGAACGCGGCGATGCGCTCCAGGATCCACATCCCGGCGTACCGGGAGAAACCGGCCGGGTGAGCGCCGTGGTACACCTCGTCGGAGGACAGCGTCCGCTCCAGCAGGTACGTCCACTTCCCCTCCCTCACATACAGGAAGGCGCCGCCACCGACGGAGGTATCGAACGGCGTTCGCCGCGGCAGCATCATGCCCGGACAGTCGGGCGCGTACACCGTCTCCGTGGAGACTTGCCGGCGCAGGCGCCGCTCGGCCGCGCGTTCGGGCGGCAGGTCGGATTCGTGTGAAAGAGCCGCCGTCACGCCGCCCGCTCCGCGAAGCCCCTGAGAAACTCCAGCAGCATCCGCGCCGCCAGCCGCGCCGTCCGCCCGCCCTCGTCGTGCGTCGGGCACAGTTCCATGATGTCGAAGCAGCGCACCAGCGGCGATCGCCCCGCGGCTCGCACGAGGCTCGCCACCTGCTGCGGCGTCAGCCCGCAGGGGTTCATCGCGCTCACCCCCGGCGCGTAGGCCGCGTCGAGCACATCCAGGTCAAGGCTCACAAAGTAGTGCTCGCCGCCACCCGCCCCCGGGCTTGCGTACGGCGCCGCGTCCCCCGGCTCCGCAAGCCGCCCGCCATGGGAGATGAACCACTCGTAGTGCTCGTGCGTGTTCGCCAGCGGGTCCACGCCGATGCACGTCAGCCCGCCCACGCCGCACTCCTCGACGAGCCGCCGGAACGGCATCCCCGACCCCACCTCCGCGCGCACGTCCAGGTGCGCATCAAGGTACACCCCCGACATCGGCGCAAACCGCCGCGCCACCGCCCGAACGAACGGAAACGTCAGGTCGTGCCCGCCCCCGATCCCGATCGGCAGCAGCCCCAGGTCGAGGATCGCCTCCACCGCTTCGGTCACCCGCGCGTGCGTCTCGTGGATGTCCTCCGACGGCACGATGTTGCCGACGTCGAAGACGTGCGGGTACGGCGTCTCGGGCCTTCCCGGCCCCGGCGCCTCGGCCATCGGGATCGCCGCGCCGTACCGCGCCAGCGCCGCCCGCAGCGCGTTGGGGCCCTCCCGCGCGCCGATGCGCCCGTTGTTCATGGCCACGCCCGTGTCGTCCGGCATCCCCAGCAGCGCCACGCGGCACTTGCCGATCGCTTCGCGCGCCTCGGCCCCGTCGAGGAGTTCCGACGAGTTGCGCAGGATCGCCGACGCGAATCGACCCGGTCGGGTCTCGGGCCACAGTGGGGGGGTGACGTGCGGGATCACGGCCACACTTTACGCTTGCGGCAGTTCGTACCCGCTCCGCCGCTGGTAGTCCCGCCACCCGTTGGCCTCCGCGTCGCCGGGGAACTCCCACTTCCGCGGGTCCCACTTCAGCCGGCGGCGGTGCCAGTACGCCAGGTTGGCCAGGTGGCACACCGTCACGCTCCGCGCGCCGACCTCGACGTCGCACACCGGCCTCTGCCGCGTGCGGATGCAATCGAGCCAGTTCTGCCGGTGATCCGTCGCGGCGGCGGGAAGGTGCACATCCTCCTCCCCCAGCGGCTCCTCGAGGATCCGCTTCGGGTTGCTCTCGAGCCGGGCGCGATCGACGAAGATCGAACCCCGCGTCCCGACGAACGTGATCCCCTCCGGCCCGCCGTGGAAGACGTCCACCGTGCCGCCGTTCGGCCGCGCGTACACGAGCCGGGCCCCGTGGGCCGCCCCCTCCTGCGACGGCGGGATGACCTCCACCGGTCCGCCGGTATCGGCGTCCAGCGCCCACTGCGCGATGTCGAAGTGGTGCGCCCCCCAGTCCGTCATCATCCCACCGGAGTACTCGCGGTACATCCTCCAGTTCGGGTAGAAGTTGTTCACGCCCCGCGGCGACAGAATCGAGTTGTACCCCCGCACCGGCGCCGGCCCCAGCCACCGGTCCCAGTCCAGCCCCGGTTCCATCTCCTCCTCGGGCAGGTCGCACCACACGCTCGACGTCCCGATCCCGACGTACACCGCCAGCAGCGTCCCCAGCCGCCCGCTGCGCACGTACTCCACCGCCGTGCGGAACCGCCCGTCGTACTCCGATCGCTGCTGCGAGCCGGTCTGGAGGACGCGGCCGTGCTTGCGCACCGCGTCGATCATCGCTTTGGCTTCGTGGATCGTCAGCGACAGCGGTTTTTCGCAGTAGATGTCCTTCCCCGCCCTGGCGGCGTCGATGACCTGGATGGCGTGCCAGTGGTCCGGCGTGGCGATCACCACCGCGTCGATGTCCCCGCGGGCCAGCAGGTCGCGGTAGTCCACGTACGCGGCGCAGTCCGAGTTGCCGTAGTACGAATCAACCCGCCGCTTGGCATCCTCCCGCCGCGTCGTGTCCACGTCGCAGACGGCCAGCACCCGGGTCTCCGCGTGCTTGAGGAACGCGTCCAGGTGGAACCGGTTCTGGATCCCCATCCCGATCAGCCCAAGCGTGACCGCCTCGCTCGCCGGCCGCCGCCGCCCCCGCTCCCTCACCCCTCCCAGCGCCGGGGGAGCCCCGACCAATCCCGCCGTTCCCACCCCCGCAACCCCAAGAACCGCCGCCCGCAACACGTCCCGCCGCGAAAAGCCGCCGCAGAACGCGTCGCCGGGTGAGTCCGATCGCCGATGCTGCACCGATGGCGCCATGAGCCAGACCTCCGCGAATGAAGCGCGACCAGCCTACCACGATCGGCGAGCCGCGCGGAGCGCGGGCCGGACCGGCGCAAGGGGCGATCAGGAGCAGACCTATCGCTGCGGGCGACCCTCCCGCCCAGCACCCGCCCCTCCATGCCACCCAGCCGCGGCGCTAGAAACGCCAAGTTCTCGGAGGACGCCACGGCAACCCCCGCACCCCCACGCCTTTGTGGTCGAGAGTTTCTCCTCGAGCCGCCCGACGAGCCCGGCCGCTCCGTCCCCCTCTTGAGCCCTTTTTCATCCCGACGGGCGGCGGCCCGCCAGCCCTCCTATACTCAGCCTTGACGGTTGCCGCGTCCGCCCGAGGTCGGGAGGACGGCCACAGTTAGCCGACGCTTTCTCTGCCCGAGTTCAAGCACCGGTTTCGATCAACTCCAGGGGCAGGATTGGAAAGCGTTATGAAGCTCTATGTCGGTAACCTCCCGTTCCAGACCTCCGAGAACGAACTCCGTGCGGCCTTCGAGGAGTACGGCCAGGTCTCCTCGGCGTCGCTGGTGATGGATCGGGAGACGGGCCGCCCCCGTGGGTTCGGCTTCGTCGAGATGCCCAACGACGAGGAGGCCCGCGCGGCCATCAACGGCCTCAACGGCCAGAACATGGGCGGCCGTGACCTCACGGTCAACGAGGCCCGTCCCCGCGAAGATCGCGGCGGCGGCCGCGGCGGGTTCGGCGGTGGTCGCGGCGGTTTCGGCGGCGGTGGCCGCGGCAACCGCGGCGGCTGGTAATCCCAGCCTCGCCCGCAGTCACCAAGTAACTCATCTCTGAGCGAAATCTGGGGCCGAAAGGCCCCGGTTTCCTTTTTGCCGCCAAAGCGCAACGCCCCGGCCACATGACCGGGGCGTCGTTCCAACAAGGATGCCGCGGGAGGAAGAAGGGGACTCAGGGCAGCGGCACAGGCACCGGGCCTCCGCCGGTGGGCACGCACCCCGTAGCGCACGCGCGGTACGCGTAGCACGGGTTGGCGTAGGTCACGCCGTCGCTGCAGATCACCGGGTCCATGTGATCGGTGCAGACGATGTTGCGCGGGCAGCCGTTGCCGCCGCCGCCCCCCGGGCGGCCCGCCAGCGTGATCGTCGCCGTCGCGGCCAGGGCGACAACGCCGGCGACCAGGGACCACTTCGACAAGGTTCGGGCGGTCGTGTTCATGGCTAGACGCTCCAGAGCGGCGGCGGGCGCCCCGATATGGGACGCCCGCTCATCCGCGAAACCGAGTTGGTCCAATCCGGCCGACGGGCTCAGTACGGCACGCACCCCGTCGCGCACGCCTTGCGCGCGTAGCAAAGGTTGCTGTACACCTGCCCGTTGTCGCAGATGACCGGATTCCAGACGTCCAGGCACTGGATACCCGGCAGGCAGTCACTCGGCCGCAGATCCTGCGCCAGCGAACTGGCGGCGGCGGCGGCGACCGCGATCACACCGAGGACCAACGAACACTTCGAGAACGTGCGAGCAGTTTCCTTCATCGGAGACGCTCCTTCCGTCGCAGCCGACCCGGCTTCCGCCCGTCCTGTCCGGCGACCGTCGCCGGAGCAACGACAGAGCGCCTCTCCGGGCCGTAAGCCGCGCCAGAATACCACCGCCTCCACGCTAGACGCGAGGATTTGCGTCGCGCCGACCGAAACGCCACATCGGTGAGTCATGCCGCCTGCTTGGCAGGCTCATGATGGCACAGGCACGAGCGATTGAACTCGGGTTATTGCCAGGTGCAGCCCGGATCTTCCCGAGCCGTCGCGGCTCCCGCTTACATCGGGATATCCACCCCGCCTTCCTCCGCGCACCGGCGGGCCAACTCATACCCCGCATCCGCGTGCCGGAACAACCCCATCGCCGGGTCGTTCGTCAGCACCCGCTCCAGGCGCTTCGCGGCTTCGGGCGTCCCGTCCGCGACGATCACCTGCCCCGCGTGCTGCGAGTACCCGATCCCCACGCCGCCGCCGTGGTGGAACGACACCCAACTCGCCCCGCTCGCGACGTTCACCATCGCGTTGAGGATCGCCCAGTCGCTGATCGCGTCCGACCCATCGGCCATCGACTCCGTCTCGCGGTTCGGCGAGGCGACGCTGCCGCAGTCGAGGTGGTCGCGACCGATGACGATCGGCGCCTTCACCCGCCCGGCCTTCACCAGGTCGTTGAACAGCAGCCCGGCCTTGTGCCGCTCCCCGTACCCCAGCCAGCAGATCCGAGCCGGCAGCCCCTGGAACCCGAACCTGGGCCGGCACGCCGCGAAGTCCCCCTTCAGCAGCGCATCCGGATTCGCGTGGCACGACAGGATCCAGTTGTGCAGCCGGTCGGCGTACTCGCCGCTGCCGCGCGGGAACAGTTTCAGGATCTCGTGGTCCGTCACGTAGATGTCGATCGCGTCCCCCGACAGCGCCGCCCACCGGAACGGCCCGCGCCCGAGGCAGAACTGCGGCCGGATGTACGCCGGCACGAACCCCGGGAAACTGAACGCATCCTCGAACCCGCGCTCGAAGGCCCGCTGCCGGATGTTGTTCCCGTAGTCGAACGTGATGCTCCCGCGGCGCTGCAGTTCGACCATCGCCCGCACGTGCCGCTCCATCGTCTCCAGCGCGTGCCGCTCGTAGTCCGCCGGCGACACGCGGCGGAGCACGTCCGCCTCCTCGACGGTCAGGTGGTTGGGGATGTACGACCGCACGTCGTGCGCCGAGGTCTGGTCCGTCAGCACGTCCGGCGTGATCTTCCGCTCGATCAGCCTCTCGAGCAGTTCCACCGCGTTGCACTCGATCCCGATGCTCACCGCCTGCTCGTACGCCGCGGCGGTCACCGCCCGGTCGATCGCCTCGTCGATCGACGCCAACCCACGCTCCCCTGTGATGACCTCGTCCAGGTACCGGTCGCGCTTCCGCCGGATGAGACTCCTCGGGTTCACATCCGCGATCAGGCACACCCCGCCGCAGAGCGTGATCGCCAGCGGCTGCGCCCCGCCCATCCCGCCGCACCCCGCCGTCACGCTCAGCGTCCCCTTCAGCGACCCGCCGAAGTGCTGACGGGCGCACTCCGCGAACGTCTCGTACGTCCCCTGGAGGATCCCCTGCGTCCCGATGTAGATCCACGACCCGGCGGTCATCTGCCCGTACATGATCAGCCCGCGGGCCGCCAGGTCGTCGAACACCTCCTGCGTCGCCCAGTGCGGCACGAGATTCGAGTTGGCGATCAGCACCCGCGGCGCATCGGCATGCGTCTTGATCACGCCGACGGGCTTGCCCGACTGCACCAGCAGGGTCTCATCGGGCTCCAGTCGCTTGAGCGTCGCGCAGATGGCATCAAACGCCTCCCACGACCGCGCCGCCTTCCCCCGCCCGCCGTACACGACCAGGTCCGCCGGATTCTCCGCCACCTCCGGATCAAGGTTGTTCATCAGCATCCGCAGCGCCGCCTCCGCCTGCCACGTCTTGCAGGTCTTGTGCGGCCCGCGCGGAGCACGGACGGGCGGCCGCGCGGCGGCGGCGGGGGAAGTGGGGGAGGAGGAGCGGGTCAGCGTGCCGGAGGAGGGAGGAACCATGCATTCACCGTATCGCGGCCGATCGCGCGATACAAGGGTCCCGCCCGCCGCATGGCGCTGGCTGCTCGTGCTGCCGCTCAACTACAACCCAAGATCCGGCATGTGGCTCTGAGCGGCGGGTAGACAGCGGGGATTCGGCCCGTTAGGCCGATTCGGCAAACACCCCCCTCGCGATCAACCCCTCGATCGCCGCAATGTCCGGCGCCGGCGGCCGGTCCGCCGTCAACTTCGGCACAACGGACCGCACCAGCGCGTGCGCCCTCTCCACCGCCTCGCCCGACCGCAGCGGCCGGTGATGCTCGATCGCCTGCGCTGCGCACAGCAACTCAATCGCCACGACCGACCGCGCCAGTTCCATGCACCGCGCCGCCTTCGCCGCGCTGCGCGGCCCCCACGAGTTGTAATCCTCCATCCCCGCGCTGGTCGAGAGGTTCGCCACGCTCGCCGGTGTGCACAGCCCGATGATCTCGTTGCAGCACGCCGCCGCCGTGTACTGCGCGATCATGTACCCCGAGTTCAGGCCCGGCGGTGGGGGGCTCAGGAACGGCGGCAGCCCCGCGTCCGGATCAAACCCGCTGAGCATGTGGTACACCCGCCGCTCCGCGACCCCAGCCACGTGCGCGATCGGCAGCGCCAGCGTGTCCAGCGCGATCGCCATCGGCATCCCGTGGAAGTTCCCCGCCGAGACGATCTCCGGCACCCGCTCCCCTGATGCCCTGGACGCGAACACCAGCGGGTTGTCCGTCACCCCCCCAAGTTCGTGCTCCACGACACCCCGCACGTACTCCGCCGCGTCCCACGCCGCCCCCAGCACCTGCGGCGCACACCGCAGCGAGTACGGGTCCTGCACCCGCGGGTCGTTCAGCCGGTGCGACGGCACGATCTGGCTCCCCTCCAGCATCTTCGCCAGTCGCCGCGCCACCATCGCCTGTCCCGGCTGATTCCGCGCCCGGTGCACCCGCTCGTCCAGAAACGCATCGGTTGCGCGGCACGCGTCGATCGACATCGCGCACGCCACCAGCGCTGCGTCGAACAGCCGCGTAAAGTCCCGCACCAGCAGCGCCCCCCGCGCCGCCATCAGGTGCGTCCCGTTGATCAGCGCCAGCCCCTCCTTGGCTTCCAGCGAGATCGGCCTCAGCCCCGCCGTCCGAAGCGCCTCCGCCCCGTCCATCTCCTTCCCCCCCAAAAACGCCCGCCCCTCGCCGAGCAGCACCAGCGACACATGCGCCAGCGGCGCCAGATCCCCGGACGCCCCACACGACCCCACCTCCGGCACCACCGGCGTCACCCCGGCGTTCAGCAGCCCGATGACCGCCTCCACCGTCTCGACCCGCACCCCGGAAAACCCCCGCGACAGCGACGCCGCCAGCAGCAGCATCATCCCCCGCACCACCTCCGCCGGGAGCGGCCGCCCCACGCCCGCCGCGTGAGACCGCACCAGGTTCCGCTGCAGGTCCCGCAGGTCCCCCTCCCCGATCCGCTGCCGCGACAGCGACCCGAACCCCGTGTTGACCCCGTAGTGCGCCTCCCCGTCCGACATCACCCCCTCCAGCGCCCGCCGGCACGCCGCGATCCTCTCGCGCGTCTCCGGCGACAGCCCGACGCGCCGCCCGCCGCGGGCAACCTCCTCGACCTCCGCAGGCGTCAGCGCAGCACCGGTCAGCAGCAACTCAGGCAGCGCGGCGGCGCTGCCCGCAGCGGGATGAGAAGAGTGGGGGAGTGGGGGGGGAGCGGGGGGGGATTGGGAGTCTTTCATCGCCGCTGAGTGTCCCCCCCACACGGACGGAAAGCAACCAGCGCGGCCGCCCCCGCCCTCGTCTCGACGTCCCCGCACCTGTGCGTCCTTGAAGTTTGCTTATCCGAGCGCGGTACGCTCGGTTGTTATGAAGACCATCCTGACCATGTGTATCGCCGCGGCGCTGGCGGGGTGCACGTCGTTTTCCCCTGCGCCGGCGGATCGTGCCCCTCTCGCCGCGCCGGCGCCGATCCCGGAGGACGAGTGGCCCGCACGCGACCTTGCCCTGGTCGGCGCCACCGCACTCCCGTCCATGTCCGAGTTGTACACGGTTCAACTCGCGGCCGACGCCCCCCGCAACGCGGCGCCGCGTCTTGCCACCGCCGCCAACACACCGCTCTCTCGCATCCACTTCAACGGTGCCGTCGGCAAGGGTGTCCTCCGCGTCTACGACGACCTCGGCGCGGCCGGAGACCGCGACGGCGCCCGCTTCGTCACCTCCTGGCAACTCGCCTCCGCCGATTCCGGCGCCGGCGTCCTCCGCGCCCGCATGCACGAGCGCACCGGCGCCCGCCTCCTCTCCACCTCCGTCTCCACGCCCGCCGCGACCACCACCGCCCGTGTGCAGGACTTCCGCGCCGAGGGCGTCTCGATCGCCTTGCCGCGCGAGGATGCATCCCTCGGCGCACCGCGCCCGCGCGGCCTTGTGCTCTTCTTCAACGGCGTTCTTTCGAGCGACTACGAGCGCCCCCTCGTCCGCACGCTCGAGTCCCGCGGCTGGGCCGTCGTCACCATCAGCACCGTGACCTCCGTCCGCCGCGGCGCCGCCGGCCCCATCCGCGTCGCCTCCAGCGCCGACGTCGTCCCCGCCGCCCGCGAGATCGCCGCCGCGATGGACGACGCACTCGCCGAGACCGCCTACGCCGCCGAGGCCGTCGTCGAGTACCTCGCGACCCACCGTCCCGACGTCCCCCAGCGCCCGCTCATCCTCGTTGGTTGCTCGATCGGCGCGTGCGCCGTCCCCGTCGTCGCCGCGCGGCTCGGAGACAGCGTAGACGCAGCGATCCTCGTCGGCGGCGGCGCCAACATGCTCGACGTCGCCCTCCGCTCCGACGCCACCAACCTCGGCATCGAGGTGGACTGGGGCTCCTCCTCGGCCAGCATCGAGCGCAACACGGATCTGCTCGTCGAGTACCTCCGCGCCAGCCGCCTCGACCCGTACCACACGGCCGCGTACCTCGCCGGCAAGCCCGTCCTGTGCGTCCATGCCGTCTTCGACGCCATCGTCCCCGCCGCCGCCGGCCGCTTGCTCTACGCCCGCCTCGGCAGCCCCGACCGCCTGCGCTTCAACGGCGGCGGCGCTGCCATGATGGCCATGATGGACGACATCGCTCCGCAGATCGCCACCTGGCTCGACCGCGCCATGTACAACCGCCACGCCGTCGCGCCCCGCGACTACACACGCCAGCCGCCGCCCGCGCTGGCCCCGTCCGTTTCCGAAACCGAGCCGCTCCGGGAACTCCCCGCGGACAATGCACCCGCCCGTCGGACCCGCGGCGGAAAGCCGGCCCCGATCGACCTGGATTGACTCTCCAGCCGCGACTTCTCGCCGCGCCGTGTCCGGTACACTGGGGCGCGTGGTAACCCGCCTCACACACGCGATCGCCCTCTGCGCGGCGGCAGGTCTCCTCGGCGGGTGCTTTTCGCACCGGGGGGCATGGAGCGCCCGTACCGAACTTGCGATTGCGCCGTTTGCGGATGATCCCTGGCCCGCCCGGGATCCCACCGCGGTCGAATCCTTCCGCGCGGCGACGCCGCACGAGATCCACGTCTACGAACTCGCCACCGATACACCCCCCGACAGCCTCGATCCTCACGTGCGCCGGCTTGGCGAAGAGCCATACCGGGTCGTCCTGTTCAACGAAATCGTCGGTGGGGGGCTCCTGCGCGTGTACGGCCCCGCACAGGGCGAGGATGATCGGGCGGCCTGGGACAAACTCCTCTACGGGTTCGTCCCCAACGCGACCTTCCTGAGCGAGTTCGAAGTTGCATCACCTCGCTTCCAGGAAAAGCTCGCCAGCCAGGCCGCGGACGGAACAAACAGATCGCTGCTCCCAATCGGCTCTGCACGCTTCATCACGCCCACGGGGCTCCAACCCGTCCCCGCCGCCCCGATGATGCTCGACGAGGGAATCCAACTCCGTGTGCCGGATGTGGACGGCCCACACGCCCGCGCGGCATCCTGATCCACTTCACGGCGATGGCGGGCCGCGACTACGAGTCGCAGGTCATCCAGGCGTTCCAGCACCGCGGCTGGGCCGTTGTTCATCTCAGCACACACGCCAGTGTGCGGAAACCCAACGAGCAGGCGATCGCCGACGCCAACCGCCGCCGCCAGCAGCGCATCGACGAACTGCTTGCCCAGTGGGGCGTGACGATCCACCGCGGCATCGCAGGCGGGTATGCCGCCTACGCCGCGGCGCACCTCCGCGCCGCAGAGCAGGCCCGCGCCGAGATCCCCGAGCCCCCTACCGGCTTCGAACCCGCGTCGGACACCGACGACGACATCGACGCCGCTGCCCGGCGCATCGCCGCCGCGGTGGATCAGTCCATCGCCGAGCACGCCTACGCCGCCGCCGCGGCCGCCGAGTACATCTCCCAGATCCGCCCCGACTGGGCCGACCTGCCCGTCGCGGTCATCGGCTTCAGCGCCGGCGCATTCGCGGCCCCGGCCGCGGCCGTCCGCCTCGGCGACCGCGTCTGCGCCGTCATCCTGGTCGGCGGCGCCGACCTGTTCCGCATCTCCCAGACAAGCACCGAGACCAACGGCGGTATCCGCCTGGCCCCGCGCGGCGAGCGCCGTAACCGCTCGCCGGAGGGGCCGTCCGGGCTCTTCCCAAGGCGCCCGGGCCTGGTCAATTTAACGTAACATGCATTATAGGACCTTGAGACGACCGGCCGAGTGGGGGGCTCGAGCCGGGAACACCAGCCTCGCCACCTCCCGCAGCCACACCACCGAACTCGCCACCGCCGTGCACACGACCCAGTCCCACACCCCCAGCGGCGTCGTCGCGAACGCCTTCTGAAGCAGCGGCACGTACACCACCGCCGCGTGCAGCACAACCGCCGCGCCGATCGCCGCCCACAGCCACCGGTTGCGGAACAGCCCCCGCAGGGCGCTCTCGTCGCCGGCCCGGGCGTTGAGCGCGTTGAACAGTTGGAACATCACCAGCGTCGTGAACGCCATCGTGTGCGCGTACGGCAGGCCCGCCTGCTCGCTGATCGGCGCCAGCAGCCCGCCCGGCAGCGACGCGTCCAGCACCAGCAGCGTCCCCGCGGCCATAACCGCGCCGACGAACACAATCCCCGCCCACATCCGCCCGGTGATCACGTGCTCGCGCGGCGGCCGCGGCGGCCGGCGCATCAGTTCCTGGTCCGCCGGCTCGACGCCCAGCGCCAGCGCCGGCGCCCCGTCCGTTACCAGGTTGATCCACAGCAGGTGCGTCGCCAGGAGCGGCAGCGCCACGCTCGCCCCATCCCCGGCCCCGCGCAGCCCGATCATCTCCGCCAGCACCACGCCGAAGAACATCGTCATCACCTCGCCGATGTTCGACGACAGCAGGAAGCGGAGAAACCGCCGGATATTCGCGAAGATCGCGCGCCCCTCCTCGACCGCCGCCACGATCGTCGCGAAGTTGTCATCCGCCAGCACGATGTCCGCCGCCCCCTTGGTGACGTCGGTCCCGGTCAGGCCCATCGCCACGCCGATGTCCGCCGCCCGCAGCGCCGGCGCATCGTTCACCCCGTCCCCGTTCATCGCGACGACCTCGCCGCTCCGCCGCAGCGCCCGCACGATCCGCAACTTGTGCTCCGGCGCAACCCGCGCGTACACCGCCACGTCGCGCGCCACCCCGGCCAGTTCCTTGTTCGACATCCGCGACAGTTCCGCCCCCGTGAGCACGCGGGCATCCCGATCCGCGATCCCCAGTTCCGCCGCGATGACCGCCGCCGTGCGCGGATGATCACCCGTGATCATGACCGGTCGCACCCCCGCCGCCTTGGCCCACGCCACCGCAGCCTTCGCCTCCTCCCGCGGCGGATCGATCATCCCGATCAGGCCGAGGAACACCAGTTCGTGCTCGACGCTCTCGTCCGGCTCTTCCCCCTCCACCTCCGCCGCCGGCAGCACGCGAGCCGCCACCGCCAGCGTCCGCATCGCGCGCCCGGCCAGTTCGTCGCTCGTCGCCAGGATCTCGCGCCGCCGCTCCTCCGTCAGCGGCCGGGCCCGAAACGGCCCCTCGCCCACCGCCTCCGCCGTGCACCGCGCCAGCACGACGTCCGGCGCGCCCTTCGTGAACACGAGCACCCGCCCGGCGTCCTTCTGCAGCGTGCTCATCATCTTGCGCTCGGACGAGAACGGCACCTCCCCGGCCCGCTCGAACCGCTCCTCAAGCGACTCGTCCGTCACCCCCGCCTTCCTCGCCGCAACGACCAGCGCCCCCTCCGTCGGATCCCCCTGCACCACCCACCGCCCATTCACCTGCCGCACGGTCGCGTTACTCGCCAGATCCGCGGCGATCAGCACGCGCCGCAGTTCCTCCCGCAGCGCCCCGCTCACCCCCCCGCCGCCGGGTTCCGCGAGAATCTCCCCCTCCGGCGCATACCCGGTCCCCGTCAGCGTCACGCGCCCGCTCGCCGTCACCACCGCCCGCACCGTCATCTCGTTGCGCGTCAGCGTCCCCGTCTTGTCCGACGCGATCACCGTCGCCGCCCCCAGCGTCTCCACCGCTGCCAGCCGCCGCACGATCGCCCGCCGCCGCGCCATCCGCTGCACCCCCAGCGCCAGCACCGCCGTCGTCACCGCCGGCAGCCCCTCCGGCACCGCCGCCACCGCCAGCGCCACCCCCATGATGAGCACGTCGATCAGCGCCCCCAGCCCGCTCACCTCCTCGACCAGGAGCGTCGTCGCGATCATCACCACCGCGATCCCGATCACCACGGCCCCCAGCAGCCGCCCCGTCCGCCGCAACTCGCGCTGCAGCGGCGTCTCCTGGTCCGCCGTCGCGGTCAGCATCCCCGCGATGCGACCCATTTCCGTGGCCATGCCCGTAGCCGTCACGACCGCCGCCCCACGCCCCGCGGCGACCGCCGTGCCGCTGAAGATCATGTTGTCCCGGTCCCCCAGCGCCGCATCGGCCGCCACCGGTGCGGTCCCCTTGTGCACCGGCAGGCTCTCCCCCGTCAGCGCCGCCTCCGCCACGCGGAGCCCGGCCGTGCGGAGCAACCTCGCATCGGCCGGCACGGTGTCCCCCTCCTCGACAAGCACAATGTCCCCCGGCGCCAGTTCCGCCGCTGGGATGCGCCGCCGCTCCCCGTCGCGGATCACCGTCGCCTCCGCGGCGTACATCGTGCGCAGCGCCGCCAGCGCCGACTCCGCCCGCGACTCCTGCACAAACCCCATCACGGCGTTGATGATGACGATCGCCAGAATCGCCAGCGACTCGTACGGCAGCGACTGCTCCCGCTCAAAGCCCCACACCGCCGCGGAGATCCCCGTCGCCACCAGCAGCAGAATCACCAGCGGATCGCGGAACTGCCCCACCAGCCGCCGCCACGGCGGCACGCGCTTCTCCGCCTCCAGTTCGTTGCATCCGTATCGAGCCAGCCGCGCCGCCGCCTCGGCGCTCGACAGCCCCCGCTCCGCGTCCGTCCCCAGCGCCGCCAGAACCTCCGCGGCCTCCATCCCGTGCGGCGACTCAACCGCCGGCGGAGGCGTTGCCTCACGATCACCCGCACGGTCGCTCACCGCCGCCCCCCCACTGCCGGGACAATCCCGATCACGACCCGCGCGCTCGGCAGGCTCTCGCGCCGCATCGGCCGGACCATAGCCGCCCACGCCGCGGCCCCGCAAGGCGCTAAAGCATCAACTCAAACCACATCGTCCCCGGCACCGGGTCCTCGTTGTACGCCGGGATCTCCCGGAACCCCAGCGACCGGTACAACCGCGCCGCCGCGACCATGGTCGCCCCTGTGTCCAGCCGCATCGCCCGATACCCCCGCTCCCGCCCCGCCGCGATGATCCCTTCCGCCAGCATCCGCCCAATCCCCCTGCCGCGTCCCGCCGGCCGCACGTACATCCGCTTCATCTCGCAGATGTCCGCCGACAGCGGCCGCATCGCCACGCACCCCACCGCCTCATCCCCTTCAAACGCCAGCAGAATCTCCCCCCGCGGCCGCGCATAACACCCCGGCAGCGACGCCATCTCCGCCTCAAACCCCTGGTGCTCCAGGCTCCGGCACTCGGCGGTGGGCTCAAGGGTCTTCGCGTACTCGAAGCACAGGTCACGAAACGCGGCAACCGCTTCCCCGTCCAGTGCCGGGCGGATCATCACGTTCTCATTTGACGCCATGTGCCTGTCGCCCGCCGACGCCGCCTCGCACCATCAAAACCGTGCGTGAACTCTGGTCGCTCTGGCCCCACCCCGAGCGATAGTCCGACGCCCACCTGCCCTAGAAACTGCCCAGCGCCTCCCGCACCGCCCCCACCACCTCACCCAACTTCACCAGCGTCCCCTTCCCCGCCTCCTTCCGCTTCTTGAACTCCACCGCCCCCTCCGCCAGCGACTTGTCCCCCACCGTCAGCCGCACCGGCATCCCGATCAGGTCCGCGTCCTTGAACTTCACCCCCGGCCGCTCGTCGCGGTCGTCGATCAGCACGTCGTACCCCGCCGCGGCCAGTTCTCGCGCGATCGCCCTCGCCGCGTCCATCTGCTCCCCCGCCTCCGGCTTCATCACCGTGATGTGTACGTGGTACGGCGCGATCGCCGCCGGCCAGATGATCCCGTCCGCGTCGTGGCTCATCTCCACGCACGCCGCCATCGTGCGGCTGATCCCGATCCCGTAGCACCCCATGATCACGGACCGCTTCTTCTGGTCCTTGTCCAGAATCGTCAGCCCCATCGCGTCGGAGTACTTCGTCCCGAGTTTGAAGATGTGCCCCACCTCGATCCCGCGAGCGGTCTCGAGTTTCGCCCCCGGCGCCCGCGGCGACGGATCCCCCGCCACCGCGTTGCGCACCTCCGCCACCCGCACGCGCGACGCATCCTCCAGCACCACCCCCACATCACGCCGCCAGTTGAACCCCTTGACGTGATGGTCGCGCTGATCCGCCCCCGTCACCCACCCGGCCTCGCGTGCCTGCGCGGCGTCGTGGTCGATCAGCATCAGGAACCGCCCCCCCGGATCGTTCTTCACCGCCGCAGGGCTGATGAACCCCGTCGCGAAGTTGAACAGCCCCATCAGCACCGGGTCCGCCATCTCCACCGCGAACCCCGCGGCAGCCTTGACCTTCCCCTCGTTCGCCTCATGGTCCCCGCGCACCACCGCCAGCACGAACAGCGGTCCCTCCGGCAGCGCCTTGACATCCACCGCCCCGCCCGTGGCCCCCCCACTCCCGATCTTCTCCTTCACCGCAGCCGCCAGCGCCCGGTTCTGGAACACCACCACCTTCAGCATGTCCGACTGCTGAACCCCCATGAACCGCGCGACCTCGTCGATCCCCGGCAACCCCGGCGTCGCCACCAGTTGCAGCGCCGGCCCCTCCGCCGGCCCGAAGTCGAACGACCGCTCCCCGATCTCGCACTTCTCCACGTTCGCCGCGTACCCGCTCACCGGGCACTTGAGGATCGTGTCCTCCCCGCTGGCGCAGTTCACCATGAACTCGTGGCTCGCCGAGCCCCCGATCGGCCCGCTCTCGGCCTCCACCGCCGTAAAGTCCAGCCCGCACCGCCGGAAAATGTTGCTGTACGCGCGGTACATCATGTCGTACGTCTCGTTCAGCCCGCCCGGGCCCTCCACCTCCATGTGGAACGAGTACGCATCCTTCATGATGAACTCGCGGCAGCGCAGCAGCCCCGACCGCGGCCGCGCCTCGTCGCGGAACTTCGTCTGGATCTGGTACAGATTGATCGGGAGTTGCTTGTAACTGGTGATCGACCCCTTCACCAGTTCCGTCACCGGCTCCTCGTGCGTCGGCCCGAGCGCCGCCACGGCCCCCTTGCGGTCCTCGACCTTGAACAGCAGCGGCCCGTAGTCCACGTCCCGCCGCGTCCCCTCGTACAACTCGATCGGCAGCAGCACCGGAAGGAGCAGTTCGCTCGCCCCGGCCGCGTCCATCTCCTCCCGCACGATCTGCGAGATCTTCCGCAGCGTCCGCCAGGCCAGCGGCAGGTAGTCATAGATCCCCGACCCCAGTTTGCGGATGTACCCCGCCCGGGAAAGGAGGATGTGCGACGGGCTCTCCGCGTCCGCCGGGGCCTCGCGGGCCGTGGGGATCAGCGTGGACCGCCACGTGTGGATGACGCCTGTCGTGCCGCTGCCGGTGCGCTCGGGAAAGGAGGGAAGTTCGGACATGGGGCGGGATGGTAGGCCCTTGCCCGGAAAAACCCGCCCCTCCCCCACTCCGGGGAACACGCCCCCGCGCCGCGGCCTCCGATCACCGCCACCGCGCCCGCGCAAACCACCCGGTTCGCGGCCGGTGGATGCCTGCCCAACCCGACCAGTTCACTCCCTTCGCCTCTTCACCCTCTCTTTGCGACCTTCGCAACCTCGCGTGAGGAAACGCCGCGCACACAGGCGACAAGTCCCGCCACTCTCGCGCCTGCCGCCCTGCCACATCGACTGCAAACCCAGTTCCGTGCTTTCTATCCCGTTCGCACGGTCTCTTCATCTTCACCCCCCCCCCCCCCCCCCCCCCCCCCCCCCCCCCCCC
>Ga0180217_1002117_pt1 | contig 19216 bp, 19 predicted proteins | sample eDN3rd37CBELigOP_FD_128521 | JGI IMG/M metagenome (GOLD analysis project Ga0180217, IMG submission 128521) | Enriched Organic Plus compost microbial communities from Emeryville, California, USA - eDNA 3rd pass 37_C BE-Lig OP (version 2) (version 2) ... | reverse complement strand
TTGCTTAGGGAATCCGGATTGTTCGCATCGACATTGTTAACGAGTCGGCTCCGCAGAGGCTCGGAAAAACGATGATGCTGGGCCGCCGTGCGCGTCGAGCCGATGACCCGGCAGCCGGTCGTGCCGGCCAGTCCGCGAAACATCGCATGGCCCAGCATGCCGGTGGCGCCCAGCACGAGGATCGAGCGGTCCGGGGTTGGCGTCATTTGGTCCCGTCGGGATGGGTGTTCCGCTGAAGTTGGCGGAAATGTTGAAGGAGCGATCGTGTAAGCAACTCGGGCGCAAAGTTCCTCTCGAAATAGGCCCGGCCGGCATGGCCAAGCGACCTGCGCTGCGCCCCCGGCATGGCTTTCATGGCGATGATCGCCGATGCGAGCGCCTGGGCGTCCTCGGCGGCCGTGACGAGGCCGGCGCCGGCCTCCCGTATGATCGCCGCAGCTTCGCCGTCGAGGCTGGCGATAATGGGACGCTCGGCTGCCATATAGGTCGCCACCTTACTCGGAATGGTCAGCCCCAGGCTGTAATCGCGCCGGAGCGTTACCAGGAGCGCGGACGCATTGGCGAATATCTCGGGCATCCTGTCGGGAGGATAGGCGCCCGCAAGTTCGATGTTGCGGAGGTTCCGCCGGGCGATCTCCTGACGCAACCATGATTCGCGGCTGCCCGCGCCGACGAGGAGGATCCGGATCGACGGGTCGCCGATCCGGGCCGCGGCTTCGACAACCGTTTCCAACGCTTGAGCGACTCCCAGATTCCCCGCAAAAACGATGCGAAATTCGTCTTCGGCCGTCGGATTGGCGGGAGGCGCCTGGCCACGCTTTGCGGCGACGCAGGCATCGCCCGGATTGGGATGATAGGCGATGTGCGCGCCGCGACCGGCCATTTCGGCGATCTTGGGAACGAAGCTGCGGGATTGCGCCAGCAGCAGGTCGGCTCGCCGGTAGATGAAGCGGGTGAGCGCCGCGACCGCAGCGAGTATCTGCCGGTTGCGGACATAGCCAGTGGAAAGGAGGCTGTCGGGCCACAGGTCCTGGACCCAGATGACGAGAGCCGCCCTCTTGATCCGCTTCAGAAGGATAGCGGGCAAGCCCTGGAGAATGGGCGACACGCCATAAACGAAGATAACGTCGTAGCGTCGGCCGCGCGTCAGCCATGGCGCCAGCGCGAGACCGGAGAAGACGAAGGACAGATAGTTCGCTATCCGGCGCAGGTCGCCGCTGGAGCCGCGTGGCACGACCGGGACCCGATGGATCAGATAGCCCTCGGGATGGTACTCATGGCCGAAGCCGGCTGCCCGATAGCCTTCAAAGGTCGTGCCCCGCGGATAATTCGGTTGTCCGGTCAGAACGTCTACACGCGTGCCGCTGTTACGAAGATCCCGCACCACCTCGTTGATCCGAAACGTCTCGGGCCAGTAGTGCTGGCTGACGACCAGAATGCTCAGCGGTTCCTGTTCGACACCGGGCACGCGAAAAACCTGTACCTGCTCAAGACACGGCCGATCAAAAACGCCTAGCAGTCACTGATCGCCAAGCGCAGTTCCTAGCCGGGACACGTTATCAACAAGCCCAACAGTCCAATAAAATTGAACGATGATGCTCCGGCAGGCGACACCCCAGCAAACAATAACAGTGTATAGCACGATCGTATCGCTTGACTGTGGACTGCCCGCAATGGCGGGGCCGGTTGCATAGTTAATTGATGTTGGCCTGGGATGCCAACCTGGATATTTTCAGCAGCTAACTCGAAGATCAGCAGACTGCAAGTCATAGCTTATGTCAGTCCGAATTTCGGGGGTAGCTCACGCGTTGCGCGGTCAACGAAATCGCGTGAATCGAAAGCGCGATGCCGCCCGCGCATATCCCCGGACGGCGCTCGTCTAACAACGATGTGATAGAATCACTCGACCGTTACGCCTGGATTGGGCTTCTCCGAGCCCGCCGCCGAAACGCGGCCCAACAGCATCGTGCTCGGGACGGAATCGCTAGCCTACGATCTCGATCTCCACTATCGCTGGATGGGGGAACGCACGGGTCTCCAATCGCTGGCACAGGTGCTGGCGCGCACCGGCCGAAGCCCATTCGAGCCGGGCGAGCCGCTTGCTGGGCGTAGCGCGCTGTCGACTGTACAGGCGTTTCTCGCCGGCGACACGCGCCCTCCCCGACCTGTCGGCGTTCATCACGGTGCCCTGGGCCTCGCCCCGCAACGGCGCAATAGTGCACATTGAGGGCAACGGCGAAGTGCCCAGCTCTCCCAGCCGCGTCGATCTCAGTTGGAGCGATCACATAGCTCAATGAGGCGGAGCCGAACGCAGCAACGCACAACGATGTTGTCCGACTTGTCGCCCAGTGGTAGCGCCGGCCAGCCGCAAGCTGTCGCATGGAAGACGACATCGCTGACCGGCAACCTGCCGAACGGTATCGAGGCGCATGGCGACCCGTACGGCGTGGCGTTTCGCATTGGCAAGCGTGGCCTCCGGTATTCGGTACGCTGAAGGCCGAAGCCTCCCCTGGACGCGGCAGTTATATGATAGCTGACACCCTGCTAACATGGGCATCGCGACGAGTATGGTCCGATGGAAAACTTCGACAATCATTTCAAATCCATCATCGACAAGTTCGGTCAACCGGCTGGCGGCGGTGCAGTCGATCCGGCGATGGTGGAGACGTATCGAGACAGGGTACCGGTTGCGCTGACCGCGTTCTGGACGACCTACGGGCTGGGCTTTTGGAGGGAAGGATACTTTCAGCTCTGCGATCCGCGCCGCTACCGGCCGATTGCGAAATTTGTCTTCAGCGAGGACGCGGATTTTCCGGCGCAAAGAACGCATATCTACGGCTTCTCCGCATTCGGGCGTCTTCTCGCGTGGAACGAAACGCACAGGCTCGTGCGCGTTGATCTGCTCGATCATTCGGTCCGGTGCGTCAACTACTTCAAACCCAAGCCGAACATTTCTCCAAACATTCCAATCTTGACCTCTCTGTTCGGCGCGGACGACGAGGCCGACGATGCACTGGACGCGGATGGCGAGCCGATGTTCAGGCGCGCGGTGAAGACGTACGGTCCTCTCGCCATGGGACAGATCTACGCTCCCCGGCTGAACCCGGCGCTCGGAGGCGCGATGTCACTGGATAACTTCAGGCCGGCGGCCGCCCTGGAAGCGATGTCGCTAGCCGCACAGTCAGGGCCCTTCGTACTGAAAGACGTGCTTGCCAGGCCACCGCACGTGACACGTCAAATCGGCTGAGGGAAGCCACCGGCGAGGATTCGATCGCATAATCAGCCGGCATTCGGGCGAATGGAAAACTGATGCGACCACGATCCGGAATGCCCGCCGATACCATGCACCAAAGCCAGCACAGGCCCGCTCCCGGCCTCACGCCACGTCAGCGTCCGCCCTCCAATCATGGCAGATTGGCGCTCCGGCAGCATGCTCATGTCGAATAGGATTCCAGGACGTGACGAGCCAGCGTCATACGCAGGACCTCCTCCGGACCTTCCGTAACCATCATGCTGCGTTGATCGCGCCAGAACTTTTCAATCGGAAGCTCGCGCGTAAATGCGATACCGCCATGAATCTGCATACAACGATCGGCGGCCATGAAGGAAAGACGGTCACCCAACATCTTCGCCATGTAAGCTTCGTAGCGGATGTCTTCGCCACGGTCGTGCTTCCAGGCTGCATGGTAGACCAGAAAGCGAAGCTGCTGCAGATCCATATGGGAATCGACCAGCATCCACTGGATTGCCTGCCGCTCGGCCAATGGTTTGCCGAAGGTCACACGCTGTTTGGCATAGCTGACGCCCATTTCCAGGCAACGTTGAATGACCCCCAAGGCCCGGGCACCGTGACGAACGCGGCCGGTATTGATCCAGTCCTGCGCGAGCTTGAATCCCTCGCCCTCCTTGCCGATCAGCTTCGAGGCGGGAACCCGAACGTTATCGAACGTGATTTCGCAGGGCTCGTCGTCCATCATGGTGGGCTGAGCGCGCACGACGGTCACGCCGGGCGTGTTGATGTCGACCAGAAAGCCGCTGATCCCCCGTGCGCCCTTGGAGCGGTCAGTGCTGGCCATGAGCTGAATGAAATCAGCGTGCTGAGCGTTTGTGATGAAACGCTTGTAGCCGTTGATGACGTATTCGTCGCCATCTCTGACAGCGGTTGTCTTGATGTTGGCTGGATCGCTTCCTGCGTCGGGCTCCGTGATCGCGAAGCAGCAGTCCTTCTCGCCGGCAATGACAGGATACAGATAATCCGCCTTCTGTTCCTCTGTCAGATGATAGAGTATCGGGCTGACCTCGGGTCCGAAAATCGACGTCTTACGCGCTGGCAACGCGATGCTTCGACCAAGCTCTTCCCAAATAACGGCACGCGCCATCAGCCCAAGTCCGAGACCGCCGTATTCGATTGGCGTGGAAATGTGCCAGTAGCCCATCTCCTTCGTTTTGGCCTCCAGGCGCTGCCGGACCTCGGGCCTGAGGTCCGGCCCTTCGTAGGCCTCCCGTTCAATCGGAATGATCTCACGGTCGACGAAACGGCGAAGCTGCTGCTTCAGCATCTGCAGCTCTTCGGGAAGATCGAAATCCATGCGCGTCTCCAGCAGGCCACCGCACCGGAAGTGGGCCCTCCACCGTTCGTTTACCGGCGATGACCGATGGTCCTCAGGCTAGCAACGTTTAGCTTTGCAATAAAGATATTTATACAAGCTAATATGCTCCCCCGAAAGCGCGCGGGCCGACGAACGCCTGCTGTCGCGCCGCCGGTCAGAGGACGAACCTGGCCCAGCACGGCCGGCCGCCGCCATGGCGGTCGGCGTCACGGCTCCTTGAAAAACTGGCTCATCTCCGGCGCCGAGCCGGAAAGGCCGAGTTCAGCCCAGCGCCCGGCGACACGGTCGTAAACGCCTCGTCGCAGCGCGGTTCGCAACGGCGCCTGCTTGAGGTGTCGGTATGGCGTGCAGGCATTGACCAGAACCTTCGAGCCATAAGGCTTTGCCTCCGGCGCAAGGCTTGGATCCGCTCGGAACGACATGGTGTTGCGCAGCACATCAAGATCGTCAGCCGGATTGCACCGCGTGCTCATGGCCCAGATCACCTCGTCGAAGTCCGTCGGATCGATGTCATCATCGACCGCCACGATCCATTTGGTGTAGTAGGTTGCAGCCGGGCAATGTGCGGTCAACGCCAACGCCTGGCCCGCATGACCCGGGTACATCTGACGAAGTGAAACGACGACGACGCAATTGCCGGAGGCTGCTGCCGGATGGCAGTAAACGCCAGCAATTCCCGGCACCTTCATGCCATCAAGGTCATCGTGGATGCGGGCAGCGCGCATGATCGCGTGATAGGCGCCGATCTCGCACGACGGATAGGTCGCCATCAGCGCGGCCGTCATGATCGGATTCCGCCGCATATGCAGCGCCTGCACCTCGATCACAGGTTTGCGGGCGGGTGAACCGCTGTAAAAGCCGTGAAACTCACCGAGCGGTCCCTCGGTTTCCAGGTCTCCCGGATAAACGAGCCCCTCGATCACCATTTCCGCTCGCGCGGGGATCGGGACGCCGACCACCTCGCCGCTGGTGAGCTCGATCGGCGCACCCATCAGCCCTCCGGCCGCATCCAGTTCGGATTCGTCGGCGGCAAACCGTTGCGAACCCACCATCATCAGCACCGGATCGATGCCGTAGGCGACGACGACCTCGCTGGGTTTTCCGCGCGCCCAGGCGGCTTCGCAATCGAACAAGCCGTCCCGTCCGGGCACGAAACTCAGCCCGACGCGGCGCGGCCCATGCAATTGCTGACGATAAACCCCGACATTGATACGCCCCGTGGCAGGGTCCATGGTGAGGGTTACGTCCCCCGTGCCGATGAACGGACCGCCATCTGCCGGCCAGAACTTCGGAACCGGGAGCCGCGTCAAATCGATATCCTCGCCACGCAGGATGATCTCGTTGACTGGTGCCTGCTCCTTATCGACGAACACAGGCGCGACCCGCTGCGCCATGAGTTTCCGGGTGGCCGCGACAAGCTCCCGAACTGACAGGCCTGGATCGAGCCCAACAGCGAGCGCATAACGTTCCTTGCTCGATCCGAGCATATTGGAAAGAACGCGCGCACCGTGTGGGTTGCTCTCGAAGGTCTCGAAAAGAAATGCCGGCGAGCCCACGCGCCGCGTGGCCATATACGTGATCGCGGCAAGTTCCTCGATCGGATCGACGGCCGCATCGACGCGATGCAGCTCGTCGAAGGTTTCCAGCAACGCCAGCCAATCTCGCAGATCGTGCCAACGACGGGACGCCTTTATCGTGGCGTGGCTCTCGACCTCGTGCATCGTTTGCTCCATCGAGCGTTGCGTCCCTTTTTGCCGGCCTTTGGCATCGTCGAATGGTGAGTTGGGGCAGCCGCCGCTGCGATGAGCTGGACGGCTGCGGTATTGACGCAAAGGCTGTCTAGTTGCTGGGTTTCACGCCAGCTTTCGCCAGGGCATCGCGCCAGTGCGCGAACTCGGATGCGATCTGCTTGCCCATCTCAGCCGGAGTCGTGGCCACCGCCTCAATCCCCTGCGCTTCAAGTTTTCTGATGATCTCTTGATCCTGAGCAGCCTTGCGGATGGCAGCGTTGAGCTTGCTCACGATTGGCTCGGGCGTTGCCGCCGGGGCGACGACACCGAACCAGATTCCGTTATTGACGCCCTCCATCTTGATGCCGCTTTCCAGAAACGTGGGCACATCCGGAATGGCTGCAAGGCGCTTGTAGCCGGTGACGCCCAGAATCTTGAGTTTATCTTGACTGGCCAGATTGGCCGTGGTGCTCGGACCTGTGAACACACCGGAAACATGACCGCCGACGACATCATTGACCACGAGGGCCGTGCCCCGATAGGGGACGAGCTGGATGTCTGCGCCGGTCGCCTGAATGAACGATAGCGCGCTCAAGAACGGCGGTGTCCCCACGCCGGAGTGCCCGATCTTGACGGTGTCCGGTTTCAAACTGGCAAGCTTGATGAGTTCCCCCACTGTTTTTGCAGGGACGTTCATCGCAACACCAAGCGTATGATAGGTCCGTCCCCACAGACCAACCGGGCGGAAATCCTTGATCGGGTCGAAACCAATCTGCGCTATCGTGTGAGGGGTAACGACGAGAGACGGCTCAACAGCCAACAGCGTGTAGCCGTCCGCCGCAGCACGCGCGACATGCGAGGTCGCAAGCGTGGTCGCGGCGCCTGGTCTGTTTTCGACAATGATCGTCCGGCCCAACTCCTTTGCGAGCGGAACAGAGAAGAGACGGGCGATCACGTCAGGCGGACCGCCCGGCGGATAGGGCACGACGATCGTGATCGGACGTGTCGGATAATCGTCGGCACTTTGCGCGATTGCAGCGCCAAGGCTGATGGCCAGAGTAAGAACCGAGACAAGCGCCTTGGCGCTTTCCTTCAAGATTGCCGAGACCATTGCGACTTCCCCCTGCTCTGTTGAAATTGCCGGACCAGACAAACGCCTTGTCGTCACGGTGCGATGGGTTTCCTGACTGCAAGGCGGAACGCATCGCGAGGTGTTACAAGGACCGTGCCAACCGCCCAACGACTAGCTTTATAACAAAGCTATCTTATCAAGAGGTCAAGCCCTAAGAATTGAGGTTCTCAGCCAGGATGATGCATATGTATATTGTCGTTGCGGGGAAGGAAGTCGAGGAGGCGGATGGCGCGGTCGGCGCTGTCCACGAGGCTGTTCATTTTCCGCCGCATGCGGTCGAAATCCTCAGCCGATAGGCTCTCGAACAGGATATCGTTGACTGGCTGCTGGACCACCGTGAGCTTGAGCAGGAGCTCCTCGGCCTTCGGCGTAATGGCCAAAAGGACCCGGCGACGATCGTCGGGATTCTCGGTCTTTGATACGAGGCGGGCGGCAACCAGCTTGTTGACCTCAATCGTCACGAACGCCGGACTGAAGTGAAGCTGATCGGCTATATAATTGATTCCTATCCCGGTTTTTGGCTGCTCACGTGCGATTGCAATAAGGATTGTATACTGGGTGCCGGACAGGCCAATGACACGGCCCAGAGCGCTTCTGACCGCTTGGATGCGGGTCGCAAAGGCAAGCGTGTCATGCACGAACTGGCGAAAGGCATGATCACTGCCACGGATCAGCAATTGAGCCCGCGACACTGTGAGTGGATTAGACCGGCTGGCTTTAGCCCTTTTCTTCGACGCTTTTGGCATGAACGGTCCCCAGTATACGCTTCGAATCGAATGCGCGAGGCTCATTCATAACGGCCAACCAATTGTGCAGCAGCAGTTTTCTTTGTGCAGCATAGATCTGCATCGCTCTCACAGGTCGCTCGGCGGAACAATTCTATGCGCTTGACGGAATGGCAAAACCCTACAAAAATAGCTTTATTAAAAAACTATTTTTCCAATGGACGGAGGTCGCATGATTCTGCTTCGCGCATGCTTGGGGGCGGCGCTCGCCGTATCGTTAATGACGGGCCCGGCTGCCGCTGACGATTATCCGAACCGCCCGATCCGTCTGGTTGTGCCTTACGCCGCCGGCGGGCCAAGCGATACCGCTGCCCGGCTTTTGACCCAGTCTTTCGGCAGCAACCTCGATACGACGGTTTACGTGGAGAACCGTGGCGGCGCAGGCGGTCTCACCGGCACGGAGCAAGCCATTGCAAGCAGCCATGACGGATACACGATCGTGCTCGGGGCCGTCGGCCCGCTCGTGTTCATTCCCACGAGCCGCCAAGTCAGTTACAACGTCAAGGCGGACCTGGTTCCGTTGGGAGTGATCTGGCAATCGCCGCTGGTGCTGGTTGTTAATCCCAAGCGGGGTTTCAAGACTGTCAGCGATTTTATCGCTTTCGCAAGGGCCAATCCGGGCAAGCTCAGCGTTTCGTCCGCCGGCGTCGGAACCAATACGCATATGGCCAGCGAGCTGTTCAAGCGCGAAGCCAAGATCGACCTTCTTCACGTGCCCTATAGGGGCACAGGAGCAGCCATGCCCGATCTGCTTTCGGGCCAGATCGACGGGACCATCTCTGACGTTGCACTGATGGCGCCGCACATCCAGTCGGGCAAGCTGATCGCCCTGGCTGTCACGGCCCAAGAGCGCTCGCCGCTTCTCCCGGATGTTCCGACGATGGCAGAGGCTGGGTTGCCCGGCGCACGCACGGAGAACTGGTACGGCCTTCTCGCACCGGGCAAGACGCCACCGGCTGCCGTCGCTAAACTCAGGTCCGCGTTGGACGCGGCGGTCAAGACCCAGGAATTTCGCGAAGGTCTTGCGAAGCGGGGCGCGACGATCCGTGACCAAGGTGCGGATGCCTTCACCAAGCTCATCCAGGACGAGACCGACCGCTGGACGCCGATCATCCGCGAGACTGGCGTGAGATTCTAAGCGTTCTTCCGGGCCTTTTGGAATCTGGTTAAAACGGAGCAAGATGGAATGACGCCGCTTGCAGGCGTACAGGTTCTCGAACTCACCACCATGATCACCGGCCCGCTCGCAGGCATGCTGCTTGCCGACATGGGCGCGTCGGTGATCAAGATCGAAAACCCCAATAAGGGCGATCCATTTCGCAGTTTTCGCGATGGGCTCTATGGCGGGCATTTCATTGCGTATAACCGCAATAAACGAAGCCTTGCGCTGGACCTGCGTTCGGAAGAAGGGATGCAGGTCTTCTTCGATCTCGTTCAGCGCAGCGACGTGTTGATCGACAATTTCCGCCATGGCGTTCTCGATCGTCTTGGTGCCACGGCGGAACGCTTGACGGCTGAGAACCCCCGGCTGATCCATGCGTCGATCACAGGATTCGGCACCGAAGGTCCGTATCGAAACCGTCCCGCCTACGATGCCGTCGCCCAGGCCCTGAGCGGCGTCTCAAGCCAGTTTCTCGATCCGAAGATTCCGCAGGTCCAGGGCCCCACCCTCTCGGATAACATCACCGGCTTCTATGCGGCCTATGCGATCCTCTCGGCGCTTTACGAGCGCGAGCGAACCGGAAAAGGTCGCCGGGTCGAGACCAACATGCTGGAATCGACGATCGCATTTGCGCCGGATGCGTTTATCAACTTCAAACGTTACGGCACCAAGGTCATGCCGACGACACGAGCGGGCGTATCGCAGTCCTTCGCATTCCGTTGCAGCGACGAACGGCTCATCGCTGTGCATCTGTCTTCCCAACCGAAGTTCTGGGAGGGGCTGATCGCCGCAACAGGTCGGGATGATCTATCCTCACATTCGGATTTCGTCGCGCGAGAACAACGAATCTCGAACTACAAGGCGCTTGGAGCGGAACTCTCCAAGACGTTTGCAAGCAAACCGAGGGCAGAATGGGAACGGTTGCTTGAGGCGCAGGACGTTCCGTTTGCACCGGTACTTGACGTCGAAGAGGTGATGAGAGACCCACAGGTGGAGTGTCTCGGCACGTTTTATAGTGTGCAGCATCCCCAAGAAGGTGACGTGTGGGGCATCCGCCCGCCGATTCGGTTCGATGGGGAGAGGCCATCTGCCATCGAGCCCCCACCGGTTCTGGGCCAGCACACTACCGAAATTTTGGCTGAACTGGGCTATCCCGGGAATGGTCATGAATCCGATAGGTGAACGTCGTGCTGGAGACAGCGCCATTTCAACGTCGCAGCACCTCGCTTAGCTGGCAGGCTTCGTAACCTCATCCTGGACAATAACAGTCCCTGGAAGCCGCAAGGCTACCAGATGACCAGGTTGCGCTGTTTGCGAATTGATAGTTTCAGCGAGGCCCAGAGGGGCTGTCTAAAGCGCCTGCTTGTCTTCATAATAGATCGCTCTTTCATCAAGCGATCTACCGAATGCCCACGTCTCATAGCCAGCGATCACTTCCGATCGTGCATCGTCTGGAAAGATCAAGTGGGATAATGAGCAAAAGTGAGCGGGCAGCATAGCAGTGTATAATCCGCGCTCGTCTCGTCTCCGCAATCCCGGCCAGCTACGAGTCGAGCGCTACCCTCAAAGCACCCCGCGTGAAGGTGTCAAAATTGGACGCCGATACGGGGTCAAAGTTCAACGCCGATTGACAGGCGAGGTCGGCCATGCCGGCTCGTGGTACCCGGCCGAGCACGACCCGATCATCGATTCTGGCACCTTCGATCGCGTGCAGGCTCAGCTTGCGGCCCACAGCGCCGGCCGCACCGGCAAGCGCCGCAGGACCGGATCACTGCTCGCCGGTCTGATCTATGACGACCGCGGCACCGCATGAGCCCGACCTTCTCGGTCAAGAAGGGCATCCGCTACCGCGGCTATGTCAACTCCGCCCTTCTGCGTGGCCACGAAGCCGAGGCTGGCTCCGTCCGCCGGGTCTCGGCGCCGGAGATCGAGGAGATTTTCTGCTCGAAGGGAAATTGAAGCTTGGGTTTCGGAATCTCAGAGACGGGCGGCCGCACAAAACAGCCGCTGTTTCGGGACTTCTTGGGCGTTCACTCGTGAGGAATTGAGAGACCTCGCCGGCTGGCTGGCGATGCAGTGGCCATCGCACCGATCTCCGGCGACATTTCCCTGCAAACAGGGAAATTAACAGGAAATTTTCCAAATTTGGCATTCAGAGAGCCAAACCGCTTCAAGTTCTATGTCAGATTAGTAGTTTACGGGAAAATTCCCTAACAAATAGAATAGAGAACGATCGGGGCGCAAACAGGAAACTTGAGTTTGGATAATAGGGAATATGTTTCGCCCTTGAGCCGTTCCATTGTGCCGGTCGCGGGACGTACCGAGGCGATATAACGGCTGGCCTCCTTACGACGGCAATCTTTAGCTGGCTGCTAAAACACCCTGAAGCAACATTTCTTCTCCTTCCTCGAGCCGGCGCGAAGCAGCCATCCATATCAACGGAGCGCATAAGGCTTCGTGGGCTTCCCGCTGCGGCGCGCGAACGCCTTGGTGATATCGACATCCTGATTCACATGCTTGGCGGCTCGTCGGCACCGGCGGGAGACTTTTCCGCGTTGAGCGATGCAGAATGGGCCAAAGAACTTGGGCGCTTATGCAATCATCATCGCCGTGAGCCGGATCCGGCATAACCGATGTTGGTTGCGCCCCGTCGTCAGTTCCGGCGGGGGACAATTGCCTCGCCAGATGCCCAAAGTTTCAGCGTCATGCAGTCGGGATCGATCTTGTCGAGGTATATAGTATCAACTGCACCAATCTGAGAGCGTAGAGCCGCTTTGATTGCTTATGATCAGCGTACAGTTCGCATCCCGGCAATATCACCCACGTGCACATTAGCGCCACCATTTGTGCACCTACTAAGTGTATTGACCTCGTCAAGAATAGCTTCCAGGAGCAACTGCGCCGCCGGCGTGAGACTTCGTCGACGCAAGCAAATCACGTGCAACTCACGCCACAGTACAGGGCCCTGAAGCGGCCGAAATATGCAACCGCTGCTGATTGCTGGAATTGCAGAAGCCCAAGGCAGGACTGCAGGTGCTGCGCCCTGCTTTGCCAGCGCCAACAGCGCGGACACGCTCCATACTTCGTACGCAGGACGCGGTAAGCACGAGGGCCCAAGTTGACTATGCCTATCAAGGACGTCTCTGGCTTGCGTTCCGACGCGAAATGTCCCGAAAGGGTACCTGCCGAGATCGCGCCACATCAGGGCATTTCTTTTTTTATTGAGCGGATGCGTGACTCGCAAGAGTACGCCAATCCGATCTTTGAGAAGCAGGCGTTCTGCAAGCAACGAATGTGATCGGGTGAGAGCAGCTATACCGAAATCTGCATCACCGTTGAGGACATGCCTCTCGACGTCGGCGCCCGGTGTATCCATCAGCCGCGCTTCGATTTTAGGATGGCTTTTAGATAGTCGAGCGAGCGCGGGCGTAACCAGAACCGATATAACCGAAGCTCCTGCGGCGATCGATACGCGTCCTTTCTCACGACCCGCAACGGCCAGAAGATCCTCGATGCCACGAGAAAGCTGGTCCAGCATACGCGTAGCAACGGGCAGGAACTCCGTCGCATGAACCGTCAGATCGAGCGAACGCGTCGAGCGATCGAAAAGCCTGACACCAACCTCAGCTTCCAAATCCTTAATCTGAAGTGTTAGAGCCGATTGCGAGATGCCAAGCCGGGCTGCCGCTCGAGTAAAGCTGCGCTGCTCGGCCAGCATGACGAAAGCGCGGAGCTGCTTGATCGTAACGTTGTGCACTATTTGGAAAACTTGATAATCGATCCGATAAATCAATTTGTAGCAGGATTAGACGCATGTTAGCCAGAGTTTTGTTGCCTTGTTCGTACAAATGCTAAACTCAAAAGCATAATCCACTTGGGAGAAGGGTGATGACCGGATATGCCGCCGCCTTCGCCACACAAGGGCTTGCGGCAGTGATTTGCGCCGCACTCGGGTCTTTGGCCGGCACCGCTCAGGCTCAGGATTATCCATCGCAACCTATCAAAATGGTTGTGGGCTACGCTCCTGGCGGCAACGTTGACTTTATAGCGCGACTGGTCGCAGCCAACCTGGGTCCGCGCTATGGTCAGTCCGTCGTCGTCGTTAATCGACCGGGCGCTGCAGGTGCCGTGGGAATTCGTGAAGTCCGAAGCGCCGAGCCAGATGGATATACTGTGCTCCTTGCCTACACGAACGAGGTGGTTCTGAGCCCGGCCGTCAAAGGCGAAACAGCATTGGATGGCTTCGAGCCTGTAGCCTTCATGGGCCACACGCCCGGCGTACTCTCCGCCGGTAAGAGCGTCGATCCCAACGACTTTAAGGGCCTCTTGGCTGCCGCCAAGGCTGGTAAGCGCTTTACCTTCGGTGGCGGCCCCAATAGCCCAGCGCATGTTACCGCCCTTTGGTTAAACGCTCAGGCAGACTTTGACTTTCGCTTCGTCCCCTATGGACGAGGAACCACACAGATTGTCGCCGACGTTGCCGGCGGCCACCTCGATCTCTTCTTCGGCGGACTTCCTGCGTCGTTGCACTATATCAAGGCGGGAACGCTGAAGCCTTTGGTCATCTCTGGCAAGGAGCGATCTGCCGCCTTACCGGACGTACCCACTCTTCAAGAGTTAGGTTTCGAAAGCCTGACGCAGTGGTATGTGCTTCTCGCCCCAAAAGGAACTGCGCCCAAAATAGTCGAGAAGCTTCGCACAGACATCTACGCGGTGCTCGATACGCCCAAGATCCGCCAGGAGATGACCGCTCAGGCGCTGACTATGGATTTCATGTCCGGCGCGGCGCTCGCTGAGTTCCTCAACTCTGAACAGCGAATGTTTGAGACTCTTACAGCCAAGCTAGGTCTGAAGTCAAAATAGGCTGCGGCTCCATACGCGCCGGCAACCTCCTACCATCCTAATAAAGAGGCAACTACGATGCCCAATCAGATGAAGCTGGGAGCTTTTCTCTACCCCGCTGGCCACCATCTCGCTGCCTGGCGCCATCCGAGATCAACCGTCGACGCTGGCGTCAACTTTCAGCACTATGTCGAACTGGCGCGCACTGCAGAGCGCGGCCTCTTCGACATGATATTTGTGGCGGACAATCTGACGGTTTGGGATGGCGATGAAAGCGCTATTGAGCGATTTTCTTATGTGACATGGTTCGAGCCGATCACATTGATGTCGGCTCTCGCCGCCGTAACAAAACACATCGGTCTCGTCTGTACTCAGACCACAACATACAATGAGCCGTATCACATCGCTCGTAAATTCGCGTCTCTTGACCTTATCAGCGGCGGCCGCGCCGGTTGGAACCTTGTAACATCTGCTAAAGCTTCAGAAGCATGGAATTTCGGGAACATCGCACATCCCGCCAAATCTGATCGATACGGCCGAGCGCGGGAATTCGCCGAAGTCGTGAGAGGCCTTTGGAGCAGTTGGGAACCTGACGCATTCATTCGTGATCGCGAATCCGGGCGCTTTTTTGATTCAACGAAAATGCATGCGCTGCACCATCACGGCGAGCATTTTGATGTTCGGGGACCTCTAAACGTTGGCCCCTCGCCTCAAGGCCATCCAGTGATTGTGCAAGCAGGATCTTCGGATGACGGCCGTGAATTCGCCGCCGAAACCGCCGAGGTGATCTTTACGGCGCACAGCAGCATCAAGAGCGCGCAAGCATTCTACAGCGACGTGAAGTCCCGTATGGCCAAGTACGACAGAGCCGAAAGCGACGTCAAAATCATGCCGGGCTTCTTTGTCACTGTTGGCCGATCGCATGGTGAAGCAGAGGATAAATTTTCCGCCTTGCAAGCTCTGATCCATCCTCAAGCTGGCCTGCTACTCCTCTCGAACTATCTCGGTATTGATCTCAGCAAATGCGATCCTGAAGGCCCCTTGCCGGAGCTTCCCGAGAGTAGAACCATTTCCAGCCGCGCTCAGCTTCTGGTAAACATCGCAAAACAAGACAATCTAAATATCCGGCAGTTGTACGAACGCGTGGCCGGCGCTCGTGGCCATCAGCAAATGTATGGAACCCCGTCCGAAATTGCAGATAAACTGGAAGAATGGTTCACCGGCGGCGCAGCCGATGGCTTTAACATCATGCCACCTGTCTTGCCCGAAAGCCTCGGCGAGTTCGTTGAACTCGTCATTCCGGAATTACAGCGGAGAGGACTCTACCGGACAGGTTACGAGGGCCAAACTCTGCGCGAAAATCTTGGCTTGTCGATGCCATCCCGCTATCTGGCCCGCCCGTCACCCAAAGCGAATGCGATTTGAGTTACTTAGTTTGCCGACGTCGCTACCTTGAAAAGATGTTTCAAATACGTGAAGTGGATGACGGCGAGATAGTACTGATGCTGGCCGAACGACGAGCTAAAATTTCCGGAAAACACTTTAGTTGACAATCATTGTACTGATCGCCACCTCCACGGTTTCTCGAACGAACGCTGCCAAATCCCGACCGTCTGATTCCGAGCGGATCTCTTGGCATCAGCGTAAGAACCGTTGTGACCTGCGCCCCTGAACTTCCTCCAGATTTGGATAGTGTCCTTCGAACACGGGGACGAATGATGTGACCCTCGCGGTTCACGAAAGAACAGATCACCGGGATGCTGAAGGAGCAGGAGACCGGCGCGAAGACGGCGGATGTCTGCCGCAAGCACGGCATCTCGGCAGCCACCTTCTACGGGTTCAAAGCGAAGAATGGCTATATGACCGTGTCCGACGTTAAGTGCCTAAATGCCTGAAAGACGAGGACGCGAAGCCGAAGAATCTGCTCGCCGACAATATGCTCCAAGCATCTGGCGCTTCGCGAGCTTCTGTAAAAAAGTTAGGCCGCGCCAGCGCCCGCCAGAAAGCGCCATCCACAACAGCGCGTCCAGAAACTTGCGGATCCTCCAGAGACGCAAGTCTCATCCTGACACGCAAATAGGACCAGTAAATGATCGATTGACGACGCTTCCCAAGGCTATGCCCGCTTCGATGGTCCACGCATCGTGGCATCGACGATACGCTTCATCACCTCGCTGGCTGGCTGGCGATGCAGTGGCTATCGCACCGATCTCCGGTCGCAATCCCTGCGAACAGGGAAATTAACAGGGAAATCTTAGAATTTGGCACTCGGAGAGCCAAATCACACCGAAAACCAAAGCAAGATCAGCCGCTTGCGTGCAGTTTCCCTAAACACCGGAACAGGGAACGATCAGGCCCAAACAGGGAATTTGTCTCTAATAACAGGGAATGCGGAGGCCTGTTATATCGCCCCCTTTCTCACACGCCTGTTAGACCGCTGACGACTCCAATCTGTTCTCACCGTCGATTTGCATGGAGAGAACGATTGGCGGGACAGGATCGGACGTGGAAGCGCCAGGGTGAGGCGTCCGAGGCGCATCATGAAGCATGGAAGCGGAGCGACTTTAATCAGCGGCAATTTTGTGAGGCACGGGGCCTGCCGCAGAAGGGCTCGAGAATTGGCGTCAAAATCCAGAGCCCAACCGGGGCCAGCGCAACACAAGCTGCGCTACCGACGCAGCGAGTTAAGTCCTCCCCTTAATCCGCCTATTAGTCCACTCCCAAGTTCTGGGGCTTATCCCACTTCGCACGCTGACAGCCGATCGTGCGACGTCCGCATGAAGGCCATCACGACGGTTCAGCGACGCCGACAAGTCGTGGATCCTGGACCGGACAAATTTGCCGCAGCGGCTGCGATCGGCTTCTCAGAAGCCTTGCCATCAGCGTTTTCGTCAATTCTTGCTCTCAACCTGTGCCGCCTTGACCTCATAGTCGGCGACAAGTGCGTCAATTGACGATCTGGATCTTGGCGTCCTTGACCACCGGCCCCCAAGTTAAGGCTCTCCTGTATCATCTTATGCATTTCTTCAGGAGTGCTTCCAAGAGGCTCAGCGAGTGCGGTCGGGATACGTTTTTGCACGTCTGGCTGCCTGAAGCCCTTAGCGATTGCGTCGGAAATCTTTCGTGTGATCTCCTTCGGCGTTCCAGTTGGGGCTGCCACTGCCATCCAAGTGGTCGAATAGACGCCTGGCCAGATCTCCGACAGCGTCGGCACGCCGGGATAGTCCTTCAGGCGCTCGTAGCCCGCTGTGGCAAGCAGCTTGAGCTTGCCGGCGTCAACGCTCTGTTTGTTTGCAAGCAGGTAGTCGGGGATCATGTCGATATTTCCTGCGAGGAGATCGTTGATCGCCGGTCCGCTACCGCGATAAGGCACTTCGATCATACGGAAGCCGCCACGCATCATCATCAGTTCGTCAAGCAGATGGCCGGTGTTGCCCTTGCCCTGGTTGCGCGTGATTCGTAGCCCGCGCCTGGGAAGATCAATTGAGCGATGCTGAACATAAGCTAGGTGCCGCACAGCAGTGTATAGCCATCTGATGACGCGCGTATCACGTGTTCGGCGCCGACCCGGCCGCCGGCCCCGCCGGGACGGTTCTCCACGATCACCGGCTGCCCCATGCCGGCGCTGGCGCGGTCGGCGGCAAGGCGGCAGAGCAAGTCGGCGGTCCCGCCGGCCGGAAGCGGCACCACGAGGGTGACTGGACGGGTCGGATAGTTCAACTGGGCCTGGACCGTGGGGGCAGCGGCCGTAATTGCTAGGGCTACTGCGGCCGCGATGGTAAGCGGTCTCATGAGGGTCTCCTCCGAAGGCTTTTAAGTCTGCCGGGCAACACAATAGCACGCGCGAAGTCTCGGCTGAGCCCTGATCCCGCACGGAACCCGGTCTTGGGCAGCCACTCAGTCTCCTCTCCAGATCCCTCGGCTGCTTGTCCACATCGAGCTTCCTTGCAAGGTGCTCTTCATATCCTGCCGGCGCTTCGCTATTTGCTGGCGGCGAAGCCCGACCTTTCTATGATCGGTCGCCACCGATCTATAGATTCTCTCGTAAACGATGCGAGCTTTTCAGGACCTGTTGCTTCTGCCGGCTCGTAAGCAAACCGGTCGAGAAACTCGTTAAATTCGCGAGAGGCCAAGGCTCCTTGAATGCCCTCGTTCATCTTTGTCACGATGAGATCTGGGGTACCTGCAAGTAGCCATACCCCGATGTACAGTGATCCGCCGCTTACGCCCTGATATCCGAGAGAGCTGAAGGTCGGCACGCCGGGGGTATGTTTCGATTCATGATCGCCTGCCACCGCCAACAGCCGGAGAGCTCCCGATTCCAGATACGGTCGGATAGTTCTGTGCACCTCTCCGCTTACAACCGCTGTTAGGCCCGGGACATTCCCCTTGTAGGGAACGTGAAGAATGTCGATCTTCGCGGCATGCTTGAATGTTTCGAGAAGGAGATGAGGACCAGTCCCAATACCGAATGACGAATAAGTCAGCGGCTTGGAGCGGGCGAGCGACACGAGTTCCTTCAAGTTGGTCGCTGAAATTTGCTTGCTTACACTTAGGCCGGCGGAGATCTTGTAAACTTCAGTGACAGGCGAGAAGCTCGCTAAAGGATCATACGGCAGCTTCTCGTTCAGCAGGGTAGCCTCAACGAGCGCTGAGCTCGGTCCAAATAGAACCGTATAACCCATCCGGTTCAGCCTGAGCCACCGCGGCAGTACCAACAACGCTGCCGCCACCAGGTCGCGCTTCCACGACGACCGGCTGCTCCCACGCCTTCGAAAGGTGGCTCGCAACCAAGCGCGCTGCAATGTCAGTGGGACCTCCGGCTGCAAACGGCACCACCATTCGAACGGTCCGCGATGGATACTGATCAGTCTGCGCAATGCTTACCGCTGAGGATACGGTTCCAATCCCCACAACAAGAACACTTCGCATCACCACTGAGCCAAGCGGGCGAC
>Ga0180217_1002116_pt1 | contig 19237 bp, 17 predicted proteins | sample eDN3rd37CBELigOP_FD_128521 | JGI IMG/M metagenome (GOLD analysis project Ga0180217, IMG submission 128521) | Enriched Organic Plus compost microbial communities from Emeryville, California, USA - eDNA 3rd pass 37_C BE-Lig OP (version 2) (version 2) ... | reverse complement strand
CCGCGGACGCTGACGGTTTTGCCCTCGCCGCCGCTGCGGCTGATGATCACGCCCGGCACGCGCTGGAGCGCGTCGGCCACGTTCTTGTCGGGGAACTTGCTGACGTCTTCCGCGGTGATGACTTCGACCACCGCGTTCGCGTTGCGCTTCTGCTCCAGGCTCTGTTCGATCGAGTAGCGGTAGCCGGTGACGGTGACCTTGTCGAGGTCGGTGGCGCTTCCAGGCGTGCCGGTCTGTTGGGAAGGCGCGGCCTGCTGGGCGCATACGTCCGGCGGCAGCGCTGCGGCTGCGGTCAATGCGATGGCGATCGCCGCGGACAGCGAATTCCCGGTGCGCTTGCGTGGAACCTGTTTCATTTCAATCACCCTCTCCTGGATTGAATCGGTTGCTGACGCGTTGGTTTGTATCGATCTAAATTCCCGGAACCTTTTACCCGTTTCGAAATGCCCGGAAATCACTCCGCTGCCGGAATGACTGGATGTTCGGTATCGCCCGTCGCCGCGCTCGTGACCGCTTGCCTATTTGGATCGATTCAAGCGCCGGGCGGCAGATTATTACCACAGGGTTTTCCCGGGCGCATGCTGCCGCGCAGCATCCTATTTCCGAGGTTTCCGTGCCCTCGCAGCGGCCTCTCCGGCACCGACATCGGGCCGACCCGGCGCGGTCTCCACCTCAGCAGCAGGGTCATGGCAGGAACAACCGCAGCGCGGCCTGAGGATTCGAGGGGAAATAGAAATGCACGAAGCTGGCGGTCAACCGGCTATCCCGGTAGACCGCCTCGCGGCTCGGCCCGCCATCCGGATTGCTCGCGTCGGCCAGCGCGGCGACATCAAGACGCGCCTGCGCATGATGGAAGGTATGTCCGCGCAGGCTGCCTTCCGGCAGATCCACCGATTGCAGGCCCAGCGCGGCCAGCCGGGGTTGCAGCACCGCTTCGCCGGGGAGCAGCCCCGCCATCGGCGCACGCTGGCCGTCCTTGCCGGTCAGCGCGTCGAGCGCGTACAACATGCCGCCGCATTCGGCCAGGATCGGTTTGCCGGCATCGCGGTGCGCGCGCAGCGCGGCGTGCAGATCGTGCCTCTGCGACAGCGTATCCAGGTGCAGTTCCGGATATCCGCCCGGCAACCAGACCGCGTCGCAGTCCGGCAATGCATCGCCGGCCAGCGGCGAGAAGAAGCGCAACTCGGCACCGGCCGCTTGCAGCAGATCCAGATTGGCCGGATACAGGAAACAGAACGCGCCATCGCGCGCGACGGCGATGCGCCATCCGCGCAACAGCGTGGGAACGGGTCCGGTTTCCGCCGCGGTGAACGTCACCGGCGGTGGCAGCGCGGTGCTGGCGTGATGCGCCCACGCGTCGGCCAGTGCATCCAGACGCGCATCGATGTCGCCCAGTTCATCCGCGGCGACCAATCCCAGATGCCGCTCCGGCAACGTCAACTGCGCATCACGCGGCAACGCGCCCAGCCATTGCAGATCCGCGGGCAGGCTGCGGCGCAGAAGATCGGCATGATGCGACCCACCGATACGGTTGGCGGCGACGCCGTGCACCATCAAGCCATCGCGATAGCGCGCCAATCCCGTGGCCAGCGCACCGAAGGTCTGCGCCATCGCCGAGCCGTCGATCACCGCCAGCACCGGCACGCCGAGGGCCTGCGCCAGATCCGCGCTCGAGGGCGCGCCGTCGAACAGGCCCATCACGCCTTCGATCAGGATGAGATCGGCCTCGCCGGCGGCGGCGTGCAGGCGGGCCCGCACATCCGTTTCACCGGTCATCCACAGATCCAGTTGGTACGCCGGCGCGCCGCTCGCGCGCGCCAGCATCATCGGGTCGAGGAAGTCCGGCCCGGTCTTGAACACGCGCACCCGTCGTCCCTGGCGGGCATGCCAACGCGCCAGCGCGGCGGTCACGCTGGTCTTGCCCTGCCCCGAGGCGGGCGCCGAAACGAGCAGCGCGGGACAACGGTGGGTCATGCACTCCCTCCTTCCGGCAGCGAGGCCGGCTGCAGGCGTTCGATGTCCTCGCGGTCGATCACGATGACCGCCGCCAGGGCCTGATCTTCGCTCTGCGCGGTGCGGGGCGGTGTGATGTCACCGCACCCTGCCCGGTTGTCCCGCGTCGCCGGGAAAAGGAGCAACGCTCAGGGCGCCAGCAGATCGTTGAACCGCCCCAGTGATGCCAGGTGGAAATGCACCAGCGCCAGCCAGCCCTTGCGGTGCCAGTCCAGCACCACCGCATCCGGCAGCGCGGCGAATTTTTCGCCATCGACCACGTGGAAGCCATCGAGGCTGGTCCGGCGGCCGTCCGCGAAAGCGATGTTGGCGCTGCGTTCGATCAGCAGTTCCTGCTCCGCCAGCGCCGCGGTGAACCGGCGCGTGGCCTGGTCCTCGCGGGTGAAGGTGTCGCAGAACTGCAGGGCCTGCCGGGTCAGTTCGCTGGGCTGGCCGTCCTCGAACAGCGGATTGCCCTCCTCGCCCGACTGGACCACCGCATCCGAGCCGGCGTCGATCGCCAGCACGAAGCCTTCCGGATCGTGGGTCTGCACGAACACGAACGGATAACGGCGAACGTAGGCCGGCACGTAGGCATGCGCGGCCCAGGTGTCGTCGCTGACGAAACGGTTGCGCCCGGCCTCCACGCCCAGCACCGCGAGCGGCGTGTGCTCCGGGCCGGCGAACACCAGCGGATAGTGGCGCGACGCGGCGGCGAATTCGCCGATCACCACCGGGACCGAATTGCTGGCGGCGGCGAAGCCCGCGCCAATCGGGCGTACCCGCCACTGGGCGTGCTCGACCGAGGACAGCACGCGCGGCTCGCGATAGAACAACGGCCAGCGGCTGGCCTCGGTGCCGCCCTGCGCGGCAGACGGTTCGGTTTGGGGAGGTGGTGTGGTCATGTCGTTTCCCATGGGTTGCACGATTGGATGCCGGCGGATTCCGGGCTCGGGCGGCGCTCGACCCGGTTGCGGACGATTGACCGACCCTGCTTGCCCCGATGAAGGACGCGATGCACGCGCCGATGTCCTCCGGCGTCCGCCCAGATTGCCAGAAAACGATGTCAACCATGTGCCGGTTGCCGCCGGACCACGCTGCCGCCGCGGATCGGCGGGGCGCCCGCGAATGACTGTCATCAAAACGCAGCCGGAATGCCGCGGTAGCGAAACCCCCGGCATGGCACACTCCCGCCCACTCTTGTGGCCGGGTGACGCCATGCCGGGACACGGTTTGCCTGCGATGACAACGCTGATGCTGGCCTGCTGCATTGCCGCCCTGTCCGCCGTCGCCGGTGAGCCGGAGGTCGCGCCGACGACGGCCGCCGCGGCCGCCACGCCCGAATCCCGCCGCGACGTCCGCTGTGTCGACGTGCAGGTCAACGGCGAGCGCGTGCCCGACTACGCCTGCCTGGGCCAACTGATGAACGCCTCGCCCGAGGCTGCTCCCGCGCCCGCGATGCCCGGTTCGGAACGGATCGTGCGGCGGCCCCCCACCGAACTCGGGTTGGCGAACCGCGCCGCCACCCGGCAACGGATGGGCAACGCGTTCGGTGTCTCGACCCGCCCGCAGCGTCCACCGCCGCCACCGCCACCGCCGGCGATTCCGGGCCACTGACGACACTCGCCGCGTTAGTCCGCCTTCCCGGCCCGCGCCGGTTCCGCCGCATCGTCCATCGCGTCCCGCAACGACAGGCCCAGCACCAGCGGCTGGCGCATGTCCGTGGGCGGCGGTGCCAGGCGCGTGCCCTGCAACAGCGTCCTCAGCGCCGCGTCGGCATCGGCATCGCCGAGCGAGGCGAACTCGCTGCGTTCGACCTGGCCTTCGGCGTCGATCCACAGCTTCACCACCACCGGATCCTGGCGCTGTGGCTGTTCCGCCGCGCGCTCCATCCCCTCATGCAGGCCGGTCGCGGATGGCGTGTCTTCGCCGAGCCGCTGTTGTAGCACCGCCCCCGCCTGCCGTGCATAGGCCAGCCAGTGCGGCGGGATACCGGCGGGCGCGGCCACGGCACCGACGGCACTCCAGGCCAGCGCCGCCGCCAGCCAACGCCGCAGCATGCGCGGAACGCGACCGCTCTTTCTGTCCCGGGAATCCGTCATCGCCACTCCATTTGCCCGCACCGCCGGACTGTGCCCCTGCCAGATGACAGCGTGATGGCATCGCCCCGGCGGCGGCGTGGCCTGCTTCGGGCGCGGCTCGCGTAGCTTCTTCCTGTGCGGCCCGGATCGCGGGCCGGCCGGGCCGATTCCGATGAGGAAGCCAAACAGCGGTCGCAGTGAAGGAAGGCCTGCGTGCTGATCGACTATCGGCACGCCTCCGCGCCTGATGATTTCGACGCCCACCTGTGCATCGTGGGCGCCGGTCCGGCGGGCATCGCCATCGCGCGCCAGTTTCTCGGCACGGCGCTGCGCGTGTGCCTGCTCGAAGGTGGCGGACTGTCGGGCGACGCCGACAATCAATCGCTGTACGCCGGCGAGTCGGTCGGCACGCCGGATCTGGATCCGGCCGCCAGCCGGCTGCGAGCCTTCGGCGGCAGCGCCAATGTCTGGGGCGGCGGCTGCATTCCGCTGAGCCGCATGGACCTGGCGCCGCGCGAATGGGTGCCCCACAGCGGATGGCCGATTTCCTACGCGGAACTGGAGCCCTACTACGCCCGTGCGCGCGGTCTGTTCGCCATCGACGGGCACGAATTCGAAGCCGGTGGATTCCTGACTCCGCCGGCGCGGCAACCGCCCGCATTCGACCCGCGCCATCTGGTCAACCGCAACTTCGTGCTGAGTCCGGTGTTCTTCGGCCGGGCCTACCGGGCCGAGCTGGAGCGCGCGCCCAACATCGACGTGGTGCTGCACGCCAACGTGCTCGAACTGCAGGCCGATGCACGGGGCGAACACGTACACCAGGCGCGCATCGGCACGCTGCAGGGACGCCGCGGCCAGGTGCGCGCGCATCGCTACGTCCTGGCCTGTGGTGGCATCGAGAACGCGCGCCTGCTGCTGCTGTCGAACTCGACCGTGCCGCAGGGCCTGGGCAACCAGCGCGGTCTGGTGGGCCGCTATTTCATGGATCATCCGCGCGGGCGACTCGGCACCCTGCATGCGCGCACGGTCACGCCCCTCACCCGTCCCTACGACCGTTCCGGCGGCAAGGGCGAAACGCCTGCATTTCCGGAATTGTGCCTGTCCGACGACGCGATGCGCGCGCATCGCCTGCTGGCCGGGCGGGTGCGCCCGATCGCGGTGGAGGGCCCGGTACCGCGCGGCATCCACGCCGCGCGCCGCCTGCGATCGGCGCTGCGTCGGCCGCGCCCCGACGAAGGCCGCTCGCTGGAAGGACAGATGTCGCAGGCATTGAGCTTGAACGCGACGGCGGAGCGCGATCCGCCGGCACGGGAGAACCTCGCCCGGCTCGCGCTGGCATTGGCGCCCGGCGTCGGCGATCTGGCGCGCGGCGTGTTCAACAAACTGGCGGATCGACCGATCGTGCCTCCGGATCATGTCGACGTGGTCGGTTACTTCGAACAGGCTCCCAATCCCGACAGCCGCGTGCGCCTGGGCGACGAACTTGACGCGCTGGGGCAGCGCCGGATCCGCGTCGACTGGCGCCTGACCGAGCTGGACTGGCACACCTACCGCACCGCCGCGCAGTTGTTCGGCAGCGAACTGTCGCGCGCCAGCGGAGGAACTTTCCGGATGGCGCCGTGGCTGCGCGAAGGCGACGCGCCGCAATTGCAGGGCACCGCGCACCACATGGGCACCACGCGGATGGCCGACGATCCCGCCGGTGGCGTGGTCGATCGCAACCTGCGCGTCCACGGCATGGACAACCTGCACGTCGCCGGCAGTTCCGTGTTCCCGACCGGTGGCTGGGCCTTCCCCACCTTCAGCCTGGTGGCGCTCAGCATGCGCCTGGCCGAACACCTGCGCGACTGCCTGTTCCTGCTGTAGCGGCCGTGGCAATCAGAAAGTGATCGGCACCCGCGCGGTGAAGGTCACGTCGGGCGTGTCGCGGGTGAGTCCCGCACCCAACGCCACGTTGAGCGAGACGCGCTCGTTGAACCGGTAGGTGCCGCCCAGCAGCAGCGTGGCGAGGGTCACCCGCACCGAGCCCGCCACGTCCTCCCCGTTCTGCCGGGTCTTGTCGACGACGTTCATGTCGTAGCCGATGCTGATGGCGGCCTTCTCGTTCAACGCCAGGCCCATGCCCAGGTTGAGGCCGATGATGCCGCCGGCCTCGATGTCTCCCAGCGGTTCGCGCTTGCCGTCCAGCAACAGGCGCGACACGTTGCGGCGCTTGAAGTTGTGCAGGTAGCTCAGGCTGCCGAAGAACACGACCGGATCGGACGGATACAGCCAGGTCACGCCGGGTTGCAGCGCCTCGAAGCCGGAACCGGTGGGCAGATCCAGGGGCAGGCCGGTGCCGGTCGTGTTGGCGACGCAGCGGGTCACGCAGTCGGTGACCACTTCGAACAGATCCTTGCCGGTACGGCTCTTGTAGCGCAGCCAGCCGATGTAGAAAGCCTTGTCGGGGCCGCCCTGGTTGATCTGGTAGCGGGCGGTCAGCTCGACGTCACCGATGCCGTCGCCACTCGCGTTGAACACGCGATCCTGCGCCGAGCCGGTGAAGATCTCGCGGCTGACCGTATCGCCGTTGATGTAGACGTACGGCACCTTGGCTTCGAGTTCGAAGCGCCGGTTGAGGCCATAGCGACCGGTCAGCGTCGCCACCGCGGTGGTGGTCTTGACCTGGCGCACGTCGATCAGGCCGATCAGGATGGCGGGAATCACGGTGTAACCGACCAGCGCGACGCGATCGTTCGCCGAATAGCCGTACTGCAGGGAGGGTTCCAGCACGAACTTTCCGGGCGGCGTGAGCACGCCGGGCTGGTCGAAAATCTGCGCCACTTCCGGCGGCCGCGAGTCCGACTCCGGCGCCTGTCCGACCGGCTGCGCGGCGGGCCGCGCGGGTTGCGTGGCCTGCGCGGGCGCGTTCTGCGCCGCCAGCACCGGCGCCTGCCCGAGTATCGGCATCACCACCGGCGCGGGTGCGCCCCGCGCGCGGGCGCTGGCCAGGATTTCCTCGTTGAGCGCGGACTGCAACCGGGCCAGCGCCTGCTCCTGCTGTTCCAGCGATTGCCGCGTCTGTTCGAGCTGGCGGGTCTGTTCGTTGATCTGCCGTTGCAGGCTGTCCAGGCGATCCGCGTCGGCACTTGCGGCACCGTCCGAACCCGCCTGCTGCGCCCAGGCCGGACAGGCCGACAACAGGCCGGCGGCGAGCGGCAACGGCAGCAGGCGCGAAAGTGACGTCCTTTTCATCGGGGGTCTCCGTGGTGGCGGCGGGAAAGGCGGATCAACGGGTGCCGGCGGCGCCAATCAACGCGTCCTGCAACGCGGTGCCGGCATTGAGCGACTGGAAACCGCCCAGCGCGTGGCTGTCCACGTCCAGGCGGGTGATGGTGGTGATGCGCTGATCGTCGAGCGTGTTCTGGATCACCACGCCACCCGGCAGGCGCACCGGTTCGAAACGGTTGCCGTCGCCGCGCTGGATCACGATGCCGCGGTTGAATTCGCCGAGCGCGCGGGCTTCCTCGGCGGTCAGCCGCGACAGGTCCGCGACCCGCACCGACGTGCTCGCCGCCAGTTCGCCGTTGATGAACACCATCCGCTCGATGCCGAACGACAGCATCGCCCCGGACGGCAACTGGAAGCCGCCGCGCATCGTGTCCAGGCGCGCCGGATCGATCGGTCGCCATTCCGCGCCCAGGCCGTCGCCATCACCGCCGCGCGCCGACAGCGGGACGACGGCGCCGGCCATCAACGCCATGCAAGTGGACAGGCAGATCAACGCGGGTCTGTTCATGTCAGATATCTCCCGGGCCGCGTCGCGGCACCGCGATGTTGCGCAGTCCGTCGCGATGCAGGCCGACGTCCAGCGGCGCGGGCGGCGCGGTGCGCCAGTCCTGCGGCTGGTTGAACCGGGCCTGGCCGCGTCGGTTGTGGATGACGAACAGGACGCGGTTGTCCCACAGCGATTCGAAACGCGACTTCGGCATCGCCCGGGTGCCGCGTGCCGGATCCCCCAGCAATACCCGGCCGTTCCTGAGTCCCTTGACCACCACGAAATGCCGGTAGCCGCGGTCGTTGAGCAGCACGATGGCCGGCACGCCCTCCTCCTGCAGTTTTTCCAGCGGCAGTTCGAAACCGTCCGCCTCGAATCCCTGCGATTGCAGGTAGCGGCGCATGTCCAGCAGGGAGAATCCTTCCCTGCGGATGCGCGCCTGGTCGCCGTAGGTGTACATCCGCACGAACACGTCCTGTTCGCTCACCGGATGTCCGTACTGGAACGTCAGCAGGGTCGCGGTCGCAGCCGAACCGCAACTGAAATCGAACTGCTGCGGGATGGTGGTGCGGAAGCGCGCTTCCTTGAGGCTGGTCACGCGCATCTGGTACCCGCCACTGGCGGGCACCCGCAGCTCCATGTCCGCCGCAGCGGCGGTCATCGCGGCGCAGGCCGCCATGATCGCTGCGGCCACGGCGGCAAGGGCGGATCTCATCGGGCAGGATCCGCGAAGTTCACGGTCACCACCATCGCGTTCTGGATGAGCACGTTGGTGCCGGTGTTCTGGATGACCGTGTTGATGCCGTTGGCATTGTCGAAGGCGCCCTGGTTGATGGTGTTGTTGCCGCTGATGACGCGGTCGGCGGTATTGCCGTCGACGGTGCCGTCGACGTCGATGATCACCGCGCTGCCGTGGTCGTCCTCGCCGCCGCGCATGCCGGCCAGCCGCGCGACGTCCACCGGCGCGCCGATGTCCAGGACGGCGCGTTCGCGGACCTGCAACCAGCCGGGAGGCAATCCGGCGTCGAGCGGCACCGACAGCGCCACCGTTCCGGCGTCGGGCGGCAATACGGGCGGCGATGCAGGCTCGCCCGCGAGGGCCGCGCCCGCACCGGCACACCAGGAGGCAAGCACCATCCAGGACACGACACGGGAATGCCGTGCGAATCGATAACGGGGATGCATGGTCATTCTCCCTTGCCATGCGTTCCGTCGTGGCACGTCGCGCCCTGCGCCCCCTGTCGATCCCGCCGCGGGGGCGGCGGGATCGTCCTGCGCGGGGCGCGCCGGATCGCCGGGGCGATCCGGTGTGCCCGGGGAGCGCTTACGGACCTACGGTCAGGTTGGCCTGCACGGTGATGCCCTGCTGGATCAGCGACGCGAAGCCGCTGTTCTGCGCAGCCACCGTGATCCCGGCGGCCGATTGGCCGACGCTGCTCATGGTGTTGGACATGTTGAACGTGCCGGCATCATTGGCGACGGAACCACCCGCACCACCGGTACCGCCCATCGCGCCGTTGCCGACGCCGCCGTTGCCGACACCGCCATTGCCGTCGCCGCCCACGCCGCCTTCCGCACCGACCGCGCCCATCGCGCCGTCGCCGGCGGTGGCATCGCCGTTGCTGGCCGTCGAGGAAGCGCTGCCGTTGGTGGCGTCGCCGTTGGTGGCCGATCCACCGTCACCGCCGTCACCCGCGGTCGCGGTGAGGCTGCCGCCCGCACCACCGGTCGCGGTGCCGTCGCCGCCGGTACCGGTGGCCGAGCCACCCGTGCCCGCGCCTGCGGTCGCGGTGCTGGAACTGCCGGTCGCGCTCGCGCCGCCGGAGGTGCCGTCGCCGCCCGTCGCGGTGCTGGTGCCGCCAGTGGCATCGCCCGCTCCGCGCTCGCGCACGCGGCCGCTGTTGGCGTCGGCGTTGCCGCCCGCCGCGCCGTCGGCCGCGATCGCGTCGCCGCTGCCGCTGCCGGCGTCGCCGCCCCAGCCGCCGCTGGCGCCACCACCCCAGCCGCCGGCCGCACCGGCATCACCGCCGCGGCTGCCGCGATTGTGGTCCGCGCGTCCACCGTCGCCGCCGTTGCCGGCGACCGCATCGCCGATCGATGCGCCGCCATTGCTGACGTCGCCCGCACTGGCGCTGCCGTTGATCGCGCTGCCGCCACTGCCGCCGCTGCCGCCGGCGCCACCGTCGCCGCCACCGCCGCCGGTGCCCGCGCCGCCGTAGCCGTCGCCACCGTAACCGTCACCGCCGCGTCCGCCGTTTCCGCCGTTGGCGTCGCCCCAGTTCTTGGCGACGTTGCCGATGTCATGCACGGTCACGCCGCTGACCGAACCGACCAACCGGGTTTCCGCCACCGCCGTGCTGTGGTTGAACGCGTTGGAGAACGTGGAGGTGGCAGTGCCCCCGTTGTTGGCCGCCGCAGTACCGTAGCCGTCGGCATAGGCGACGCCATCGTTGTCGCGATTGTCGCCATCATGGGTACTGCTGTCGGTCGCAGCGAAATCGACGGCGACGAGCGTGTCGGCCCCAGGTCCGTTTTCCGTGTTGGTTGCCTGTGCGAAAGCCTGTCCGGTCAGTCCGAGTCCCAGCAACACCGCAGATGCAATGAGAGTCTTACGCATGCACATGTTTATTCTCCTTTGTCGTTCTGGCGCCCAGGGGAGGCACTAAAAAACGACGCCGGTCACGCTCACATAGGAAACGTTAGTCAGTCGGCGGACGGATGTTAGATTCTCGTTAACGAATGCGCCGCTCGTCTGCCGGAGCAAAAGCGCGGCCGCGCGCCGACAATCGGTAGCCGGATCAAGGCGATGGCCGCCGTTCTTGCATGCCGCGCCGGTCTTCTGCGAGCCTTGCCGGCGAGGTAGTCTGTGCGCCCGGGAGATGGCATTCCTCCCCGAACCGCCGGCATGACATGACGGCTGATGATGCCTACCGAAAACCCTGCAACCGGGGCGGTGGGCGTGCGCCGCCGCCCCCTTACCGGAGATGTCGGCGATGCATTCCTTCCTGGCCATCGCATTGGGTGCGACGCTGGGCGCCTGGGCGCGATGGGGCCTGGGCATCTGGCTCAATCCGAACCACGCGCAGGTGCCGCTGGGCACGCTCGCCGCCAATCTGATCGGTGGCTACGCCATCGGCGTGGCGATGGGATGGTTCGCGCACCATCCTTCGATTGCGCCGGAATGGCGCCTGTTCGTGATCACCGGGTTGCTCGGCGGACTGACCACGTTCTCCAGTTTTTCCGCCGAAGCGATGCAGTTGATCCTGCGACTGCAATACGGCTGGGCATTCGCGCTCGTCGCGATCCACGTGCTGGGATCGCTGCTGATGACCGGGCTCGGGCTGATGACGGTGCGCGTGGCGCGCAGCCTGGCCGGGTGAGCGGCCGGCGGTGCCCGGATGGGCTCAGCGCCCGGCCTTGTCCGCCCTCGCCTCGCGGCGCGCTTCACGCAGGCGATCGAGCTTTTCCTTGAGCTTGATTTCCAACCCGCGCTCGACCGGTTCGTAATAGACGCGTTCGCCCATGCTGTCGGGGAACGCGGTCTGATCCAGCGCGATGCCGCCTTCGGCATCGTGGTCGTACTGGTAGCCGCCACCGTACCCGAGCTGCTTCATCAACCGGGTCGGCGCGTTGCGCAGGTGCAGGGGTACGTCCTGCGTGCCGTACTCGCGCACATCCTGCTTCGCCATGCCGAATGCCTTGTAGCCGGCGTTCGACTTGGCGGTGCTGGCCAGGTAGATCGCCACCTGCGCCAGCGCCAGATCGCCTTCCGGACTGCCCAGCCGTTCATAGGTGTCCCACGCGTCCACCGCCATCTGCAGCGCGCGCGGATCCGCCAGGCCGATGTCCTCCACCGCCATGCGGGTGAGCCGCCGCGCCAGGTAGACCGGATCGCAGCCCCCGTCCAGCATGCGCGCCAGCCAGTACAGCGCGCCGTCCGGATTTGAACTGCGTATGGATTTGTGCAGCGCGGAGATCTGGTCGTAGAACTGCTCGCCGCCCTTGTCGAAACGGCGCGTGCGATCGGCCAGGACCTGCTGCAGGGTCTGCGGCGTGATGGTGTTGTCTTCGCCCGCGGCCAGTTCGGCGGCGATTTCCAGCAGGGTCAGCGCGCGGCGCACGTCGCCATCGGCCGCACCGGCGATTTCACGCAGGGCGTCGTCGCTGGCCTGCAGGCCCTGCCCGCCCAGGCCACGCGCCTCGTCGTCCACCGCCCGCCGCAGCGCCTGCCGGATGTCCTCGGCCGAGACCGCTTCCATCACGTGCACCCGGCAGCGCGACAGCAACGCCGAATTGAGTTCGAACGACGGGTTTTCGGTGGTCGCACCGACGAACAGGATGGTGCCTCGTTCGATGTGCGGCAGGAATGCGTCCTGCTGCGCCTTGTTGAAGCGGTGCACCTCGTCCACGAACAGCACCGTGCGCCGTCCCTCGGCGAAACGCTGCGCCGCCTCAGCCAGCACCGCGCGCACGTCCGGCAGGCCGGACAGCACCGCGGAGATCGCCTGGAATTCGGCATCGGCATACTGCGCCAGCAGCAGTGCCAGGGTGGTCTTGCCGCAGCCCGGCGGTCCCCACAGGATCATCGAATGCACGCGCCCGGACTCCACCGCGCGCCGCAACGCGCTGCCAGGCGCCAGCAGCCTGCGCTGCCCGACCATCTCGTCGAGCGTGCGTGGACGCATGCGCTCGGCCAGCGGCCGCATCGCCGAACGGTCGACGCTCAGCAGATCGGCTTCCTGCGGAAAGGGATTCCGGGTTTTTGGGGATCTCGCCACCGGGGAATTCTACCGTCCGCGGATGCCCGCGTCGGTATCGAAAACGAAAAGACCGGACTCCCGCGGGAATCCGGTCCATCCATCGCGAGCCGGGAAGCGCCGGCTCAGGAACCGCCGACCACGTCCACGCCCGGACCCGGCGCGTACTTGAAAGTGCCGCCGGCGAACGACGGGTTGCGCTTCCAGCCGCTGAACTTGATGGTGGTGCGCTGGCCGACCGCATCGACCACTTCCATCTGCGCCAGGCCCTTGCCGTCGAATCCCAACCGCGCGGACTGGAAGTTGGCGTCGCCTTCGCGCTTCGGGGTGAGGGTCAGCCATTCCAGTCCGTTCTGGCTGCCGCTTTCCTTGACATTGAACTGCTGGTCCAGTTTGCCCGGATCGATCAGCGCGGACAGCGGGCTGTTCTGCTCCTCGATGCCCTGCTCGCGCACCGTCACCTGCTTCAGATCCGGGTCGTACACCCACACCTGCTTGCCGTCGGCGACGATCAACTGTTCGTAGGGCTTGTTGTATTCCCAGCGGAACAGGCGCGGCGCGGACAGCGCGACGCGGCCGTTGGAGGTTTCCTTGAGCTTGCCGCCGCCATCGTGGACCTGCTGGACGAACTGGCCATCCAGGCCCTTCAGGCCGGTGGTGAAAACCTTGAGTTGATCGCGGGCGCCAGCGAAGGCGTTGCCGGCGAGCAGCGCGGTGGCAATCAGGAGCGCGGGACGGACGATACGGGTCATGGTCGGTGGCGGTAGTGGTTCGGAGTCGGTGCCGAGTGTGCCCCGGCGAGTCTGAATAGCACGCATCGTGCCGCGGGCCCCGGATACCGGCGTGAACCGGTGTTCAGGCACCGCACGAAGCGCCGTCAGCGAGGCGGCGGCGGCGCGAGCACCTGGCGGTCGCCGTTGTGTTCCGGAGGCGAGACCACGCCGGCCGCTTCCATCGCCTCGATCAGGCGGGCGGCCCGGTTGTAGCCGATCTTCAGGCGGCGCTGCACGCCGGAGATGGACGCGCGCCGACTCTCGGTGACGATGCGGACCGCCTCGTCGTACAGCGGATCGCTTTCGTCGCCGCCACCGCCGCTGCTCTCCGGCAGCCCGGTCGGACCGACCACGACGCCGTCGCCCATCGTCTGGATTTCCTCCAGCACGCCTTCGATGTAATCGGCCGAACCGGTCGCCTTGAGATGCTCGACGACGCGGTGCACTTCGTCGTCGCTGACGAACGCGCCGTGGATGCGCTCGGGCATCGCGGTGCCGGGCGGCAGGTACAGCATGTCGCCGTGGCCCAGCAGGGTCTCCGCGCCGGACTGGTCCAGGATGGTGCGCGAATCGATCTTCGAGCTGACCTGGAAGGCGATGCGGGTCGGGATGTTGGCCTTGATCAGGCCGGTGATGACGTCCACCGACGGACGCTGCGTCGCCAGGATCAGGTGGATGCCGGCGGCGCGCGCCTTCTGCGCCAGGCGGGCAATCAGTTCCTCGACCTTCTTGCCGACGATCATCATCATGTCGGCGAATTCGTCGATGAAGATGACGATGAACGGCAGCGGCTCCAGCGGCCGCGGCGCCTCGGCCAGTTCCGGGTTGGGCTTGAACAGCGGATCCATCAGCGGCTGGCCGGCGTCCTGCGCGTCCTTCACCTTCTTGTTGAAGCCGGCCAGGTTGCGCACGCCCACCGCGCTCATCAGTTTGTAGCGGCGTTCCATCTCCGCCACGCACCAGCGCAGGCCGTTGGCGGCTTCCTTCATGTCGGTGACCACCGGCGCCAGCAGGTGCGGGATGCCCTGGTAGACGCTGAGCTCCAGCATCTTCGGGTCGATCATCAGCATCCGCAGTTCTTTCGGCGAAGCCTTGTACAGCAGGCTCAGCACCATCGCGTTGACCGCCACCGACTTGCCCGAACCGGTCGTGCCGGCGACCAGCAGGTGCGGCATGCGCGCCAGATCGGCCACGGTCGGGCGGCCCGCGATGTCCTTGCCCAGCGCCAGCGTCAGCGCACTGCCGGACTTGTCGTACTCCTTGGAGCGCAGCAGCTCGCTGAGGAAGATCATCTCGCGGCTGGTGTTGGGGATTTCCAGGCCGATCACCGATTTGCCCGGGATCACGTCGACCACGCGCACCGACTTCACGCTCAGGCCGCGGGCGATGTCCTTGTCCAGCGAACTGATCTGGCTGACCTTCACGCCCGGCGCCGGCTCCATTTCGAAACGGGTGATCACCGGGCCGGGATACGCACCGACCACCTGCGCATCGATGCGGAAATCCTTGAGCTTGAATTCGATCTGGCGCGACAGGGTTTCCAGGGTTTCCTCGGAATAACCCTTGGTCTGCGGCTTGGGATCGTCCAGCAGCGACAGCGGCGGCAGTCCCGACGCATCGCCGCCGGTGCCGTGGAACAGCGGGATCTGCTGCTCGCGCTTGGCGCGTTCGCTCTTCTCGATCACCGGTGCCGGCGGCGGCTCGATCTTCACCGGCTCGCGCTTGGCGCGCAGGACCGCGTCGGCGCGGCGCACTTCCTCGCGCTCCTCGCGCATCACCCGCGTCTGCTGCCATTCCGCGGCCTGCTGGCTGCCGCGGCGGAACAGCGCCGGCAGCGCCAACACGCCCTTGCCGATGCGCTCCATCACCGCGAACCAGGACAGCCCGGTCGCCAGGGTCACCGACACCAGGAACAGCGCGAGCAGGAACAGGTTGCCGCCCAGCCCGCCGAAACCGCTGAGCAGCGATTTGCCGACCAGGGTGCCGAGGATGCCGCCCGGTCCGTCCGAGAAGTGCTCGGCGGGGACGCCGCGCAGGAACAGCAGGCCGGTCGAGGAAATCAGGAAGCCGACCATGCCGATCAGTCGCAGCGCCGGGCCCAGATCGGCTTCGCCATCGCCGTCGGTGTCCATGCCGAACAGCGCTATCCAGGCGACCGCGCCGAGAATCACCGGCAACAGGAACGCCACGTAGCCGCACAGCGAGAGCAACAGCGCCGACAGCCAGGCGCCGACCTTGCCACCCCAGTTGTGGATCGGTGCGGTGACGCTGCCCGCCTGCGACCAGCTCGGATCGTCCGGCGAATACGAGAACAGACTGGCGAAGAGATAGAGCAGCAGCGGTGCGATCACGATCAACGCGAGGTCGCGCCACAGGCGCTGCCGACGCGGATTCGCCGCCGCGGTGGCCTGCTTGCGTGCCGCCGCGTTGGCGCCCTTGCCCTTGCCGTTTTCGGGTGCTGGTTTCGCCACCTTTCGATTAGACCTTAGAAATATGCCATTAGTCTTTGATAATAAACGAAACATTGGCAGATTTCAGCCCTCGGGATCGTGCCGCCGCGGCGCCCTGCCGCCGAAGGCCCGCAGAAAAAAAGGCGCTACGTGGGCGCCCTGTCTCGGAACGCCGGCGCGATGCCGGCGTATCGCTCGCGTGTTGTTCCGCATCACCGCATTCCATCCGCGCGCCTTGATCGAACCTGATCACACCCGCACTCTATGTCGCCTGCGATGGCTGCCAGCCGTTGCGATTCGCAAGGCCAATCCACCTTTTCCGCGAGTATACATGAGCACTTCGAAGCACTGCCGCCTGTTGATCCTGGGTTCCGGCCCGGCCGGCTGGACCGCCGCCGTCTATGCGGCCCGCGCCAACCTCAAGCCCGTCGTCGTCACCGGCCTGCAGCAGGGCGGCCAGCTGATGACCACCACCGAGGTGGACAACTGGCCCGGCGATGCCCACGGCCTGATGGGCCCGGATCTGATGGCCCGCATGCAGGCGCATGCCGAACGCTTCGACACCGAGGTCATCTTCGACCACATCCACACCGCCGACCTGGGCCAGCGTCCGTTCAAGCTCATCGGCGACAACGGCGAATACACCGCCGACGCCCTCATCATCGCCACCGGCGCCACCGCCAAGTACCTGGGCCTGCCTTCGGAAGAGGCGTTCAAGGGTCGCGGCGTGTCCGCCTGCGCCACCTGCGACGGATTCTTCTATCGCGACCAGGACGTGGCCGTGGTCGGCGGCGGCAACACCGCCGTGGAAGAAGCCCTGTACCTGGCCAACATCGCCCGCAAGGTCTACCTGGTCCATCGCCGCGACACCCTGCGCGCCGAGAAAATCATGCAGGACAAGCTGTTCGCCAAGATCCAGGCCGGCAAGATCGAACCGGTCTGGCACCACACCGTGGACGAGGTGCTGGGCAACGAGGCCGGGGTGACCGGCCTGCGGGTCAAGTCGGTGCAGGACGGCAGCACCCGCGACCTGGACGTGCACGGTTTCTTCGTGGCGATCGGGCACACTCCGAACACCAGCTTGTTCGAAGGCCAGTTGGGCATGAACAACGGCTACCTGACCATCCGGTCGGGGCTGGACGGCGGCGCCACCGCCACCACCGTGCCGGGCGTGTTCGCCGCCGGCGACGTGGCCGATCAGCACTACCGCCAGGCCATCACCTCGGCCGGTTTCGGCTGCATGGCGGCGCTGGACGCGGAGCGGTTCCTGGACAAGGACGCCTGATCCCCGGCTCCAAGGTGGACGAAATCCTGCCGTTCGCTGCGACGCCGCGGGAACCCGCGCGGGTATTCACCAGTTCGAGGGTCGGTGAAATCGGATCGCCCATGCGCCTGTTCGGCCCGCCCACGCTCGACGTCCTGCACCTGCGTCCCTGATCGCCGCGATGGCCGAATTCCGCACGCTGGCCTCGCTGGCCGAGATCGCCCCGCAGGCATGGGACGCCCTGCACGACGGCCACAATCCGTTCGTGTCGCACGCATTCCTGGCAGGTCTGGAACGGCACGGATGCGTGCGCGCGGATTGGGGCTGGACACCGCACCATGCGACCTTGTGGGAAGGCGGCCGGCTGGTCGCCGCCGCACCGGCCTACCTGAAGACCAATTCGCACGGCGAGTTCGTGTTCGATCACGCCTGGGCGCAGGCCTATGCCCGCTACGGGCGGGCGTACTTCCCCAAATGGCTGTGCGCGGTTCCTTATTCGCCGGTGACCGGTCCGCGCCTGCTCGCCCGGTCGCCGGCGTTGCGGCGGCAACTGGTGGAGGCGCTGGTCGCGCAGGCGCGGGACGCGGGCCTGTCGTCGGTCCATGTCAATTTCCATCCCGAAGACGAAGACGACGCGTTCGAACCGGCGTGGCTGTCCCGCAGCGACGTGCAGTACCACTGGCGCAACGATGCGGGCTGGCGGGACTTCGAAACGTTCCTGGCGGCGTTCGATCACAAGCACCGCAAGAACATCCGGCAGGAGCGCGCGCGGGTCGCGCGGGCCGGGGTCACCTTCCGCACCGTTCACGGTGACGAAGCCGACGATTCCGACCTGGAAGCGATGTTCGGCTTCTATCTGCAGACCTTCCAGGAGTACGGCAATTCTCCGGCGCTGACGTTCAGGTTCTTCCGTCACCTGGCCCGCACCCTGCCCCGTCAGTTCGTGATGTTCCTGGCCGAAACCGGCGGCACGCCCATTGCGGGCGCGCTGTGCCTGCGTGGCGGCGATACCCTGTACGGGCGCTACTGGGGCTGCCGCCGGAACCTGCCCGGCCTGCATTTCGAGACCTGCTACTACCAGGGCATCGAGTACTGCCTGCGCGAAGGCCTGCGCGTGTTCGAGCCGGGCGCGCAGGGCGAGCACAAGATCGCCCGCGGATTCCTGCCGGTATTCGTGCGCAGCCGCCACTGGATCGCCGACCCGGCGTTCGCCGAAGCGTTGGGCCACTGGTGCGACGAGGAAACCCAGGCGATCCGGCGCTACGCCGCCACCCTGGCCTCGCATTCCCCGTTCAAGGCGAGCACGGCCTGAAGCCGTTGCGACGTGGCGACGGGCCGTGCGGGACCTCGATAATGCCGGCATGAGCCAACGCCCCTTCCTGCTCGCACCCGAATCCGATGCGCCGTTTCCGCCCGCCGAGTTGGCCCTGCGCCAGCCCGACGGACTGCTGGCGGTGGGTGGCGACCTGAGCCTGCCGCGCCTGCTCAATGCCTATCGGGGCGGGATTTTTCCCTGGTTCTCCGAAGGCCAGCCGCTGCTGTGGTGGTCGCCGGATCCGCGCATGGTGTTCCGCACCGGCGGACTGCATCTGGCCTCCCGGTTCCGTCGCAGCCTGCGCCGCTCGGGCTGGCGGGTCCGCGCCGACACGGCGTTCGACGCGGTGGTCGCCGAATGCGCCGCCCGGCCGCGTCCGGGTCAGGACGGCACCTGGATTACCCCGGCCATGCAGGACGCCTACGGCGCCCTGCATCGCGCGGGGCACGCCCATTCGATCGAGGTGTTCGAAGGCACGCGGCTGGTCGGCGGACTCTACGGCGTCGCGGTGGGACGGATGTTCTTCGGCGAAAGCATGTTCAGCGCGGAAAGCGGCGGCTCCAAGGTCGCGCTCGCCGCGCTCGCCCGTACGCTGCGCGGCTGGGACTGGCCGCTCATCGATGCGCAGGTCGAGAACCCGCACCTGGTGGGCCTGGGCGCCGAACGCTGGCCGCGGGCGGTCTTCCTGGAACGGATGCGGGAGTGGGTGGATCTGCCCGAGCCGGCCACGGCCTGGACCGCGCGCTTCGGGGACCAGCCCGCGGCCGGTCTCGCCGAGTTGGCCGGGGATTAACGGGATTTTTGCGCCGGAAGCCTCGGAAGCGTACAATGGCGGACTTTATCGCCCT
>Ga0180217_1002114_pt1 | contig 19246 bp, 16 predicted proteins | sample eDN3rd37CBELigOP_FD_128521 | JGI IMG/M metagenome (GOLD analysis project Ga0180217, IMG submission 128521) | Enriched Organic Plus compost microbial communities from Emeryville, California, USA - eDNA 3rd pass 37_C BE-Lig OP (version 2) (version 2) ... | reverse complement strand
TGACCATCGAACCGATTGTCTTAGATGTTCTATGTAGAGGCAAATTATCATTTGCCCATAAACCCAAAATATCTTTTTCATCCGTGGGCGAATAATTATTCGCCCCTACGATCTCGACAATGCCATGGATATGATTTGGCATGATAATGTACTCATAATGACTTTATAAGTTGTTTCCTAAGCCTAGGCTTCTATGAGCGGAACGAGAACGATCTCTCCCTTTGCAGTCTTATAGACCGAAAAACCGGAGAGGTCCATGCCGGCTATGTCGTGTCCCCACAATCCATATTTTCCATTCGTCTCGTTTCTATTGAACATCAATGTACGCTTGTTTGGTGGGATGGTCTTGATGGTAGCTGTCCTTTCTTCCTCCTTATACATCAGGTGGTAATGTTTGCTTAGTTCGGTCAGAAGCTGGGCCCGTGTGAATCCTTTCTCCGAATGAAGCGTAAATTCATAGACATTCGTGACAGGATAGTCGATCATGATTTTTATTTCCGGGGCTTGGATGATTATCTCGTCCTTTTTATATAGTTTGGGCAGATCTTTCTTGGGATTGGAGAGACTTGCCCAGGGGATATAGCCATCTTCAAAATCTTGGAGATTGTCGGTCTTTACCTTTAACTCAAATGCATACAGAAATTTGCCTAGGTCGGCATAGTCCTTTTGCAGAAAGGCTTCAATACGCTCTTTCACCACTTCGCCAGGATGCTTGTCTACTAATGTTGTAACTGTCGGTTGCTTTGTTTGCCCCAAGCAGTTTACAAACAGTAGTACCGAAAAGAGAAGAAAGGATAATTTTTTCATTTTATATACTTCTTGGATTTAAATTTTTTAGCGTTTCAAAGATTTTGCCATCAATGACCTTTCCTATTGGAGCCTATGAGCTGACATCAAGGAAGATTATTTATATGTTTTTAGTTGTGTCAGGGCCAGTTGCAGTTTCTCGTTGTCTGGATATAAGGCTAGACCGTCGTTCAGTACCTCCCTGGCTTTCTCTTTCTTATTATTTACCATATAATGAAAGCCCAGGTGCTGGAAAATATAAATGATCTGATCCAGGTACACATCCCTGTTTTCTGCATTCTTCTTTACGGCATCCAGAAAAGTGTCGTAGTATGCGGTGGCCTGCTCGTATCGTTCCTGATCGAATGCCCGCTTCATCGTATTCATATCGTTGTAGAGATAGTACAATTGTACCCTGCTGTTATCCTTGATGAAGGGATACTTTTCTGCCCAACTGTCCATCTCCTTGATCTTTTGCGGGGTTGGGTTGCCTTTGAAGTGGGCGTCGATCACTCCATCTATGAGCATGCTACGTATCAGGGGCGAGGTAGGCGAATACGCCAATGCCCTTTCCAACAAAGGGATTGCTTCCTTTGACCTGCGGGCCATCAGGTAAGAGCGCGCACTTTCCTGTAGATAGGTCTCCGATATCTCTCTGGTGAGTACCGTATCATTTATGCTTTTGTACAGGTAGGCGTAGATAGAGTCTATTTTTGCCCGATTGTCAGTTTTGAAAAGACAGTGGTTCAATTCTGTGTTGAATTTATACTTTAGCAGCTCTTTGGGATATTCTCTGTCGAATGTGTTGACGAGGACGATGCTCGTTTCCCAGTCATCCAGATTTTCAAGACGGCTGTTTACTGTCAGTTCTCCCAGTGTCAGGTATTGCAGGTACTCGTGTTTTTTGGCAGGATACAGCTCATTGGCCTTATACGCCGCAGAGTAGCAGGCCGCCTTGTCCGTTTTTTCGAGGTTTGCGATAGCCTCGTTGAAGTACAGTATCCCGACCAGCTCCTGAAAGGTAACGTTGGTCTTGCCATAGAAAAACTCGTTGAATGCTTTTTCTTTGCCTACCTGATCTATATATTCCTGATCCAGATATTTGTTTTTGACCAGGCTATTTAAGAACTGTTCCTGCCCCTTTGTATTAGGGGCAAATACCCCTCTCGTCGGATCGGTCGTCTCGATCATGATATTGAAGCTTTCGGGATAGGCGATCACGAAGACATGCTGCGGTAGCTCCTTGATCTGGTACGGGATGGCGAGCGACTCTAGGATATAGCTGTACAGCACAGAGGCACTGACACATTGGTATGTACCGTTCTTGAACATATCATTCATATTTGCCGTGTCTTCATACCGCCGCAGAAAGCTCTTGTGCACCTCTTTGAATAGCTGCTTTAGTTTTTTGTTCGGTTTGTTATGATCTGCATCGGACCATCCTACCTGTTGGATGAATAGATCCACCTGTTGTATATACCCATCAGCCTCATCTGCTGTACCATGAGCGAGCAGGGCCAATCTGAACAGGTCCTTTGACGTGTGGAGGTTTGAAAATTGTTGCTTCTCGGCCGGAGAATGGTATTGCAGGATCTTGTCCTGCGCTATGGAAAGATTGGAGAACAATACTAGCCCTACAGTCCAGGCAATGAGCTTGATCGATAACAGATATGGAATGGTATTCAGGTTGGGTGTCATAATATTGATTTGCTAAGGCAAATATAGCACATATTTTGTCAGGTACGAATTGTTGGAAGGGTGACTATTGCCAATCTATCACAGAATAGTCTGCGAAATATCTCGTATATTTACTAATCATGGATGCCTCACGGATCAAGAAAAGAAAATCATCTAAATAATAGGAGGGCATAAACCAAAAGAAATATGGATGAATATCAAAGAATGCCAGTAGTTGTCAAAAGCTATCCTCGGATCTTAGGACTTTCATTCCCTAGATATAGTATCTATCTGCGTAAGGAGAGCTTGCATGTCAACAAGACGAAGGCCGTACTTCTCCTTGTTGCACAGGTGATCGTTTTAGTTTTTGGGAGCTTTATCGCCTTGGTAGCATTGGTATATAGTATAGGGTGTTTATGGCTGCTATACCAGCCGTATTCAGAGATGAGACATGCCAAGATCATCCGATGGTTCAATACATCGATTATACTTTTCATTATTGCGGCACTGTCTACGATTATATTTAGTATTACCTATGACTTGCTGATGCGTTCTTCTATTGCCTAATTCTTGCTTCTTTTTCAATTAACCCGAATTTGGTGTAATTAGCTTATAAGGGTATTCCGATCTGAATCAAGTGTCATGTGTATTTCGTAATCAAACGAGTTATCTGAATAACCAATGAAATAAAACCGATAAGGGTTATCCATTTCCAAGAGTTCCTGGTTGCATACGGTTCTCGATCTCTAGCGATCTTGATATAGTAGCCACCTGCTATCAGGATAATAGGGAGAAGTAGTAAAGCTATGTCATTTATCATGTTAGGGCATGTTTTGTATATTCCTAATGTCAATTAAGATCCTAAAGATACTAAAGTAGGAAATCAGTAATAACCTTTCCCCTCCACACAATGCCGTACACCACCCCGTGGATCATTCATATCACCTCTGTAGCGTGGGATTACATGGCAATGGAAATGAAAGACTGTTTGTCCAGCAGCCTCTCCGCAGTTCATACCGATATTGTACCCATCTGGGGTATGGTTTTCTTCGATAAGTGTTTTGGCAAGCATTATCGCATTATCTAAGTCTGCTTTTTCTTGACTTGTCAGCTCGAAATAATCCATACGTAGTTCCTTGGAGATAATAAGGATATGTCCGGGCGACACCGGAAAGCCGTCATAGATCAAAAAGAAATGCTCTGTTTGACCAATATGTCTGTCTGAGGGGATTTCGAAGAAGTTTTTAATACTCATTACTTACTATCCATTTAAGAACTCAAACCCATTATTCGATGCAATGGTCACTAATGGGTTGATCACATTATAGAATTTCTCTTTGGACAATCCATTTCTCAAGTCTGTGCCGATATAGAAATAATCCTCCAATAGCTTTTCGTTGGGCCGATCAGCTAGATATGTTTGTATAGCGACCTCCTGCATATTGTAGAACGGCTCAAAGTACTTTTCCAATGGCGGCAGTTTGTTGCTTTTGCTCACATTGAAACTATTGTCCGAGGGAATAAGATTCCATATCTGGTCGTGTGATACAAAACTGTATGGTACAAAATGCTCTACGTGATATTGTCCTTTATGTAGTTCCTTTCCCGTGTAGATGCATTGTAGTGGGCCGTTGACGTCAATTACATAATCCCAAAACTTACGTTGCTTGGTCAATGAATTACGCATCGCAGGCTTAATCAACTTGTTCGGGATATCCGGTACATTGGGATTTCTTGCCTGTAAGAACAGGGTTAGATTCCAATAGATATACTCCCGAATGATACGTATATGCTTCTTTAAGTAGTCAAACCAGTGTTCCGGGATGACAATCTTGTCTTTATAAAGATGGTATAGAGGTTGGTTTTCTTCGCTTTGCGATAATTCATAGATTTCCTTCTTGACTTTTCCGGGATACCAAGGACTCAAGAACCAGTGCGGTACTTGGTTGTCAAAGTGAAACAATAGCTTTCGAGTCTCCCGATGATCCGAATACACAAGCCTATTTTGTATGATCGACCTTTGTTCATCTATTGTGATTCCCTCGATGTTTTTGAGTTGTCTCACGGTACTTTGTATCGAGTCTTGCTGTCCGAATGATACCTGAAAGTAGTTGACCGTATACCATGCATTGGATAGCATGCTGGCAAATAGTTGTTCTTTCTTAATTTCTCGTTGTTGCTGTTGCACGGCATCTAAGATAGATAGCAACCAATAGAATTTATAGGTAGCGGATGTGCTGTTGAAGCAAGCGGCTAGGTAATTGATGGGTAGTGTTGTGTCTGGTGGAAAGATATTCATGGCAACTAAATATAGTATTTTTAATTGTGATTACTTACCAGAGGAACAAACATTTTAGATAGCCCAAATCTTCTACTGATACCCTTTATGGATACTAAATTCAGTTTTCTTACTAATAGACATGCATTAAAATGTTTCTATTAGAATTTAAATATTTTCAATTAACCAATTGTTTTTCTTTCAGGATTTACTTTACCTTGATATGTCTCCTTTTCTGATAATTCAATGGGAATTTTTTGATTTTCAAGAGCTTGACTGTAATGTTTGTTCATCCAAACCACTTCTATTCTTTCTTGTATTATTCCCTTGGAACCCTTTGTATGTGTATTTATCTCTCGACGACTCCAACCATTTTCTTCACTCAATATTAAATCATACAATTCATTATGATAACCACTGATAAATATCATGCAGTTGGCTGTATTGGCTAATTTCAAAAGCTTTTCGTGGAATTCTTCATTATTAGCATCTCTATTATAACCATTTGTTCTTTCACCTAGATAAGGGGGGTCTAAGTAAACGAGTGTAGCAGGGCGATTAACAAATCTTTTTAGTAATGTAAGGGCATCTTTATTTTCAATGCGTACATCTTTTAGACGAGACACTACCTGCGAAAGCCGTTTTGGTAAGTTTTTCCATCTATTTACTCTTGCATCATGTCCATTTCTAGTATAAGAATCTGTATAAGAAAACCCTCCCTTTTCCGTACCAAAAACCCCATTTATAGCCATCATAGCTTGTACTAAAAAACGTCTTGCTCGCTCAATATCGCTTATATCCTCTTCTGTTTCCCTTGCCTCCGTTAACTCTTGCTCCGCATATGGGGTTAATTCTATAGCTTTTTTAAGTGCTTTATGGTTGTTACGTAGTTGTCTAAATAAATTTACGATTTCTCCATCTATATCATTAATTATTTCGATTGGAGCAGGAGATTTTCTTAGTGTCAACGATGCTGATCCACAGAAGGCTTCTACCCAACAATTATGTGGAGGTAGGTTACTGCATAGTTCCAATGCGATTTTATTTTTAGAACCAAAATACCCAAATGGAGGGCTTATTTTTTTTTCTTTAGCCATTATTTTTAAAAACCTTTTTATAAAGCTCTATATCGTCTTCGTCTTCTTCAAATAGATCAAGGTCGTAAATTTCATAATCTTTATCGATTAAATCATACATCTTTTGAGCTTTTATCTCAAGGTTTTTTTTAATGTCTTGATCAACAGAGTTTTCATATTGTAAAAAATAATAATTGGCTGTATTGAATTCAGAGCCACCAACCCGATGTATCCTATCAAGCGATTGCAAATATTGAGCAGCATTGTAAGATAAATCATAATATATTGCATGGAAACATGATTTATGGAGAGAAATAGATTCTGCACAAGCCGCAGGATTTGCTATTAATATATCTAAACCGCTCTTGATGTCCAAAAACTCATCTCTTATATCTTCTCGTGTTTTTTCCTCGGATATTTGAAGTTGGTCGTCTTTTCTTATAGGAGTTTTTCCATAAATCAACTCGGCTCGTTCTCCGAGATTATTGAAATGTTTTTTTATCAGTTTTAGTGTACCAACAAAGTTTGACCATATAAGGACTTTTTGGTCTTGTTGTCTCAAGGAGAGTACAATATCTGTCAAAGCCTCTAATTTACCTGATAACTCGTTTTTCTCGTAGTTTCTAATTTTTGATTCTAAGTCAGAATTATCAATATACTTTTCTGAATAATTATCGATGGCTGAGAGTAATAGTTTTGGATGCGATATACTTTGCCTCAAACGAATCATTCTACCTCTCCATAATTTGGTAAGTATATGTTCGTCTCTAAAATAGTCTGATTGATCTAGTTCAAATATTTTAGCTTTTATAGCTTCATATATTGACCTCTCATCATCTTTCATTTTTACGATGATTGGTTCGTGGAAAATAGGGGGGGTAAGGCCTAGATCTTTTTTTCTAACACGGTAAAAACAAGGGCCTATTCTGTCTTCCAAAACATTTTTAATATCTTCAAATTTCTTGTTTTTTTCCCAGATTGAAATTTGAATCTTGTCTTCTTCAGAAATAGGATTGTTATCACCCCATAAAAAATCAAATAAGTTGAAGAGGTCTTTGTAGCTTTTTGGAATAGGAGTTCCGGTCAATATACCTTTGTATTGGGCGTATTGTCCAATCTTTAGTAGCGATGTTGCCCACGAACCGCCAATCTGTTTCATATAATGCGCTTCATCAATTATCAAGAAAGGTTTAATACCTTTTTGAGAAAAAAAGGTAACTATTTCTCTGTAATCATTAAGGACAGTGTGAAATGTACTTAGATACAATTCTGATATATTTCCAAAAGACCGAAAGTATTCACTTTTTCTGAAGGACTTATTTCCACCAGACAGTATGGAGGATGTAGGTACCCTTCCTAATGTTTCTTTAAACTCATTTATCCAAGGTTGAAAACATGAGGGGGGGCCAACAATAAAAAGAAGATTGCATTTTTCTTCTAATTTTAGCTTTGCATACACAGATAATAAAGTAGATGTTTTACCACTTCCGGGAACTGAGAAATTAGCACCATTCTTTACACAATAGAAGTGATAAGCAGATTTTAGCTGATGGGTTTTGAGTTTTCGGGGGAGAGTTCGTGTAAAGGCTTCAAATTGATAATATGATTCATTGATAGAAGTTCCATCTTTAAAAAGTTTAGCATACTTAAAGGTCTCTTCTAAATCAATTTGATCTTTTGTTAATTTGAGAATTAGATCGGATACACTCTCACTTAATGTGAAATTAATATTTTCCTCTTCTATATATGAAATTAGTTTTTTTAAATCATACCCTATGTTTAAAGAGTTGAGACGATAAACCCCATCATCACCATTTAAAAAACCAAAATATTTAAATTGTGATATGTGATATTTCTTCAAATTATTGAAATCAGAGATTTCAATGGAGCTATTTATTATATCTATATACAATTACTTTCTTTTTTTTAGTTTTTTCAATTTAAATCTGGCATCATCAATTTTTTTATTGATTTCACTAGCTTTGTCTATGATGTTTTGAGTGAGAGTTAAGGCTTTTTCGTAATACTCTGTGCCCATCATTTCTATGTTCAGATTATCGTGCTGTAATTTCTTCAAAGCATCCTCTAACAATTCAAGAGGTTTGTCACGGTCTTGTTGATTATTAACATATCTATTAGCTTGAACCAAATTGCCCAAAATCACGTCTCTATTATCTGCACCCCACTTTTCATCAATTTCTCTGTCCGTAAGACGAACGCCATCTTGGTTTACCTTTAGATGTTCAGGGATATCATCATCAACATTACAAATTTCGAGTATATGTTTTTTTGCATCAGGGTTTTTAAGGTATTTTGGGAGTTTTCTTATAAAATCATGTAATTTACCTAGATCGGTACCCCTTATATTCAGATTTCTTTTTCTAATGATTTTAAAAACTGCATCCTCAATTTTGCCTTTTTCACTTTCTTTAATTCCAAACAAGGTTAATTTGTTGTTGTTTTCGAGTGTGCTTGATTTGAAATTGCTGAAATCTACAAAAGCTTGCCATCTTCCTTCTTTATCATTACTACCCTCAGAAACCGTATTGTACATTCCCTTTTTATTAAAAGTTTCTAAGTAATCGTCTACCGAAGCTAATGGCAATAAGAATCTCTTTTTATAGTCATTTACGACTTTATTGAATTCTTTAAGAGATAAATCATGATAATTTGGGTCGTCTCGAAGTTGTGCCTCTAAAGAAAAACCTTTAAGTTGATTTGCCCTAATAGTTAAAGCTCTGTTAAGTCCTTGATATTCTGATTTTCCTTCACTTTGAAGTTGTAAGCGGTTTTCTAATTTTTGAATATCTAATTCGGTCGCCCCTTCTTCTAAAACGACAACTCTCATCATTTGAAATTGAGATTGTTGATCTTTTTCTTTAAATAATTCTTCGAGCGCCATTTTTCTTCGGTTTCCATTAATTAAGAAACCATCACATGTAATGATAGCTGGCTCTCGTTGTCCCTTTTGAATTAGAGACTTTTTTAGTTCATCATTTTTTTCAGGATCATTTTTAATCAAAAATGCCTTTAGAAGCTCTTGGCCCTCTTTGCTATATTCATCAATTATGGTGTTATTAATACTCTCATAGCTCTCGACATCTGCTTTTATTCTTCCGTTTTCTTTTCTGAACTTTAGAAAAGATGTATCGATAGTCTGAATATCTCTGGGGTGTTTGTCTTGTAATTCATTCTTATAATCAATAACAGTTTTCTCTGGCTGACTAGCTGGTTTTAAATTTTTGTCTATCAATGCTTTTAGGGTTTGGTTCACTTTCCTTGCTCCCTCAATGGAATCGGAAAGGAGAGTGTTTGGGCCAGAGTAATTATTATTTATGATTTGGGAACCGACTTGGGTCTGTATATTTACTGTACTTCCCTGATTATTAAATTGGGTACCTGAACCTGTGTTGTTATTTTTTTGCTCCATAACTTTCCCTATAGCTTGATTAATAATTTCATCTGAAACATGAAAGAGATTTTCCTGATGTTTTCTTTCATGGTTTGACTTCATATTTTTTAACTTTTCTACTGAATATTCAGTTATATTGTTCGTTTTTATATGGTGATTGGCGCACAGTAGTATTAGGTTGTCAAAGCTTCGTCTTTCCTCATCATTTGATTGGCTGTTGTATCGTTCTCCACCTTGTTCCGCAGCTTCTATATGGCAAATTTGACCTACAACCGTACCATATTCATCAACAACCTTTTGCTCGCATTCCGGGTAAGCACATTGATTACCCGACAATGCAAAAAGTTTTTTAATTGTTGTTTCCTTTGGTTTTAAACGCGCCATATTGTATCTGTTTTATTTTTTTATCAACTAAAGCCCTAGCTATCGGAATATCCGCAGGGGCTAATTGCCATTTTAACAAATCCTCGACTTTGACCCATTCAATTCGATCATGATCGACAAGTTTGAGTTTGGATTGATCTGTTGAACATATAAACGAAATCAATTCGATCGACCCTCGTTCATAGTGGTGAATATGATTTACAAATGGTTGATCTATGTTTATTTTTAAATCCAACTCCTCAGCCAACTCTCGTGTTAAGGTTTCTTCGTAAGTTTCAGAATCTTCAACTTTCCCACCGGGAAATTCCCAATACCCTCCGAGCGACTTTTCCGGTTTTCTTCTGCAAATCAGAACTAGGTCATCCTTAAATATGATAGCGCAAACAACTTTAACTATACCCATGAGATTCTCTATGATATTTAAGATTTTCTTTATTTAATTTGTGGGAAGGTTTTAAAAACAGCTTACCCGACACCCCGCCAATTAGCTCTAAATCATCTTTAATTGAATAAACTCCTTTATCAAGCATGACATGATGGTTGGGACAAAGGCACAAAATATTATCCTTGGAGTCATGACCATTGTGTGGAGTGCCTAAAGGTTTTATATGGGCTCCCTCAGCATATTTGACATTGTGGACAGATATTTCTATTCCGCATACCTGGCAACAATAATCGTATATCTTTTTTACCTCTTGAGATAGTTTTGTATCACGAACTATCCTCATGATAGATGTTTCTATTCTTCTGGTCGGTTTTTTATCAGTAGAGCTTTCATCACCCAATGGTTGAGCCGACAAGTTATTTATTTTCTCTAGCTTGTACCTACATACAAGGAAACCATTTTTTCCAGTTTCTTCAAAATGCTGAGTTATTTGATAAAGTCCAGCATATTGGTAGCCCACCTTAGGGCTAAATTTAGATTTATGTTTTGCCCCCCTTGTCACCCTTACGGGGTTCCCTTGCATTTCACTTATTAACAAGGCTTTATTACCAGTATCATCCCAAGACTGATCCGCAATCTGCTTTTTAGTGTTTGGATCATTACCGCCATGTCCTGTGTAGATAATGACATCACCATAATCTTCGTCATCCTCATACCCTCCATTTAAAACGATAGAAGGTGACCCTTCCTTAGAGTTTCCATCAATTCCCGCTTGTAGGGCTAAGTGAATGCCTGCTTTTCTCAGCATTTTTCTGTCAGAGAAGATATCCCCTTCTTTTACATTGTCTATATTTCCGAATGTATATTTAGTAGCCATGGGATGATACTTTTAGCAATAGGTGTTTCTCACTTTTTCTTTGTATAACCCTCCACAAAATCACGCAACGCCTTAACAAACTCAGGGTTATTGATTTCTTTTATCTCACCACCATTCTTGATTTTAACTTTTTTGGTCATACCAGACTTTAATAATCGTTTATATTCTTGTTGTAACGCTTCAGCTTGCCCTGTTGATATTCTTGGTATAGATTGAATCAAGTCTTTATTATCAACCTCTAATATTTTTCCAACTTCGTCTAACCGTTTTAAACTTGGCTGGGCAGTATTGGAATTCCATTTACTAATCGTTGTGTCATCTACATCTAAGTACAGGGCTAGTGCAGCGACTTGTAGAGGAGACTTTTTAATGATAGTGCCTATGTTGTTAATTTTCTTTGACATTTTTATTTTAAAAAACTTGCATAATATTCCAGTTATTTGTATTTTTGTTCTAGCGATTTAAATATCACGACCATTTGGTCTTGATGAACGATGTTTTCTCGAACCCGAAATAGAGCTAATATTCCGTCGAGAACACCGTGCAGATCGCTCCATGCTTTTGTGAAAAAGTTTATTACTTTTGGACATATGGCATGTGGGCGACTTCACGTTAGCTTTGACGGCGTCTTTCAGAAATCTCGTGAAGATTTAGAAATGACGAAGGGTTAGCTCCCCTTGGGTTCAAAGTGTGGAGTTGTCCCTTGCTTATTTAAAGGGTGTATATACTTCGAGACATACATCGTTCTACATAAAGCCAAAAATTATGAGAACGACATTACACACCGTCAAGAACCACCACGACCACTTCGATGAAGTGCGCCTACGGTTTTCCCTTGTATTACATTTAAAGAACGTCATTCGCCATCCTGAATAAAAACCTTATAGGACAGATAGGAGAGAGGGTAAAACACAGATTGCCGCGTCGCTACGCTTCTCGCAATGACGTGTTTTTTGTCGCCATACGTAGAGATGCAATGCCTGTCTATCCGACAGGTAGACATTGCGTCTCTACAAATCGCATAAAATACCCATTTCCCTGCTGTCCTTACCGACCTTCATATATGACAACACATCGTTTGTGTATAGGCATAATTGGATCGGCTTGTTTGTTATTCTCGCACAATAAAATTAGCATATCTTTTCCAATTTCCCAAAAAACGATGTTGGTCATTTCTTCCCGGTATAGGGTGGGGAGGTCGGTATCTTGATTTTACCCGTTGAATGTGCAGTTCAAAAACCGCTTATAAACTGATCGATACGTATAGGCACATTCTGGGAACCAATTAACTTAATTCGGCCAAAGTCCCGGCATCGGACTGGATAGGAGGTGTGGTAACCTGCCTGTATGTGTTGCCGGGATCGGAGGTCATTTATGAAACCACAAAAAAATGAAGAATTTTTATGGTGCCGGGCATGCCATGCCCGAAATATCACCCCATGTAGAGACGCGATTGATCGCGTCTCCCATCAAAAAGAGACGCCATGAATGGACGTCTCTACGAAGAAAACGACGATCAAAACCCACATCCGCCGTACAACGTGGCGAGGTCGGCATCCCCCGATCGGTACAGATGTATTTGCAAATTTTTTTATTTAACATACGTAGGGGCGTATCGCATACGCCCATATCACATACGCATTCAAAAGAATCGCATACGCCCTCTGATAATATGTCTGGGCGGAAGCATTCCGCCCCTACGGTATTGTTATTATGTTTCCTGTGTTTGTTTACCCAAGCCCCGGCGCAGCCCCGACAGGACATCGGGGCTGCCGATGGGCGGGGGGAGGTCAGGCTCCCACAGCTCAAAGACACGACGGATACCGCTCTCCAGATCGAAGAGGTACAGGTCGTCAGTACGGGCTATCAGCGTATACCGAAGGAGCGGGCTACGGGGAGCTTTGAATATGTCGGCAACGAACGGCTGAACAAGACCATCAGTGGCAATATCATCGACCGTCTGGAGCTCGAGGTGCCCGGCCTGCTGGTCGACCGCAGTACCGATGCCCCGGACAGGTTCCTGATCCGCGGGCGGTCCAGCATCTTTGCCGAGGTGCAGCCGTTGATCGTAATGGACGGCTTTCCGTACGATGGTAATATAGATAATATCAACCCGAACGACATCGAGAGCGTGACCGTACTGAAGGATGCAGCGGCAGCCTCCATCTGGGGTGCTCGGGCGGGCAATGGCGTGATCGTCATGACGACCAAGCGGGCCAGGTCCCCTGTCCCTTCGATCACCTTCAGTTCCGTATGGGGACTATCCGGTAAGCCGGATTACGGCACGGTGTCGCAGATCAGCAGTGCCGATTATATCGAACTGGAAAAGTTCCTCTTTGAGAAGGGGCACTATGCCACGGACGAGCAGTACGACGGGTGGAACTATGGCCATCCTCCCTTTACGCCGGTCGTAGAGCTGCTGCGTAAACAGCGGGACGGTGCGATCACCGCGGATATGGCAGATGCTGAGATCGAAAAGCTAAAAGCATCGGACGTGAGAAAGGATATCCTCCGTGACCTGTATCAGCTAGGCAGTAATCAGCGATATGCCCTTTCGGTAGGACAAAAATCCGGAAAGTCAAACTATCTGTTTTCCAGCGGCTACGACCATGGCCGCAGCACCTTGGTGGGGCAGAGGGATGCACGGCTCAGCCTGAGGATGAATATGGATTCGGAGTTGACGGACTGGATGCAGATCACCAATGCACTGTCTTATACCTCCTCCTTACTGTCTGCCGGCAATAATCCCGGTTTCAGGCTGGGTGGACAGGCCCAGTTTGCCTATGGAGGAAATAAGACATTTTATCCATATGCCAGGCTGCGGCATGATGATGGTTCTCCGGCACTGCTGTATCTGGACAACAACGAGGCGTATGTACGGGACATGCAGGCTGTGGGGCTCGACTGGAGCTATAGCCCTATCGATGATATGATGCGTCAGCGGGCGGAGAGCAGGATCCGTGATGTTTTGCTGAATTCGGGTATCAGGGTCTCGCCGTTGGAGGGTCTGCATATAAGCCTCCTGTACCAGTTCCAGGATCAGGTAGCAGACAGGTCGGCCATTTATGGGCACGATTCGTATTATGCAAGATCCTATGCGAATTCTTTTGCCCAGCAGGATGAGGATGGACAGTTTTGGTTTCCCGTGCCAAAGAGCGGGATATGGGACAGTAACGACGGGCGCAATAGGGTGCATCAGGGGAGGGTACAGGCGGATTGGAACAGGACATGGAGATCGGTGCATCAGCTGGACGTATTGGGCGGGTGGGAGATCCGGAACAGCGTGACTACGGCATCCACGGATCGCAGATACGGATATAGTGATGAGTTCTACGGTATCAATCCCACAGTCGATTACATCACAGAGTACATCCTGTCCAATAATGCTTATGCAAAGTACCGGATACCTTCCAACAGATCCATAAGCAAGTACACCGACAATTTCCTTTCGTTTTACCTCAATGGATCCTATGGCTATAAGGACCGGTATGTAATGTCTTTCAGTGCAAGGAAGGACGAGGCAAATCTCTTTGGCATGCAGACCAACCAAAAAGGCACGCCGCTTTGGTCTTCGGGCCTGAAGTGGACGTTGTCCAAGGAGCCGTTCTACCGGTTTTCATGGCTGCCGGTGCTCGCTTTCCGTGCGGCGTACGGACGGAGCGGCAACATTGCCCGCAACGCCTCTGCACTGGCCGTGATCGCCCTGTCCAACAGTGCCTATACCACGCCCTTGCCTTCTGCCTCGCTGGATATGCTGCCCAATGCCATGCTTCGGTGGGAGAAAGTGAATACGTTGAACTTAGCGCTGGAATTTGGTGCCAGGGGAGGGCGTATCGGTGGAACCCTGGAGTATTTCGACAAGCTGTCGGAGGATCTTATGGGCACAGCACCTCTTGACCCTACGATAGGGCGTACTGAATTTTTTGGCAATGTTGCCGAGATGCGGGCCAGGGGATTCGATATCAGGCTGAACAGCATACTGGTGGACCGTACATGGACATGGACGGCTATGCTGACCATAGGCGCATCCGATCCTATAGTGACACGGTATCACATGCCTGCAAGTACCAAGGGGAGCACTTACCTCACCCGTATCGGCAATGCGGTCAATCCTGTCGTCGACCGCCCCGTATTCGGTATGTACAGTTTTGCATGGGTGGGTCTGGATCATGAGACAGGGAGTCCGATCGCTATGTTCGAGGGAGAGCCGAGCCAGGATTACAATACCATTTACAGTGCCACGGCTTTGGAAGACATGGTCTTTCATGGAAGTGCACAGCCTACGGTATACGGTGCGCTGCACAATAGTATCAGATATGGACGGCTAGACCTGTCGCTGGCCTTTAGTTACAAGATGGGATACTTCTTTCGGCGGTCTACCTTAAGTTATTCGACGCTCTTCAATAGTTGGGGTGGCCATGGAGAGTTTGCCGATAGGTGGCAGGAACCAGGGGACGAAATGCAGACCAATGTCCCGTCAATGGTCTATCCTACGGTGGGCAATAGGGAATCCATCTATCGCTATGCCGCTGTAAATGTACTGCGTGGAGATCACGTCCGCCTGGAGAATATCAGGGTAGGGTATAGTGTTGCCGGGCGTAGGTTTTTGGGGGCACGCCTGAAAAGCCTCCAGGCCTTTGCCCTTATCCAAGGCATCCCTCTGGTCTGGCTAAAGAATGCTGAAAAGGTAGATCCGTATTTCAAACAGCGCTTGCGCGATGGAAGACAGGTCTCCTTTGGTTTGAACTTTACACTTTAATAAAACAGTAGATGAAAATTTTGTATAGACATATCCTATTATGGGCGGGTATCGCGACAGTGGTATGCACGTCCTGCAGCAGGGAAGAGTTCCTGAATGCCAAACCTGATGCATCGATGACCGTGCCGGCTACCTTGGCACATTATCAGGCCTTGATGGACAGCGATGCGGCCATGAACGGCGCAGGAGGATTTATGCCGCTGTATCCGGCTATGTCGGAGATCGGCACGGACAACGTCTGGTTTCCCGACCAGCGGTACACAAAAAATATAGATGAGCACATTAGGAGCGTATATACGTGGGATGCGGATCCGTACTCGGGTATGGATGTCAAGGACTGGAATAGGCCATACCTGGTCGTACTGCACTGTAATCTGGTGTTGGAAGGGCTGCGGGCAATCGAAAAGAATGCGGATAACAGAGAGCAATGGGAACTTATACAAGGTATGGCCTTGTTCCATAGATCCCATGCCTTCGCTATGCTTGCCAGTGTATTCGCACCGGCATATGAAAAAGAAAAAGCCGATCAGTCGGTGGGGATACCCCTGCGCATGAGCGCCGATGTTGGTGAGAAACTGGTGCGATCTACGCTGGGCCAGACCTACGGCCGCATCACTGACGATCTGGAACAGGCAATATTGCTGCTGCCGGAAGAACCGCTCTACAAGACACGGCCGTCCAAGCGGGCCTGCAGAGCCTTGCTGTCGCGTATCTATCTGTGGATGGGGGATTTTGAGCGAAGTAATGCATATGCTGATCTATGCCTGAAGGCCAATGACAGACTGCTCGATTACAACGATTACCCAACGAATGTCAATTATCCGTTTCCGAGGTTCAATGAAGAGGTAATATTCAACTGTACGATGATGCTGCTTTCTACGCAGGTGCGATTGGATACGAATCTCTACAAGTCCTATGACCAGGACGACCTGCGACGTGTTCTCTTTTTTAAGGGCCAGTCCCCGGGCGATGGACATCGTTTCTATGGGAATTACGAGGGGACGGGCTATTTCTTTGCGGGGCTGGCCAACGACGAACTCTACATGACACGTGCCGAAACCTTTGCGCGTCTGGGAGAAGAGGAGCTCGCCTTGGCTGATCTGAACAAGCTGCTGAAATCAAGGTGGAGGATGCAGGACGGAGTCTCCACCTATATACCCTATACGGAGTCGGATCCCAAGAAACTGCTGGAGATCATATTGCAGGAGCGAAGAAAGCAGTTGGTATGGAGGGGGCTTCGATGGCCCGATCTCAAACGGCTCAACCTTGAACCGGAGCATGCTACGGTACTGTCCCGTATCGCTGACGGAGAGACATTCGAACTGCAGGCCAATAGTCCACGGTATGTGTATCCTGTTCCCGACCCTGTGCAAAACCTCAATCCCAATCTTCACGACAAACCCTGACCCGCCATGCGTACTATTTATCTTATGCTCCTCTATGCATTATTGAACATCATGACAGTATCGGGCCAGGTAGACAAAAAAGATATCGAGGCCGTGTCCGAGCGACAGCATCACATCGTGGCCCGCGACGGCAAAACCTATAGGATGTCGCTAAAGCAACTCAGGGGCAAGATTGTCATATTGGATTTTTGGAACGGTTACTGTGTCTCCTGTATACGGCAGATGCCCAAGCTGTATGATCTGCAACGGTCATACGGCGATAGTATTGTCATTTTGCCCGTAACGGCGGACGACCTTGCACAGGTAATGAAAACGTTCGTACGCCAAAAGGGTGGCCGGTACGAATTGAAACTGCCTACAGTTTACGGTGACACCGTCTTGACCTCAGCATACGGCATACGGTCCTATCCCGAAGCGGTATGGTTGGATCGAAATGGAGATTTTGTTGCCAAGACTGCCGGCTCGGCTGTGAATGACGAGATGATCCGGTACGTATTGAAGGGGGATATGCGGCTGCTTGAACGTGTCTCACGAGTGTCAGGCGGTCAGTTTTTTGAAGATCAGGATAGCGTGAGTGATGCGGGGACGAGAGGAGGTGCTTTGGATTTTTTTGCAATACGCGTCACGCCGTACGACAAAACACTTTCATCGGACTATGTCGTCTACAAAAAGCAGATCAGCAAACGTATCCGATATGCACTCGTCAACCGTACCCTGGACGAAATAATAAAGGCCTTGTACGGCGACATCGATGACCCCAGATCTGTTCACTGGCTGTACGACGAGAAAAACAGGCGCATGGAGATGTCGGACAAAGTCAGCAAAAGGTTTAAAACCAGAGATAGCTTATTACGGACAAAGGATTTTAAGACCAAGACACTCTTCAGGGAAAATAATCTCTTCTGCCTTTTTGTTGAAGCACAGGATTCCTCGGATTACAGAGAGCTTAGACCGTTGGCCCTACAGTCTATAGAAAAGGCCTTTGGGATAAAAACACAGATACGGCGGTCGGTTCGGCCCGTAACCTTCGTAAAGGCTGTTCCACGCAAAATTTCCGGGAAAAAAGGGGTGACAGCGGTAAGCGGGAAAATCTCATTTCGGACAGTGTCGGATCTGGTACATTACATCAACAACAGATTTGTCGACGAACCGATATGGGTATTGGCAGATGCACCGGCTATGGATCAGTCGCTAGGCCTGACTCTTGACAAAACTAAAAACTATGCAGAGACCGTAGAATACCTGATGCATATGGGGTTTGAATTTGAAGTGGGACAATATGCTCTGGAGGTACTGGCTGTAGAATAGAAAAAGGAGAGGAAGTCCATTCCTCTCCTTTTCTCCTGAAGGTACCCCTCTTTTATTGACTCTCACGGTGGACAATAATAGGTTGTCCGTTTTGACTCGCCGGTGTGCCGGGTTCAAAATCATTTGGCGTAACCATGTTGTAACTGGTAAATGCCTGTGCGCAGTTTTGATCTCCAGTGCTACATCCGAATGGATTATCAGGAGATAATACGGGGGCGTTTTCCTGATTGAGTAATTCTTCTCCATCCTCATCATACTCGAACCAATAGTAGGTGTCTTCCAGTGATTTTTCTACAGCCTTAAAAGCTGAAAATCCGATAACTAATGTGAAAGCTAGAACAGCGATCAGGTTCTTTTTTATCAATTCTTTGAAATTCATGGTATGGTCTTTTTTGTACTAGCAAAAAAAGGTTGCCTCAAAAAACTTTGGTAAAAAATCTATTTTTAAATATGTCCGTGTCTTCTGGCCGACACGCCCTTCACCCCGCGGCCTAGCCACCGGGATTCGCTGTATATGTTGGCATTATTCTTTTTGCAGGCTATGGCCTGTATGTATATTTTCGTTTTCTGTAGAGACGCAATGCATTGCGTCTTTACGTGTTGTGCGTGATATAACCACCCCCGCCACACTGACCCCTAGAAAAAACAGGTTGAACCACAGATGCTGTGCCCATGTCATTCCCTTGATGACCGATCCACACCCACAGGGCAGCCGGTCCCATGTGCCTAGCAGGGCCAGACCGATGTAGGCCGTGAAGAGTGCCATCAATACCGTCGACAGCAGGAAGCCCGCCCGTCGCCACTGCGGGAATACCAGCAGTACCACGGCCAATACCTCCAGTGCGGGCAGGGTATAGATGGCCGTATAGGCTACCTCGTAGGGTAGCGGCTGCCGCAG
>Ga0180217_1002109_pt1 | contig 19332 bp, 16 predicted proteins | sample eDN3rd37CBELigOP_FD_128521 | JGI IMG/M metagenome (GOLD analysis project Ga0180217, IMG submission 128521) | Enriched Organic Plus compost microbial communities from Emeryville, California, USA - eDNA 3rd pass 37_C BE-Lig OP (version 2) (version 2) ... | reverse complement strand
TTGCATCTTGCCGTCGCGATCGGTGAAGAAGGTGAACATGAAGAACGACAGCCAGTCCGGCGTCGCCTCGTTGAACGCACCCAGCATCCGTGGCGCGTCATCCGATCCGGAGCGCCGGCGGAGAAGCTCGTCGGCCTCCTCGCGACCGTCGCGGCCGAAATATTTGTGCAGGATGTAGACCATCGCCCACAGATGGCGCCCCTCCTCCACATTGACCTGGAACAGGTTGCGCATGTCGTAGAGTGAAGGCGCGGTCTTGCCCAGATGGCGCTGCTGCTCCACCGACGCCGGTTCGGTGTCACCCTGGATGACGACGAGCCGCCGCAACATCGCCCGATATTCGCCCGGCACCTCCTGCCAGACCGGCTCACCGAAATGGCTGCCGAATGGAATGGTCCGCTGCTCCTCCGCCGGTGCCAGCAGGATGCCCCATCGGTATTCCGGCATGCGCACATAATCGAACTTGGCCCAGCCCTTCGGATCGACGGACACCGCCGTGCGCAAATAAACCAGCGCCTCCTGAAAACCGTCCGGCCCCATGTCCTTCCACCAGTCGAGATAGCCGGGATGCCAGCCTTCGAGGGCGCGCAGCACGCGTCGATCCTCGGTCAGGTTGACGTTGTTCGGGATCTTCTCACGATAATCGACATTGATCAGATCCATGGCGTTTCTCCCTGTTCTTTTTGACTGGGTTTACACCCGCGTCATATCGAGTGCGGCCTTCTGGCCGGTGCCATAGCGCTTGAGCGCGCCCTCCTCGCCAACCGCGTTGGGACGTTGAAAGATCCAGTTCTGCCAGGCCGTGAGACGGGCGAAGATCTTGGTTTCCATCGTCTCGGGACCACCGAAGCGCAGGTTCGCTTCAAGACCGGTGAGCGCATCGGGCGAGAAGCTCCTGCGCTCTTCGAGAAAGACGCGGATCTCGTCGTCCCAGTCGATGTCATCGAGCGCAAAGGTCACGACACCGAGCGCGTCAGCGCCTTCAGCATCCAAGGGTCGCCCCATCGCGGACCGGATCGCTTCAAGCGCTCGATCATCGTCCAGAAAGCGCGTGGCCAAACGTGTCAGCCCATTCGACATCGGATAGGCACCAAAGTTCGCCGCGTGGAGAACAAGCTGCGCCGGCGGCCCGTTGTCACCGTCGAATGTGCCGATCAGCATATAGGCGCGGTCCGACGCGAGGGCGATCTCCGCCAGGGTTCCGGCAAAGCACGATCCTGGCTCGATCAATGTCACAAGCGAACGCGACGTCAAATCCACGCGCTTGAGCACGCGCCGCCATTTCAAGCGAACCTCGCGGGCCAGCCAGTGGCCTCGGTTCGCTTCGAGACAATCGTCGTAAGCCAGAACCGCCTGTGGGTCACCCTCGGATTTGAAGACGATGGCCGCCACCTCCGGTGCGTTGAAGCGAAGATCCAGGATCGCGTCGTCAAGCTCACGGGCCATCCGAAGCGGCCAGAAATCCGAGCCTTGCTCGACCATCGCAGCCGCATCCCGTGGCGGCGCTTCCTCGGGACCGCGCAGCGTTATGGTCGCGATTCGGTCCGTCACATCAACCGAGACCGATCCATAATCACGTCGGCCTCCGGCGTCCGTCACCTGGAGCGGCGCAAGCGCGATCCCTTTTTCACCGGACCGCTCGGATTGCCCGGCAAACGCCTTCGTCCGCTCGGCCACCGCAGCCTCGAGCGCCGACGGCGCCACGACCTCGTCCACCAAGCGCCACTCGACCGCGCGACGACCCTTGATTCCCTCTTCGGTCGTGCAAAGAACGTCGGCATGGTCGCGCCGCACCCGGCGCTTGTCGGTCACGCGGGTCAGACCGCCGGTGCCGGGCAGAACCGCGAGCAGCGGCAACTCGGGCAATGACACAGTCGAAGACCCGTCATCGACCAGCATGATATGATCGGCCGCCAGCGCCAGTTCGTAGCCTCCGCCCGCGCAAGCACCGCCGACAACACATATGGTCGGCAGGCCGGAATGCGCGCTCATGTCCTCGATGGCGTTGCGCGTCTCGTTGGTGAACTTGCAAAAATTGACCTTGTGGGCGTGGCTTGCCCCCGCCAGCATGCGGATGTTCGCGCCGGCGCAGAACACCCGCGGCTTGCCCGAACGCAGAAGCAGGACGCGCACCTGCGGATGCTCAAAACGCAGGCGCTCCAACGCATCGGCCAGTTCGATATCCACGCCCAGATCATAAGAATTGAGCTTGAGCAGGTAGCCGTCGAACAGCGGCGCGTTCTCGTCCACGTCCATCGTGAGCGTGGCGACTTTGCCCTCGACCGCGAGTCGCCAATGGCGATAGCGCGACGGATTGGTCTCGAAAGAGATCCGCTCGCCACCGCTGGCCAGTTTTCGACCGGACTGTGACATCGTCAACTCCCGTCAAGCCATGGCGAAACCATTGCCTTCAAGCGGTGGAAGCTGTCCTCGACGCTGGAGCCCGACGTATCGAGCATGATTTCAGCCCGGGCATAATCGGCGCGGCGCGCCTCCAGGATCGCCAGAAGATCGGTCATGGCCTCTCGATTGTGCGCCATTGGCCGGAAATCACCCTGCTGCATCACCCGGCTCATGTGCTCGTCGGGACGCGCACTGACCCAGACCGTGCGAGAGCGCCGCAACAAGAGCGCGTAGGTTTCCGGATTGGAGACAATGCCGCCGGCGGTCGCGATCACGGCACGATCATGGTCATCCAACGCCCGCTCAAGACAGGCCCGCTCATAGCGACGGAACGTGGCGATGCCGGACATCTCGATCAGCAAGGGAATGCTGGCGCCGTACTCCTGCTCGATCATGCGGTTCAGTTCAATGAAAGGACAGCCGAAGACCTGCGCCAGCATCAAGCCGAGCGTGGACTTGCCAGCTCCACGCAGGCCGACCAGCGCGACCCGACGTCCGCGATCGGCAGAAGCGCCACGGTCGAGCCGACGTGCCAGGTCCTCGGTCACCGACACAAGCTCGCCCGGAGGGATACGCCCCAGCAGGTCGAGCGCGCGAAGATAAACAGCGTCGCGCCCGGCGCTCTGCGGCAGAAGCTCCGTGAGCTGGACCTCCAGCGCATCGGCAATGGCGCGCATCACGATAACGGAGGGATTGCCGGCGCCGGATTCGATCTGTGCGAGATAGCGTTCGGAAATTCCGGATTCCGTCGCGAGTTGCCGGCGGGTCGTACCACGCCGGGCGCGGCATCGGCGGATCAGCCGTCCGATCTCGGCACCGAAGGCGGCATCATCGCGGCGCTCGCCGATGGTCGCTGCTGTGGCGAGGCCGGGTTCTGCAATCGCCTGCGCGCCGCGATGAGACTTCGCGTGGGTCATGGTGCGCCTCCTCCTGGCGTCGAACTATAATTCATGAATTATAGTTCAGACAAGCACTGCTCCACCCGACCTGTGAGCCCACGACCCAAGGGCCCAAAATCTGTAACCCGTGCCGTCAGACGGAAGTCAGGCCGCGTTAGGCTTCAAGCGCGCGACGGACGAAATCGGCGACCGCTGCCAGCGTGGCCTCCGGCGCCTCGCGATGGGGGACGTGCCGGACTCCGGGCAGAAGCTTCACCTCGACCGGGCAGTGGCACTCCTCCTGCGCGATCTCGATCTGCCGGACGGTGCCGTATTGGTCGTCCGTGCCCTGAACGATCAAGACCGGAACGCGAATGTGCGCGAGATCGTCGGACAAATCCCATTGCCGGAAATCGTTGGTCAGCCAAACGTCGCTCCAACCGCGCGCGGTCGCATCCACGTCCTCGTGGTGGCGCGCGAGGCGCTCGCGCAGGTCCGTGGTCTCGTAAGCCTCGCGGAACGCGCGGATGGACGCCTCCGTCACATCCTCCACGATGAAATGGGGAGCGATCAGAACAAGACCGGCCAGCCTGTGATCCTGAATGCTGCCGCCGTAGATCGCAGCGATCGAACCGCCATCGGAATGCCCGACCAGGAGTCCTCGTTTGAAGCCGATGGCATCCAGGATGCGCGGCAGCGTCTTGCGGGCCTCCTCGTGCATGAAATCGAGCGTACGGGGCAACGATGCGGGACTTGAGCGGCCATACCCCCGTCGGGAGTAAACGAAAATTCCGCAGCCGGTCGCTTCGGCGAGCCGCTCGGGGAAATCGCCCCACATCGAAACGCTGCCGAGCCCCTCATGAAGGAGCACAAGCGTTGACGCCTCCTGTGGGCGCGGGCCGATGAAACGATATTCGAGGCGCTGATCGCCAAGTTCGAGAAAACCCTGGTCTGACAGATCAATCATCGATTGACATCCGGCGCCGGCTCAAATCCCGAGATAGCGGTGCTGCACCTCAGGTGCCGCCGCCAGTTCCTGCGAGGTTCCACTCCAGACCACGCGCCCGCGCTCGATCATGTAATGGCGGTCCGCGATTCGGGTCAGCGCCTCCACGTTCTTGTCGATCAGCAGAATGGACTGGCCGGCCTGCCGCAACCGCGTGAGACAATCCCAGATCTCGGCGCGGATCAGCGGAGCAAGCCCCTCGGTCGCCTCGTCGAGGATCAGAAGACGTGGGTTGGTCATCAGCGCGCGACCGATCGCCAGCATCTGCTGCTCTCCGCCCGAAAGCTGATTGCCCATGCTGGACAGCCGCTCCGCCAGACGCGGAAACAGCGCGGTCACCCGTTCCAGTGTCCAGGGATCGGCGGAGCCCGTGCGGTTGGCCGCCGTCGCGATCAGGTTCTCGCGCGCCGAGAGATTGGGGAACACCTGCCGCCCCTCGGGCACCAGGCCGACGCCCAGTTGCGCGATCCTGAACGATGGCGACCGTCCAATCTCGCGACCGCCGAAGCGGATCGTGCCCTTCCGTACCGGCGTCAGACCAAGGATGGATCGCACCGTCGTGGTCTTGCCCATGCCGTTGCGGCCCATCAGGGTCACCATCTCGCCGGGCGCGATGGCGAGCGAAACACCGAACAGGACCTGGCTGAGTCCGTAGCTCGTCTCAACGCCGTCGAGTTCGAGGAGCGGCTCAGCCATGAGAACCTCCCGTCTCCGTCGCGACCTCCTGCTCGCCGAGATAGGCTTCGCGCACGGCCGGATCGGCCCGGATGTCCTCGGGCGAGCCAGCGGCGATCACACGTCCATAAACCAGAACGGCGATGCGATCGGCCAGTGCGAACACGGCCTCCATGTCGTGTTCGATGAGAACGATGGTGTAATCCTTCTTCAGCTCATGAAGCATCGTCACCATGCGGGCCGATTCCTCGGGGCCAAGACCGGCCATCGGCTCGTCGAGCAACAGCAGCCGCGGCCGGGTCGCCAGCGCCATCGCCAGCTCGAGCTGACGACGCTCGCCATGGCTCAGGCTCGCCACCTCGACATCGGCGCGGGCCTCGAGGCCGACGCGCTTCAGCGCCGCCAACGCCGGTTCGCGCAATGCGGCCTCCTCGCCCGCCGGCCGCCAGAACCGGAACGAATGCCCAGCATGGGCCTGCACGGCCAAGGCCACATTGTCGAGAGCGGTGAAATCGAGGAACAGCGACGTGATTTGAAACGAACGCGCCAGCCCCAGCGCACTGCGCTCATGCACGGGCAACCCCGTGATGTCTTGCCCGTCGAAAAGAACACGACCGCCGTCGGATCTGATCTCGCCGGCAAGCTGACCGATCAGCGTGGTCTTGCCGGCGCCGTTGGGGCCGATGATGGCCAGAAGCTCCCCGGCCGCCACCTCGAGCGAGAGATCGTCCGTGGCCAGAACGCCGCCGAAACGCTTGGTCAGGCGCTCTATCGTCAACAGCACATCAGCCACGGCCACGCCCCGTCAATATCCCGTCGATGCCGCCGCGCGCATAAAGCACCACCACGATCAGCATCGGCCCGAGGATCATACGCCAATATTCGCGCGCGCCCGCAACCGCCTCGCCGGTGAGGAGGCGGCTGATGAAATCGATCAGCCATGGCAGCAACTCCTCCATCGCCAGGAACGTCACGGTGCCGACGACCGGCCCGAGGACCGATCCCATACCGCCCAGAACGGCCATGACGATCAGCTCTCCCGACACCATCCAGTGCATCACGGCCGGGCTGATGAAATCCGTGTGGCTCGCGGACAACGCGCCGGCGAGCCCGCAGATCATGCCGGCGATGACGAAGCAGGTCAGCCGATAGCGGAAGGTCGGAAAGCCGATGGCCTTCATGCGCCGGTCATTGGACCGCGCGCCCTGGATCACCATGCCGAAGCGGGAACGGACGATACGCCAGACCAGGTAGCAGGTGGCCAGAAGCACGACGAAGCAGACGTAATAGAACACAGTGCGGTTCGACATATCGATGAGACCGCCGAAATCGCTGCGGTCGTAGATCGTCAGCCCATCGTCGCCGCCATAGCGATCGAGGCTCACCGCCACGTAATAGACCATCTGCGCGAAGGCCAGCGTGATCATGATGAAGTAAACGCCACGTGTGCGAAGGCTCAGAACCCCGATAATGAGCGCCATGAGACCGGACACCAGAACAGCCACCGGCCATTGAACGAAGCCGGACACCACTCCCTCATGCGAAAGAATGCCGACGGCGTAGCCGCCGATCCCCAGATAGACGGCATGGCCGAAGCTCACCATGCCTCCGAATCCCATGATCAGGTTCAGACTCACGGCCGCGATCGCAAAGATCACGATGCGCGTGCACAGGGTCGTCATGAACACGTCGCCGGTCAGGTGCGAGTAGACCGGTACCAGCGCCAATGCCACCAGCAGCGCCCCGACCAGCAGATTGCGAAGGGTCAATCGTGCCGTCGTCATCGGGCGTTCACTGGAAACAGGCCCTCGGGACGAATCACGAGGATCAGGGTCATGGCCAGGTAGATCAGCATCGAGGACAGCGCCGGCGCGGCGGTCGATGCCGCCGCGGGCGACAGGAACAGACCGAGCGCGTCGGGTAGAAATGCTCGGCCGACCGTATCCACGAGCCCGACGAAGATCGACGCGATGAATGCGCCCCGGATCGAACCGATGCCGCCGATGATAATGACGACGAAGGCCAGGATCAGGATGTTCTCGCCCATGCCGATCTGCGCCGTCAGGATCGCCGCCTGCATGAGGCCGGCAAGTCCGGCCAGCGCCGCACCGACGCCGAAGACGAAGGTGAACAGCACCCGGATGTTGACACCGAGCGCGCCGACCATCTCGCGGTTGGATGCGCCGGCGCGGATCAGCATGCCGACACGGGTGCGCATGATGACGAGATAAAGAAGGCCCGCCACCGCGAGCGCCACGACGATGATGGACAGCCGGTACATCGAATAATAGACGCCGGGCAGGATCTCCACCGCCGTGTTGAGCCACACCGGGAGGGTCAGGTTCATGCCGGCCGGCCCCCAGATCAGCCGCACCAACTCGTTGAAGAACAGGATGAGGCCGAACGTGCCGAGAACGTGGTCGAGGTGATCGCGGCCGTAGAGTCGCCGGATCGCGACCACTTCGAGCACCATGCCGACGAGCAGGGTGGCGATCAGCGCGAGCACGATCCCGCCGATGAAATGGCCGGTCATCGCGGTGAAGGTGGCGGCAAAATAAGCACCGAGCATGTAGAACGAGCCGTGCGCCAGGTTCACCATGTCCATGATGCCGAACACGAGCGTCAGGCCCGCGGCCAGCAGGAACAGCAGCAAACCCAGTTGCAGCCCGTTCAGGAACTGCTCGATAAACAAGAGCATATCGCGTCAGCCGACGACCGGCGCCGGACGCGAGGGGATCACCCCCAAAGGGGCTCACCCCACGTCCGAACTCCCCCGGCCGGTCGTCCCCCTTTGGATTGATCCGCCCGGATCACCACTTCATCGGGCACTTCGAAGCAAAGTCGTCCTGATCGTTCTCGACGATGGTCGATATCGTCTTCAACGTCAGCATACCATTGTCATCCTTGACCACGTCCTGCAGATAGAAATTCTGAATGGGGAAGTGGTTGTTGCCATAGCGATACGGCCCACGCACCGAGTCGAAGCTCACCTTGCGCATCTCGGCACGCATGTCGTCCTTGCGGCTGAGATCCCCCTTCACTGCCGAGACGGCGCTGTTGATGAGGTTGATCGCGTCATAGGACTGCGCGCCATAATATGACGGATACATCTTGTGCTTGGCGAGGAAGTCCGAGACGTACCGCTTGTTGGCCTTGTTCGGCTGATCGTTGACCCATTGCTGGGCGCCGGCCACGCCCATGGCCAGTTCCTTCTGGCGCGGCAGCGTGATCGCATCCACCGTGAAGGCTTGATACAGCGGGATCGTATTCTTCAGGCCCGACTGCGCGTATTGATTGAGAAACTGCACGCCGGCGGCTCCGGGGAAGAACACGAACACGGCGGCCGGCTTGGCGGCACGCACCTTCGACAGCTCAGCAGAGAAGTCGAGCTGGTCGGGCCAACGTGTCAGATCCTGGCCGACGACCTTGCCCTTGTAGGTTGAGCGCAGGCCGTTGAGCATGTCGCGGCCGGCAGCGTAGTTCGGACCGATCAGATAGACCGATTTGACGTTCTTCTGATTCATGTACAGGCCGACGGCCTGCGGCGTCTGGTCGTTCTGCCACGACGTCGAGAAGAAGAACGGCGAACACTGGGCGCCGGCAAGCTGGTGCGGGCCGGCATTGGTGCCAATCAGGAATGTCTGGGCGTCGACCACGGGCTTGAACGAGGCCAAGAGCACGTTCGACCAGATATAGCCAGCGATGAAATCCACGCGGTCGGACTGAATCAGCTTCTCGGTCTTCTGCCGGCCGACGTCCGGCTTCTGCATGTCGTCTTCGTAGATCACCTCCACCGGCCGGCCGGCCATCTGGCGACCCAGATGATCGAGCGCCAGCTCGACGGAGTTGCGCATGTCCTCGCCGATGACAGCGGTCGGACCGCTGAACGTCGAAACGAAGCCGATTTTGATCGGGTTCTTCTGCGCCACGGTCGGAGCTGCGGCGAGCGCTGCAGCAGCCACCGCCGAGAACAATAGTGTCGTCTTCATGGTCCGGCTTTTCATGATCCCAGTCCCCTGCTCCAGAGTCGTTATCGGCGATGCTAGCGTGCGGCTCCCTCCGCGCGCAATTTGAACCGCTGAATCTTGCCGGTTGCCGTCTTGGGCAATTCCTCCCGAAATTCGATCCAGCGGGGATACTTATACGGCGCCAGCGCCTGCTTGACGTGATCCTGCAAGGTCCGCGCCATCGCATCGGCTTCGATCGCACGCGCCCGCGAACTGAGCACGACAAATGCCTTTGGCTTGATCAGCCCCTCTCCGTCAGGCCAGGCGACGACCGCGGCCTCCAGCACATCGGCATGGGTCAAAAGCGCGGCCTCCACCTCGAACGGCGAGACATAGAGTCCCGAGACCTTGAGCATATCGTCGCGCCGGCCGCAGTAGACGAAATAGCCGTCCTCGTCCTCGATATATTTATCCCCGGAGCGTGTCCATTCGCCCAAGAAGGTCGCGCGCGACTGGTCGCGGTTGTTCCAATACATGGCCGCGCTGGTCGGGCCACAAACCAGGAGTTCGCCCATCTCGCCGCGTTTTGCCGGCGCGCCGTCGTCATCCACGAGCTTGATCCGATAGCCCGGAACCGGCTTGCCGCTGGTGCCGTATTTGACGTCGCTGGGATGATTGGACAGGAAAATGTGGAGCATCTCCGTCGAACCCAAGCCGTCGAGGATGTCGCAACCGGTGCGCTCGCTCCATCGCCGCCCGACCTCCGGCGGCAACGCCTCGCCGGCGGAGACACAGCGCCGAAGTGGCACTTCGCCGCGCGCCGGCATCTCGGGACTCGTGAGGAAGGCCGCATAAAAGGTAGGGACGGCATAGAAAACGCTGACCTTGTGCCGGCGCAGCAACATGGCCACCGCATCGGGCGTCGGCCGGTCGGGCAACAGGACCGTGGTCGCGCCGGCCGACATCGGGAATGTCAGCGCATTGCCCAATCCATAGGCGAAGAACAACTTGGCCACGGAATAGCAGACGTCCTCCTCGGTCAGCCCGAGATAGGGGCCGCCGTAAAGATCGTCCGTCAGCTTCAGGTCGGCGTGACAATGGACCGCGCCCTTGGGCTTGCCGGTCGAACCGGACGTATAAAGCCAGAAGGCGATGTCGTCGCATGTGGTCGGCGCCACGGAAAATCCGGGCGGCGACCGGTCCATGAGCTCTTCGAAGCGAGCCGTCCCCTGCCCATCTCCCCCCACGACGATGACGTGCTCAAGGTCCGGCATCTGCGACACCAGACCTTCAAACCGCGGCCACAGGGCCTGCGATACGACAAGCACGCGGGCGCGGCTGTCGGCCAGCATGAAACGATAATCGTCCTGGCACATCAGCGTATTGACGGGAATGGCCACGACGCCGGCCTTCAGCGCTCCCAGGAAGGCGATCGGCCATTCGGCGGTGTCCAGCATGCACATCAGCATGCGCTCTTCCGGCCGCACGCCCAGCCGCCGCAGCGCATTGGCAAATCGGTCGGAGCGCTCGGCAAGCTGGCCGTAGGTCCAGACCCCCGCCGGATCGATGAAGGCCGCCTTCCCGGCCCGCCCGGCCGCAAGATTGCGCTGGAGAATATCCGCGGCGAAATTGTAATGGCGCGGGACGCCGCCCACCGCCTCGCGCATGGGCACGGAGTGCTCACGGATTCCGGCCACCAGGGCCATGTCCTCCCTCCCTGCTCTCGATCGTCGCCAGGGGTCTTTATTGTCAGCCGGGGGTCTTTGCGCCCCGAAGATGCATTATTATGCAGGTGCAGGCCGTCACCGCAATGCGTTTCGCCGCAGGGGTGCAAGATGGAAAAATCACCACCTCCGGCCCAGTCCGCGATATGAACGGTCCATAAGATACCGGGAGGAACTCATGCTTTTAAGCCGCGACCGCATCCTGACCACGCATGTCGGAAGCCTGCCTCGCAATGAAAAGCTGTCGGAGCTTCTGATGGCGAGAGAGGCCGGCGAAGCCTTCGACAAGGCCGAGATCGACAGCGAAATGGACAAGGCCGTGGGCCATGTCGTCACCCGCCAGAGAGAAGCCGGCATCGACATCGGAAACGACGGCGAACAACAGCGGGTCGGCTTCCAGACCTATGTGCCGCAACGCATGTCCGGCTTCGGCGGCGTCTCCAAGCGACGGCGGGGCCGCGAGTTCGAGGAGTTTCCCGAACTGCTCGCCTATATGATGAAGCGCTTCCCGCAGCAGACCAAGGGCCAGCACGCCGCCCCCGAGGCACAGGGCGAATTGAAGTATCTCGACATCAAGCCGATCCAGGAGGAGCTGGAGCGGTTCAAGCGCGTCGCCGGATCGGCGTTTCCAGAAGCGTTCATGACGGCGGCCTCGCCCGGCATCATCTCATCGACGATGCTGAACGCCTATTACAATTCCCACGAAGCCTATCTCGATGCCATCGCGCGCGAGATGAAGAACGAATACGAGGCGATCCATAAAGCCGGGCTGATCCTGCAGATCGACGCGCCCGACCTCGCGATGGATCGCACCATGCTGTTCCGGGATCTGACCGACGACGAGTTCGTCAGAATGTGCGAACTGCACGTGGCCGCCATCAACAAGGGGATCGAGAACATCCCGCGCGACCGGGTGCGGCTGCATCTTTGCTACGGAAATTGGGAAGGCCCGCATATCCACGATATCCCGCTGGAGAAGATCCTTCCCGCGCTCTACCAAGCCAATGTCGGCGCGCTGACCATCGAATTCTCGAACCCGCGGCATGCCCATGAATACACCGCGATCAAGAAGCACCCGCTGCCGGCGCATATGCACCTGATCCCGGGCGTCGTGGAAACGACGTCGAATTTCGTCGAACACTCGGAGGTGGTCGCGCGGCGCATCGAGGAGGCAGTCGCGGCGGTCGGTGACCGCGAGCGCGTGGTCGCATCGACGGACTGCGGCTTCGGCACCTTCACCAACCGCGAATGGGTGCTGGAGCCCGTGGTCTGGTTGAAGTTGAAGTCGCTGTCCGAAGGCGCCGCGATCGCCTCCCAGCGGCTGTGGGGCCGCAAGGTCGCCTAGAGACGTCAAATAGCGGCACCGCAGCGGCGAGACATCCATGCCGGGAAGGTCTGGATCGTTCTCGCCCGCCCGGTGCTACGCTATAATTCAACTCAATCATTGCTCCCAAAGACACCGAGGAGACAGCCATGGACGAGATCGTGAAGCGCGAGCCGGTGCAAATCCGCGCCGAGGACATCAATCCGCGCTGGAACTGGGGCCGCGCCTTGCCGTCGCTCGGCACCATGGCCGTCGACTTCGAGGAGCGCGTCGATTATCGCCGGCTGCACAAATATCGGCTCGGCCGCGCCCGGCAAGCGCTGGAGAACTCCGAACTCGGCGCCCTGCTGGTCTTCGACGTCAACAACATCCGCTATCTGACCTCGACCAAGATCGGCGAATGGGAGCGCGACAAGCTTTCGCGCTGGGCGCTGCTGCCACGCGGCGGCGAACCGATCCTGTGGGATTTCGGCTCGGCGGCGGTGCATCACAAACTCTACGCGCCGTGGCTCGCCCCGGAGAATTGCAAGGCCGGCCTCGTCGGCCTGCGCGGTACGGTGGCACCGCAATTCGGGCTGATGGAGCGCCACGCCAAGGAGATCGCCTCGCTTCTGAAGGAAGCAGGCGTCGCCAACATGCCGGTCGGCGTCGATATCATCGAGCCGCCGATGATGTTCGAGCTGGAAAAGGCCGGCCTGAAGATCGCCGATGGCCAGCAGACCATGCTGGAGGCGCGCGAGCTGAAATCGGCGGACGAGATCGCGCTGCTCAACCGCGCCGCCGCCATGGTGGACGGCGCCTACCAGCTCATCAGCGAACAGCTCAAGCCGGGCGTGCGCGAAAACGACATCGTCGCGGAGGTGAACAAGTTCCTCTACACCCACGGCTCCGACGACGTGGAGGCGATCAACGCCATATCGGGGGAGCGCTGCAATCCCCATCCGCACAATTTCACCGACCGGCTGATCCGGCCCGGCGATCAGGCGTTCTTCGATATCCTGCAATCGTTCATGGGCTATCGCACCTGCTATTACCGCACCTTCAACGTCGGCCGCGCCACGGATGCCCAGCGCGACGCCTACAAGAAGGCGCGCGAATGGCTGGACAACGCCATGGCGCGCATCAAGCCTGGCGCCAGCACCGCCCATATCTGCGCGGCCTTTCCGAAGGCCGGCGAATTCGGCTTCCCGGACGAAATGTCGGCCTTCGGCCTGCAATTCGCCCATGGACTCGGCCTCGCCCTGCACGAGCGACCGATCATCTCGCGGGTGGTATCGATGGACCATCCGACCGAGATCAAGGAGGGCATGGTGTTCGCCATCGAGACCTATTGCCCGGCCACCGATGGCTATTCGGCCGCCCGCATCGAGGAGGAGGTGGTCGTCACCGACAAGGGATGCCGGGTCATTTCGCTGTTCCCGGCCGAGGAGCTGCCGATCAGCCACCGTTATTGAGGGCGATCTCTCCGTCTGGCAGGGAAGCAGGGCTGACGAAATGGCCCTGCTCTTTCCCGCCCATCGGGACTATATAGGCCCCGAACGCCGGCCCGGCCGAATGTGAGAGATCATGACAACCGCCACTTCAGACCAGCATGTTCACGGCGAACACGCGGACCACAGCGAACGCGCGCCTGACGGCATCATGCAGGCCGTCAAGCGCGGCATGGTCCAGCGCTGCCCCGCCTGCGGCACAGGCCGCCTGTTCCGTGCCTATCTCAAGGTCGCGGACGAATGTCCGGAGTGCCACGAGGAAATGCACCATCACCGGGCCGACGATCTTCCGGCCTATATCGTGATCTCCATCGTCGGCCATATCGTGGTGTCGCTGGTGCTGATCGTGGAAACGGCGTTTTCGCCCTCCTATGCCGTGCATCTGGCGCTGTGGCCGGCCCTCACGATCGCCCTGACTTTCCTGATGATTCAACCGGTCAAGGGCGCGGTCGTCGCGCTGCAATGGTTCATGGGCATGGATGGCTTCGAGCCGGCCCGCAAACGGCGCGATCTGGCGGCCGCGAGAGCCGTTTATTCCCGGACGAATTGAGCCAGGGCTTCGGCGGTCGAAACAGCCGGCTGCCAGCCGATCGCCCGAAGTGCGGCGGGATCGGCCACAAGGCCGCCGGCGATCCGCTCGAACGCCTCGGATTTGCCAAGAGCCGCGCAGGCGAGCCGCAACGCCGTCTCAGGCACGGGCACGAGCCCGGGTCGGCGGCCGAGCCCAGCCCGCAGCGCCGCTATCATTTGGGGAAGGGTCATCGGCTCCGGATCGGCGACGATGAAAGGCCGGCGCAGAGGCCCCGGCGCCCGCAGCACCAGATCCACCGCAGCCGCGAGATTGTCCACTGACAGCAGTGAGCGCCGGCCGCTCAGACCACCAAGCGGCAGCGGCCAGGGCATGCGCGCCACGCGCGCGAGTTGCGCCATATTGCCCTTCACGCCCGGTCCATAGACCAGCACCGGCCGCAGGGCCGTCCAATCCAGCGCAAGCTCGGCCAGCCCCTGCTCGGCAGCCAGCTTGGAGCGGCCGTAGGCGTCCGTTGGCTGCGGCTCCATGGTCTCCGTCAGCACCACGTCGGCCGTCGGTCCCGATTGAGCCCGGATCGAGGACAGGAACACGAAGCGCCGCACCCCGGCCCGCTCGGCGGCACGAGCAAGCATCAAAGTGGCGTCGGTGTTCAAGGCCCGGTAATCGTCCTCGGGCACGCCGGACATGGCATGCGCGAGCCCGGCGGAATGAATCACCGCATCCACGTCCGCCAGCGCCTCCGCCATGTTGTGCGGACGCAGGAGATCGCCAACAACGGCACTGGTGGCTTCCGGAGGCATGGACCCGGGCCGCCGCAGGAGCGCCCGAACCCGCCAGCCGCGTTGGGGAAGGACCCGCAGGAGATGGCGCCCGATAAAGCCCGTGGCGCCCGTCAGCGCGACGATTGGGCGATCCTGCTGCGGACGAGCCTGGCCCCTCGCCTCTACTGGCATACGGCCCGTGTGATGAACGTCGTCGTGGTGCAGGCGGTCCTCTCCAGCCTTCCGGACGCCCAGGCGCTCGGAGGGCAGGTTTCGGCCTCGGTGAAATCCACGCTGCGGCCGGTCGAAAAGCCTCGCTCGCGACAGAGTTTCTCGGCGGCCGCGATGCAATCGGGAGCGCCATTCCCCGCGACGAGGCAGCGTTCGCGGCCGCGAAGCACGCGGGTGTTGGGCAACCGGCTCACGGCATCCACAGCCCCCTTTCCGGTCTCCCGCGCCTGTTCGTCCAATTCGTCGAAACGGGTGCGCGCGCGCTTCAGGTGGTTCTGAAACGCCGCGCCGCCTTCCTCGAAAAACTGGATGACAAGACCGAACGGACCCGGTGACGGCTCCGCCGCCGCGGCCGGTTGGGCGCGCGCTACGCCAACCGTTGCAAGACCGGCCACAAAACCGAGAGAGACCAACGCCAGAACCATCCCCGACGCAGCGCTATGGACGATGGGTGTCTTCATCGCGACGACAATCCCTTTCGGCGTCAGTATAGCTCAGACTGCATGACAAACGATTGCAATCCAGCGACAAGCCGGATCAACGCACAAGCCGATGACACAATAATCGGGATGGAACGCTAACGCCATTTCCGGGCGTGGCGCATGTCAAGGGCGACGAGCTTGCGTCGAACGGGCGGCTGGTGGGCACATTCGGCCCGCCGACCCTTGGGAACCTTCTCCGCCATTCCCAGGACCGCCTCGCGCCGGTCCATTTCGTCCCAGATGTCCTGCGGACGGACGCCGCAAGCCGCCCAAAGCACGACGAGATGGTAGAGCAGGTCCGCGCTTTCGCGGGTGAGAGCCTCACGTTTGCCTTTGATGGCCTCGATCACGACCTCGGAGGCCTCCTCGGCAAGCTTCTTGGCCATTTTGCCATGGCCAGCACGCATCAGGCGCGCGGTGCGCGAGCGCGCCGGATCGATCTCCCTGGCGATGAGCACCTGCTTGAACAGGCGATCGAGCGAATCAGCCATGAGGAAACGATACACGCGCGCGGCTCACGGCCGGTTAACAGCCCTCAACCACGCCGCGCATGAAAAACGGCGCCGCCCGAAGGCGGCGCCGAAGCGCGAAGCCGAAGCGCGAAACCATGGCCGCGCCGGCCCTGGCTGACCTCGCTTACCAATGGCGGTAGCGGAAGCCGCCGCCGTAATAACGCGGGTGGCCATAATAGCCGCGGTGATAGCGCGGGTGCCCGTAGTACGGCCGGTAGCGATAGCCGTAGTGATAATCCCGGTCGCGCGCCGCATTGGCCGCGGCGATGCCCGCGATGGCGCCGAAGACGCCGACGGCAGCGGCGGCCGCAGCGGCATCGCCGCGATGGCGATACACGCGACGACGCTGGCTGCTGGCCTCGAGGTTGTCGGCGTTCGCGAGCCCGAATTCGACGGGCGCCTTTGCCTTGGCCGGCGCGGCGTTCACAGAACCTCCGGAGACGGGCGCGAACGCCAGAAGCGCAACGGCGGTCGCAGCCAGGGCGGTCTTGCTGAGGGTCAACATGGGACAAACCTTCCTGTTCTGCCTCTGGTACGAAATCCCAACCCGTCACCGCCCTCGCCGTTCCGGCGCTTCATGATTTGTAATGTAGAGTAACAAGCGTTCATCTTGCCGCATCGCATCGCAGGGGAGATCGCCAGACTGCAATCCGATGCCCCCGTGATCTGTCTGAGACGTTTCAATCTCCGGCATTCAGCAATGCGGCATTGCCGCCCGCTGCCGCTGTGTTGGTGGTGACGGTCTGCTCGGTGGTGAACGCACGCAGATAGCCTGGACCGCCGGCCTTGGGCCCGGTGCCCGATAAGCCGGTGCCTCCGAACGGCTGCGTGCCGACGACCGCACCGATCATGTTGCGGTTGACGTAGACATTACCGTGAGGAAGGCGCGCGATGATGCGTTCGGCGACGGCATCGATCCGGCTGTGAATGCCGAGCGTCAGTCCGGTCCCGTTTCCGGCGATCTCATTGAGCAAGTCATCGAGTTCGTCGGCGCGCCAGCGCACCACATGCAGCACCGGCCCGAATACCTCTTCTTGAAGGTCGCTCGCACGATCCAGGGAAATGATCGAAGGCGGCACGAACAACCCCCGTTGCGGCAGCGTGTGATGCCGATCCCATCGGAACAGCACGCGTCCCCCGCGCTCATGGTCGGCGATCCAGTCATCAAGGCGCGCTTTCGCATCGCTGTCGATCACCGGACCGACATGAACGGACGGATCGGACGGATCGCCGAGCTTCAGTTCACGGGCAGCCCCTGCGATCATCTCGAACATTCGGTCGGCGACATCCTCCTGGATGCACAGAAGACGAAGGGCCGAACAGCGCTGGCCCGCCGAACGGAACGCGGAGGTGACGACATCGTCACTGACCTGTTCCGGCAATGCCGTCGCATCAACGACCATCGCGTTGATGCCGCCGGTCTCCGCGATCAGCGGCACGATGGGACCGTCCTTCGCCGCGAGCGAGCGGCTGATGCCGCGCGCGACCTCCATCGAGCCGGTAAAGGCAACACCAGCCACGCGCGGATCAGCCACCAGAGCCGCTCCCACCTTTCCATCGCCCGTCACAAGATGCAGAGCGCTCGGAGGTATGCCGGCCCGATGCAGCAGTCGCACCGCCTCGGCCGCGATCAACGGCGTCTGCTCGGCTGGCTTGGCGATTACCGCGTTGCCGGCCACGAGCGCGGCGGCAACCTGGCCGACGAAGATCGCGAGCGGAAAATTCCAGGGACTGATGCAGACGAAAACGCCGCGACCGCGATGGCGCCATTCGTTGCTTTCGCCGGTCGGGCCAGGCAACGGTTCCGGCTTGAGCGTGCGCCGCGCCTGCGCCGCATAATAGCGGCAGAAATCGACGGCCTCGCGCACCTCAGCCAAACTGTCGTCAAGCGTCCGCCCGCCCTCCCGATGCAGCAGTGCGATCAGCCGGCCGCGTTCGGATTGCAACATATCGGCGGCCTGTTCGAGAATGGCGGCGCGCCGTTCGACCGGAACAGCCGTCCATGCCGGAAAGCTATCAACCGCGGCGTCCGCGGCCCTTCTCGCAAGAGTGTCGTCGCCCTCCACCACCTCCCCGATGATCGCGCCATCGACCGGCGACACGACGGATCGCCGATCACCCGACACCACCGAACCGCCGATCAACGGCGCCGCGACAGCGATGCCCCCACCGCCCGCCATCACCTCCCGCCGCAACGCTGCAAGCGCCCTGCGGTCTCCGAACTCGACCCCCGCCGAGTTGATCCGCGCCGGCGCGTACAAGTCGTGCGGCAAGGAAATGCGGGTGTTGCGCGCCTCGGATGGATCCCCGATCCATTCGCGTGGGCGCTTCAGCAGCGTTTCGACCGGCACCTTCGGATCGGCCACCGCAGAAACGAAGGACGAGTTCGCACCGTTTTCCAAAAGCCGCCGCACCAGATAGGCCAGAAGCTCGCGGTGAGTGCCGACCGGCGCATAGATACGGCATGCCGCGCCGGGCGCGTCCTGCACCAACGCCTCGTAGAGCACCTCTCCCATGCCATGCAGCCGCTGGAATTCGTACCCCTCGACCCCGCCGGCCTCCTCGATGGCGGTGGCGACCGTGAGCGCGTTATGGGTCGCGAACTGGGGATAGAGTCGTGGCCGCGCCGCGAGCAGCTTTCGAATGCAGGTTCCATAACAAAGGTCGGTCATCGCCTTGCGGGTGAACACCGGATAATCGTCGAGACCCCGCTCCTGGGCGCGCTTGATCTCGGTGTCCCAATACGCGCCCTTGACGAGCCGCACCGTCAGCCGCCGGTCGAGCATCGCCGCCAGCTCAGCAAGCCAGTCGATCACCGCGGGCGCACGCTTCTGGTAGGCCTGGACGGCGAGCCCGAAGCCGTCCCAGCCCGCCAACGAGCCATCGGCGAGCACCTTTGCCACCACCTCCAGCGACAGTTCGAGGCGGTCGGCCTCCTCGGCATCCACGGTAAAGCCGAGATCGAGCGCCCGCGCCCGCTGCGCCAATGCCAGAAGGCGCGGCGCAAGCTCGGCCAGCACACGCTCCCGCGACACCGCCTCGTAGCGCGGATGCAGCGCCGAGAGCTTGACCGAAATGCCCGGACGGCCACTCCCCTTACCGGCCTGCGCGGCGTGGGCACCGATAGCGTCGATCGCCTCGGCATAGGCTTGCCAATAGCGCTCGGCATCGGCCGCGCTCCGCGCGCCCTCCCCCAGCATGTCGAAGGAATAGCGAAGGCCCGGGCCCGGATGCGCACGGCGCAGCGCCTCCTCGATGGTCTGGCCGAGCACGAAATGGGACCCGAGCAACCGCATCGCCTGGCGGGTGGCGATCCGCACGGCCGGCAGTCCGATCCGCCGGGCCAGGGAATCCAGAATGGAATGGG
>Ga0180217_1002108_pt1 | contig 19333 bp, 16 predicted proteins | sample eDN3rd37CBELigOP_FD_128521 | JGI IMG/M metagenome (GOLD analysis project Ga0180217, IMG submission 128521) | Enriched Organic Plus compost microbial communities from Emeryville, California, USA - eDNA 3rd pass 37_C BE-Lig OP (version 2) (version 2) ... | reverse complement strand
TAGATGCCGTGATTATTGGAGGGGATTTTGCAGACAAGAGAACTCCCACTTCACGGATATATGAAAATATTAAACTGTTAAAAAAGTTAGGACCTGTTTATTTTGTTTGGGGGAATAATGATCGGGAAGTGGGAGAGAAAAAGTTACGAGAAATTTTCAAGGAATCAAATGTAACGATCGTTGAAAATGATGCCGTATTGTTGTCAACACTTCATAATCGATGTTGGTTGAGTGCTATTGATGATACCACTACAAGAAATGTGAATTATCAGCAAGCATTTAAAAAATGTCAAGGTGACGGGACGATTATTTTTATTTCGCATAATCCTGAAGTCTTTTCAAATGTTCGCCAGAAATATGATGTTGATATTATGATGGGGGGACATTTGCATGGTGGTCAAATTCGTTTTGGTCCCTTCGGTATTCATCCTCATGGATCTTTTACGATACGTGATGGTGTAGCCACCCTAATAAGCAATGGATATGGAACTACTACAGTCCCTTTACGTTTTGGTGCGAAACCACAATGTCATATCCTGACTTTACAGTATGAAAGAAAAAGAAATTAGGTATTCCAATCGATATAGCAGTATACTAATAATAGAATTTATAGGACTATGTAGGTATTGTCTCATAGTAGAAGAGTAAAATTGTAGCTTTTAAATGGATATGTTAATTTTATGAAGGAGATGTAAGACATGCAAAATGTTGATGCCATAATCGTAGGTGGGGGTCCTTGTGGATTATCCGCAGCGATTGAATTAAAGAATATTGGCTTGAAACCGATTGTGATTGAAAAAGGGAATATTGTGAATGCGATTTATAATTATCCTACACATCAAACCTTTTTTAGCACTAGTGAGAGATTAGCGATTGGGGATGTTCCATTTTTAATTGAAGAACGAAAGCCACGTCGCAATCAAGCGCTCGTTTATTATCGTGAAGTAGTGAAAATGAAGAATATCCAAGTGAATCGATTTGAAAAGGTTGAATCCGTAGTAAAACAGCCAGATGGACATTTCACAGTAACTACAGATAAAGAAGTTTACGAAACAAAATATGTAGTGTTAGCAACGGGATATTATGATCAACCAAACTATATGAATATACCAGGAGAGAATTTACCAAAAGTGCATCACTATTTTAAAGAAGCACACCCATACTTTGATACAGAAGTTTTAGTGATTGGCGGTAAAAACTCTGCTGTTGATGCGGCTTTAGAATTACATAAAGCAAAAGCAAAAGTAACGGTTGCCTATCGTGGTAGTGATTACTCTCCGAAAGTTAAACCATGGATTATACCCGAATTTGCTTCCCTAGTTCGTAATGAAGAAATAATGATGCATTTCAATACAACTGTAAAAGAAATCCGTGAAAATGAAGTTGTTTTAAATGTGGAAGGCGAAGATAAAATCATTTCAAATGATTTTGTTTTTGCGATGACCGGTTATCATCCAGACCACCAGTTTATTCGGTCGATGGGCGTAACCATTGATGAGGAAACAGGCAGACCAAATTATAATCCTGAAACGATGGAAACGAATATCGAAAATCTGTATATAGCGGGAGTCTTGGCAGCGGGTAATGAAGCCAATGAGATATTTATTGAGAATGGTAAATTCCATGGCGGTTTTATTGCACAGCATATAGTTACAAAAAAGGAAAATTAAGCACGTGTTGAGAACGGTAAAAATTAAATGTTAGATAGATCATATTTATCTTAGTAATATTCTTTGACCAAAACTAAATAAAATTTAATTCAAACAATGAAAACGAAGTAGCAAATGCCACCTTGTTTTCATTGTTTTTTTGGTTTTATTATGTAAAAAAATGTTAAATATAACTAATTATAGAAACGTAATAGTTATGAATAGACCTAATGAAAGCGTTATATCAAAGAAAAAACTAAATATAAGCAGAATAAATGGTATAAAAATTAAAAAAAAATTTATTATTTTAGTATATCTATTTTACCATCTATTATTTTTTTAAAAGAATAAAATGCGATTGGGAATAAAGTTATATCAAAAATACTTTTTTAAATTAAGAGATTCATTGAAGGAGGGTGTTTATTAGAAAAACTAGGCAATATAGTGTTTTTCTATATAAAGTAATATTTTAATCTAACACATTCATTTGTTGGAATTATGGATGTAATTTTATAGAAAGCAAATTTGTATACAATTTTATTATTATGCATTTCTTATATTCTAAAAATTCAAAAATGGATTTGAATTTGGTATAACAATATTATAATATTTCATTAGCGCCGAAAGATGTTGCGTAAAGTAGCGTTTTTGATGAGTTAAACAGTAAAGTTTTTCATTTTCGACAATTTAAGTTTCGGTGTTTAATGAGACATAAGTGTTTAAGTCAGGGTTAAATTGTAAAAATTAAAGTCTTAATTCAAACAAAAGAATGCTATTTTAGCCTTCTTCACATTACTAAATCTGGGGAGAATGACTAAATAAGTAGGTTAACTAAATGTAAAAACTATTAAGTTATTAATTGATAGGAGGTTTAATAAATGCTAGATAATTTACAAGAAAAAAACTCAAGCGTTGCTCTAACTGTTCTTGGTCCAGTACCTGTTCAGGATCTTGGGGTTGTACTTATACATGAAGCACTACTTTCTGTATACCCAGGAGCACAGTACGCACCTGAAATTAATATTGATAAAAGTGAAATCTTCGAGGTCTTAAAACGACAATTAACAGATTTCCGTAGAAATGGTGGAAAGACAATTGTTGATCAAACTGGCATGTTCCATGGACGTGATGTAGAACTTTACCGAACGCTTTCGAGAACAACTGGCGTAAATATTATTGCGTCAACAGGATTAGGGCCAGAATCGATGTTAGGTGGTTATTTTATGACACCTCAAAAAAATCCACCAACACCATGGTCTGCTGAGCAGCTTTCAGGGTTATTTACAAAAGAAGTAACGGAAGGAATTGTCATACCACGTGTTGAGCGTTCAAGTTCTGCAGGTATTGTTACTTCAATTGCTTCTAAAGAAGGTATTACACAGGTAGAAACTGGACTGTTCCGTGGTTCTGCACAAACAGCTCTAGCTACGGGTGTACCTGTTTCTGTACAGTATGGCGCAAATGCAATTAGTGAATTAGATATTTTACTAGGCGAAGGCATAGCTCCAAATCGCGTAATCATTGGTGGGCTTGATCGCATCGATGCAGCAGAAACAAAAACAGCATTTGAAATTGCTGAGCGTGGAGCCTATGTAGCGATTGACCATGTTGGTTGGTCTACAACTGATGGCTACTTAAATGATACAGATCGTGCACAATTAATTGCTGAACTGATTGCAGCAGGTTACGGTGATCGTGTATTAATTTCAAGCAACAATGTAGGGGTAGCGAAAGGACATGAAGCAAAAAATATTGGGTTCGATTATTTATTGACTTCATTCGTACCAATACTACGTAATGCAGGTGTAACAGCTGAACAGATTCGTCTATTACTGAAAGAAAATCCACAACGAGTTTTAACAGTGGATGCTACGGCTGAACAAAAGGTTTCTGGTTGGAACTATGACTGGGATAACTTATATCAACCTGTAACTTATTAGAATTTATATAAATCGAATTGTCTAAAAAACCTGCAAAATGATAACGGTTGCAAAAGCCTATAAAAGAGTAAATAGTAAGGAGTGAAAAACATGGGAAAAATTAATACTGTTTTAGGTCCAATTCCAACAGAAGATTTGGGAATTACAGCAATGCATGAGCATATTGGTTTCGGTCTTCCAGGTTGTGATTTAGATACGCAATGGTGGAAAAAACCTGAAGAAGCATTTGAGGTAACATTACAAAAGCTACGTCGTTTCCATGAACACGGAGGAAAAACATTCGTAGATTGCACAGGAATTGGAAATGGGCGTGATGTTGAATATTTCCAAGTACTTTCAAGAAGAACAGGAGTACATATTGTTGCAGTTACAGGATTTGTTGCAGCTGACTCTGCACTTCCATATTTCCGTAACCAATCGGTGGAATATTTAACTGATTTATTTGTTCGTGAAATTACGGTAGGTATCGATGGTACTGATGCAAAAGCGGGAGCTATCAAAGTAGGTGTTAGCCGTGGTGGTAAATTAAATGAATTTGATAAAAAAATCTACCGTGCAGGTGCTCGTGCTTCATTAAAAACAGGAGCTCCAATTATTACGCATTTATGTGTAGATGCTGATTCTGCTATCGAAATTTTTGAAGAAGAAGGCTTACCGCTTGATCGTGTACTATTTGGTCATGCAGACGACGGTGGATATCTTGATGAAAATCGCGATTCTAAAATTGCACAACTTGGCGGTTATGTTGGATTCGACACAATTGGCTATGACAGCGAAGTAGAAGGTGCACCATATTGGTCTCGTCCTCGTCAAGACCGTGTTGAACATTTCCTTCGTTTCCTAGATAAAGGCTATTTAGATCGCGCGGTTATTTCTGCAGATGCAAACTGCTGTGCATTAGGTTGGCCAGGATTAAAAGGACACTCTGTAAACTACTTATTCGAAGAATTTATACCAGATCTTCGTAAAGCAGGTGTTAGTGAAGAAGTATTTGAACAATTATTAATTCACACTCCAGCAAATATCTTAACAATGCGTGAACCTCAAGAGTTAAAACAACCTGTAGCATTAGGTAAATAAAATAAAAGTAGACTTCTACGACTAGAAGTCTACTAACCATTTTATTTACAGATAAGTATGATAGTTTTTCTTATCTGCATATAGAGGTCCAGAAAGAGATTCATTCAAGAAAAAAAAGGAGGTAAAGCCAAATGGATATTAAAGGAGTCGCATATATCGCAGGTGCATTTGAGCATCCGTTACGTAAGGCCCCAGACACATCGGTTGCAGCTTTACATGCAGAATGTGCACGCGGTGCTCTAGCAGATGCTGGGTTAACATTTGCAGATGTAGATGGTTATTTTTGCGCAGGTGATGCCCCGGGTGGTGTCTTGTCAATGGTTGACTACCTTGGACTGAACGTTCGACATTTAGATGGCACTGATATTGGAGGTTCTTCTTATATTGCACATGTATCACATGCTGCTCAAGCTATTGCAGCAGGAAAATGTAAAGTTGCCTTAATTACAATGGCAGGACGTCCACGTTCAGAAGGGCGCAGTGGTGTTAAACAAAAAATCATTGGTGCAAATGTACCTGATACACCATTTGAACTACCTTATGGTCCAACCGCTGTTAATGAATATGCAATGGCGACGATGCGTCATATGCATGAATATGGCACAACTAGTGAGCAGTTAGCTTGGGTTAAAGTGGCGGCATCACATCACGCTCAATACAATCCAAATGCTATGCTTCGCGATATTGTAACAGTTGAAAATGTGCTCTCTTCTCCTATGATTGCAGATCCACTACATCGACTCGATTGCTGTGTAGTAAGTGATGGCGGAGGGGCTATTGTTGTAGTTCACCCTGATATCGCGAAAAGTTTAAGACGTCCACTTGTTCGTGTATTAGGCGCAGGTGAGGCTCCAAAAGGTTTAATGGGTGGTAAAACAAATCTTACATATTCGGGGGCTGCTTGGTCAGGACCAAGAGCTTTTGAAGAGGCAGGGGTAACACCTCAAGATATAAAATATGCTTCGATTTACGATAGTTTTACAATTACTGTATTAATGCAACTAGAAGATTTAGGATTCTGTGAAAAAGGGCAGGGCGGTAAATTTGTTGCAGATGGGAACCTTATTTCTGGAGTTGGTAAGCTACCGATTAATACAGATGGTGGCAGTTTAAATAATAATCATCCAGCCAGTCGTGGTGGGATAGTAAAAGTAATTGAAGCGGTTCGCCAGCTTCGCGGAGAAGCACATCCACAAGTACAGGTGAAAAATTGTGATCTTGCATTAGTTCATGGAACAGGTGGCGGACTAGCAAGTCGTCACGGAAGTGCAACACTTATCTTAGAGAGGGTGTAAATCATGGGAACTATGTATCAATCCAGAACAATGACTATTCCGGAAGTACATCCGGAGCATAAGGAATATTGGGATGCAGCATCTGTTGGAAAGCTACTTCTTAAAACATGTGATGATTGTGGAGAAATTCATTATTACCCTCGTGTTATTTGTCCTCATTGTATGAGTGATAAAACGACTTGGATTGAATCGAAGGGTACTGGAAGTATTTATACGTATAGTGTGATGCGCCATGGAAAACCTTATGCAATCGCATTCGTTGAGCTTGACGAAGGTCCAAGAATGATGACAAATATAGTTGATTGTGACTTAGATACTGTACACATCAATCAACGGGTAAAGGTGGTATTCAAACAAACTGGTGATGAAAATAATCCAGGACCTTTTGTGCCATGCTTTACACCAATTGAAGATAGATCAAACACAAGATTATAAAAGATATTGGGGCTATTAATTTCTGAAAATTAAATATATTTAAATAAATTTCTAACTTAGTAGAAAAATACGGTATTTAAATATACAGAACAAGAAATAGAAAAGGAGAGAATAGAATGATTATCACAAAAGACGTACGCATTAGAATGCGTGACGGTGTACATATAGCAGCGGATATATACAGACCTGAGGGTACAGAAAAAGTGCCTGCATTACTTGCACTTAGTCCATATGGTAAAGAACTACAAGCACAAGCTTTAACATTACCTCCACAGGCACGACCAAGTCACCTTTGGAACGGAGCGATTGAAGCTGGTGATATAAATGAAGTAGTAGCACATGGCTATGCTCATATTATTGCAGATGTACGTGGTACGGGCGGTTCTGAAGGGCAAATGTGTGGTAACTATAATTCAGGTGGTCATGGAGATGGAAAGGATATTTATGACCTTGTGGAATGGTTAGCAGAACAAGATTGGTGTGACGGAAACATCGGAATGATTGGAATTTCTTACTTTGCTTCTGTTCAAATATTAGGTGCAGCTGAACAACCGCCGCATTTAAAAGCAATCTTTGTCAACGGTGGTCACTTCGATTTATATGAATTAGCTTACCATGGAGGAATCCTTTGGCTAATGCCACGTGCTTCTCGTGAAGGACGTGGTGGTGATAGCGGTAATGCATTTAATAATGTGGCAAGCAAAAGCTCAAAAGTATTTACACCGGAAGAGTTAAGAGAAAAAACGCTTGAACGCTTAAATGATCCAGATATTGCTCACTGGTCAGATTTCGTACACTTATTGCACTATCAAGACCGCCATGAACTATGGATGGATTATTTATTAAATCCACTTGATGGTCCGTTTTGGCAAGAAGGTCATGCAATGGATGTTGCCCACAAAGTCAAAATTCCAACGTACTTACAAGCTAAGTGGGGACGTGGTTGGAATGTAGAAGGGACAATTGAAATGTTCCACCATTTAGGCTGTGACATTAAGAAAATGGATATTCAAGCTTTACCTCCTATGTTAGAGCGTCCATTCCATGAATGTCACGATGAGATGTTCCGTTGGTATGACTATTGGTTAAAAGGTATCGATACCGGCATTATGGATGAACCAACTGTTCAATTTTCAGTAGAAGGTTCTTATGAATGGCGTAAAGAAGATCAATTCCCGCTTCCTTACGAAGTGAAAAAAGACTTTTACTTACGCCCTCGTCACAAAATTAGTGAAAAGAGCGAGCCATTAACTGCTGAACATGCACATCCAGATGGTTTCTACCAAGCACCTTTAACGGTTACAGCGACTTCAGAAAAAATTAAATGGACAACAGATAAATTCCGCGAACCTGCTGAATTTACTGGTACAGGGGCACTTTACCTTTTTGCTGAAATCGACACGGATGATACAAACTTTATCGCCAAACTTTATGATGTAGCACCTAACGGTAGTCGTTCATTGATGACTTCTGGTTACTTAAAAGCTTCACATCGAGAATTGAATGAAGAAAAATCAACTTATGGTGAGCCGTGGCATCCACATAACCGTGCGATTCCAGTTACACCTGGTGATATTAATGAATATGCGATTCGACTTTATCCTTTCTCATTCTTAATCCAACCAGGACACCGTATTGAACTAGAACTTGCATGTAATGAACCTCTTGATGGTGAGGATGCAAAATTATTACCACCAGATAGCTACCACTTACCAAGTGGACGTGCAACAATGCATAAAATCTACCGTGATAAAGATTATCCGTCACGTTTGGTACTACCATATATTCCGAAAGAGTATAACGTTTTAAATAAAAAATAGTCTGCATGATTATTTAAGCATAAGAAATTATGAACCGCTTCTCCTTACCACAACGTCTCTTGAAAAAGTCGTTGTGGTATCCAATAATGATAAGGAGTGATAAAAAATGGAAAATTCAGTACGTATTATCCCCATAGAATGTAAATTTGGTCCAGTATCTGCATTTGCCTATTATATCGATGCTCCAGAGCCGGCGATTATAGATACAGGAGTAAAAGCTTCTGCCTTACAAGCCATCGAGCCTACTTTAGAGAAGCATGGTATTAATATAGAAGACATTCAATGGATTCTACTAACACATGGGCATGTTGATCACCTTGGTGGAGCCTATGAAGTATGGGAAAAAACAGGGAGACGCGCCAAAGTAGTGATTCCTAAAAAAGAGGCAAGACTTTTACGAGATTGCAATGAACATATTGTGGATTACAAGTCGCTTCAAGGTAAATATATAAAAGATCCAGTACTTCAAGAAAAGCATATAGCCATGCTAACGAATGATATCGGGGACAATATTGAACCTGATATGGAAGTAGTGGATGGGGATCGCATTCATCTTGGTGGAGAGGTTTCTCTAACAGTTATTGAAACACCAGGACATTCTATTGGTTCTATCACTTTCTTATTAGATGGTTTAAAGTGGGCATTTGCTGCGGATGCGGTTCAAATGTATGGTGGTTTAGGTGGCTTACCAACTATTGAAAATTCGAAGTTATATCGTGAAAGTTTACAACGTTTATTAGAGATTCGTCCAAAACGGTTGTACTTAGGGCATCCTTTCCGAAATGTTCATGGTGAACTTCAAAGCGCGATTATCGAAGGTGAGCAAACACAAGAAGTGTTACAAGCGAGTCTTGATATGGATGCAAAGTTAACTGATATCTTGAAACGTCATTTTCAAGATGACTCTTCAACTGAAGATCATGAACTCTATGGACCATTTGCCCCCATCGCAAAAGAATTGGGCTATACGGGCGACCCACGGAATATGCCATGTGCGTTTTTTGTAACGATTAATGGCTATAAAGAAGAACTACTCGGTTCACGTAATTAATCGAAAGGAGGAGACTCTATTGATTCAAAAAAAGTTTGAAAGTACAGCACATGCAGTTGCTGATATAAAAGATGGAGCGACATTATTAGTTGGAGGGTTTGGTGGAAGTGGATTACCTTCACAACTAGTTGCAGCTCTTGTGAAACAAGGTGCAAAAGATTTAACCGTTGTATCTAACAATATAGGTGCCGTAAGTGAGGGTGTAGCTGCCCTCATTAGTAATAATCAAGTAAAAAAAATAATTTGTTCCTTCCCTGTTGGTCCACATGCAGATGATTTAATTGATCGTTTACAAAAAGGGACTATTGAATTAGAAATCGTTCCTCAAGGAACATTAGCGGAGCGTATACGAGCAGGTGGTGCTGGTATTCCAGCGTTTTACACCCCTACAGCAGTAAATACAGAACTTGGCGAAGGAAAAGAAACACGAGTATTTAATGGTCGCGAATACGTATTAGAGCATGCGATTGTCGGTGACTATGCATTTATTAAAGCACAACGAGCAGATCGTTGGGGCAATATTGTTTACTATAAAACACAACGTAACTTTAACCCTGTAATGGCGACAGCAGCACGTATAACGATTGCTGAAGTAAATGAAATCGTGGAAGTTGGCGAACTTAATCCAGAAAATATTGTAACACCAAGCATATTTGTCCATCGTTTGGTGCAGGTAGAACCACAGCGAGAAGGGAAGGTGTTAGTAAATGAGTAATGAACAAGTAATTGGTTGGTCAAAACATGAATTAGCAGCTCGAATAGCACTTGATCTTGAAGATGGATGGTTCGTAAATCTTGGTATCGGGATTCCAACACTTGTAGCAGATTTTATTCCTGAAGGTCGTGAAATTATACTTCATAGTGAAAATGGTTTGCTTGGATTAGGTCCAAAACCGGCACCAGGTGAAGAAGACCCAGATCTTGTTAATGCTGGTAAAGAACCGATTACATTGAAACCAGGTGGCTGTTTCTTCTCACAAGCAGATTCGTTTGCAATGATTCGTGGAGGTCATCTCGATGCAACAATTCTTGGTGCATTCCAAGTTTCACAATTTGGGGACCTTGCAAGTTGGAAACTTCCAAATTCACCTCTTGGTCGTGTTGGCGGTGCAATGGACCTTACAGCTGGTAGTAAGCGGGTATTCCTTTGTATGCAACATACAACGAAAAAAGGTGAAGCGAAAATTGTAGAAGAGTGTACGTATCCACTAACAACACCCCGTTGTGTAGATCGTATTTATACAGAACTAGCAGTTATTGACGTAACAGAAAATGGATTAATCGTTATTGAACTTGCTCCAAATGTAACATTTGAATATGTGCAAGAACGAACTGCAGCTCCTCTAAAAGTGCAATTACAGACAGTTGGTGCTAGCAAATGACGAGAGAATTAAAAAAACATACAATCGATCGAAGTTCAGCAATCCCACTTTATAAGCAAATCAAGGACATCTTGATACAAGAACTTCGTCAAGTAGATGGTGAATCTAATCGCCCCTTTAGCACAGAACAGGAACTTGTTGAACGCTTCCGTGTAAGTAGAGCTCCTGTTCGTCAGGCACTGAAAGAACTTGCAAACGAAGGGTATGTATACCGTGAGAGAGCCAAAGGAACTTTCCCAGTCCAAGAAGTTCCAGTACGTCCTCTTGGGTTAGAGTTGGGGGGACTTGTAGGCTTTCTTCGTGAACAAGGAATCGATTGTCATTCTCGTATTCTTAATGTGGATCGAGTTTTTCCATCGGAGTCATTAAGTTCAAATTTAAGAGTGGATGCCAATGAGATGGTATTAAGAATCTCTCGATTAATCTCTGTGAAAGAGGAACCATTAATATGGACACAAACTTACTTGTTTGTGGATGAAGATTTCCATCCTGATGTAAAAGAACTTGAGAATGTTGAGAGTGTGTTTATTCTGCTGCAAAGAGATGAAGGTCTATATGTTGCACGAGGAGATCACCAGATTTCTGCATCCGGAGCGACAGCTGAGGATGCTGAAATATTGGATATTGAGATTGGGGATCCAGTTCTCATTATGGAGACTAAGTTATATACAAGAAATGATCGTGTGATAGGTTGGAGGAGAGCCGTTCACAAAGCGGACGATTATAAATTGTCATTCTCGGTGAATCGTTAAGATTTTCTGTTACCAAACTTTGCCGACAAATAGTAATACACACATCGGAATTTAACCGTTTATAGATAATTGCACTCTATTGCTTTTGAGCAATAGAGTGCAATAAAACCCTGATTAAAAATATATCGCTTTACTTTATAGAAGTTTGGTAAATGTAGCATAAAGCGTTTTTGAAAATTAAGAAGAAGTTGTTTAATTGTTTGAGAGTGTTTTTCTATTAAATAATGAAAAGTTTAGGGGGAAAAATTTATGACATCAAAATCTTTAAGAATTGCCATTATAGGAGGAGGTATTGCAGGATCCTCAGCTGCTATCGCATTAAATGCAAAAGGGATTCGTGCAGATGTGTATGAGCAAGCCGCTGTTTTAAAAGAAGTGGGAGCTGGTATCGGAGTTCGTCAACCATCTATTCGTGCCATAAAAAAATGGGGTATTCTTGAAGAACTTGATAAAGTAACTTGTGAGAGTCCGAGGATGCAAATTATAGCTGGTGAGGATAATGTGATCATCGAGGAAAATTGGCCAATCCTAACAGATCCATCAGAAAGATTCCCTCGTTTAATTCACCGTGCTGACCTATTAGATACTTTAATAGCTCAAATACCAGCTGATCAAATGCACTTGGATCATCGTTTAGTTGATGTGCAAGATAAAGGAGAAACGGTTGAAGTAACATTTGCTAACGGTAAGAAAATTGAAGTAGATGTACTAATTGCTGCTGATGGTATTCGTTCACCAATTCGTGACAAAGTATTAGGGAAAAAAGAACCTGTATTTTCTGGCTATGTAGCACATCGTGCCTTAATTCCATTTGAAGACGCATTAGGTATGGCTAGTGAAGATAATACTTTACGTATTTACGTAGATGGGGATAATTCTTATTACTTACTACCATTATTAAAAAACCGTCGACAAGTATCTGTTGATATTACCATTCCTGGTGAATATGAAATTCATCCAGTTTATACAAAAGAACAACTTCTAGAAGGTGTTAAAGGTTTTGGACCGACATTACGTAAAATTATAGAAAATATTGATATGTCAAAAGTAGTATCGCGCCCATTAAGCGATATCGAACCATTTGATGTATGGAGTACAAAAACAATAACTGTAATGGGAGATGCTGCTCACGCAATGCTTCATAACCAAGGGCAAGGTGCTAATATGGCGATTCAAGATGCGGATGTATTAGCGGACGAATTAGCAGAAGCGGTTGCAGGAAAAGTGACTGTAGCAGAAGCTCTTAAAAATTACGAAGAAAAACGTAAACCAGTTACAAAGCTATACCAAGAATTATCTCGTTTATTCCCAACTGATCAAGCGAAAACTGCGTTCCCTGAGAAAGAACATGTTGAAAATCTTTAAAATGTCGGAAAACGAAAAGACTCCTATAGCATAAAACTGAGAGTACGTTTCATGTTCATATTATCATAGCTTAAAAGAATTAAGGGGGAAAAGGACTTAATTGTAAAAAAATTGTTATTTTCTCCTTGATATTTCAATTAGGTTAGAAAATTGTGTTTTAAGATTAAAAGGAGGTTCTCAAAAAGTGCCAGTACATCCTGAGATTAAAAAAGTATTAGATTCCATTCCACCATCAGATACCAAATTAAAAATTATCCCTGAAGAGTTTCGTAAGTCAGATGTGCCTATATTACCAGTAGAACAACGAGTTCAAGTTTATGCAGTTGAAGAGAGAACAATTCCAACTATAGAAGCGGATATCGAAGTTAGAATTTATACTCCAAAGGAAGCAGATACTTATCCTGTTTTATTATATTTCCATGGAGGAGCATTCTTCTCGGGTAATTTAGAAGCTCATGATGAAATTGTGCGCCCGATTTGTAAAGAATCTGGCTACAAAGTTATCTCAGTAGGATACCGACTTGCTCCGGAACATCCATTCCCAACCCCATTAAATGATTGCTATAACGTTACCAAATGGGTGACAGAACATTGGGAAGAATTGAAATGGGATGGAGAAAATCTTGCATTAGCAGGAGATAGTGCAGGTGGTAACTTGGTAGCTGCAGTTTCACTGTTGGCACGTGAGAAAAAAGAATTTACAGTTACAAAGCAGATTCTTTTCTATCCTTCTTTAGATTTGGATTTAAGCGAATTACGCTATCCATCCCTAACTGAAAATGGTAAGGGGTATTTCGTTGAAACGGATGCATTACCTGAATTTAATTCTTTCTATTTAATTGGTGATGTAGATACGGATAATCCACTTGTATCACCAATTCGAGAAAATAATTTAGAAAATCTTCCGGAAGCACTAGTAATCACTGCAGAATATGATCCAATGCGTGATGAGGGAGAATTATTTGCACAAAATCTTAAACAATCAGGTGTACCTGTGGAAATAAAACGATATGAAGGTGTGACACATGGCTTTTTAGGCAAATGGACGCACCTTGAGGAATATAAAGGTGTATACGAGTTTGCTGGAAATTTCTTAAAAAAAGGCTTGTAATAAGAGCTTAAGGCAAAATCTATTTCATATAGAGCAGGGTTGATGGAATTTAAATTATTCGTCAGCCCTATTTCAATTGGTCGTGAGTGGAAGTTGGCAATGAGGTACCTCGATTAAATAGTAAGGTAAGTTGGAATATATTCTATTTATTAGAGAATATTTTTTACTATTAAACATAATCAATTTACTTGAATAATATTGATTATTTTGAATTTTCAATATAAAATCCAATTAATAGAATGTAAACGTTTTACATTACGTTTATGTATCTTTTTTACTAACTTATGAGCTAAAAATCTTTTAACTTATAAAGTCTAACAGAGGGGTGGAAAAGAAATGGGATTAAATTTTGTGCGTTTTAAAAGAAATGGGGATCTATTTGTAGGAGTAGTAGAGGAGAATCAAATTTATAAACTCCAAGTAAATCCTAATAGTTTTGAAGATTACTTGGCAGAAGCAAAAGCAGAAGCTGTAAAAGTATTGCAGGATAAAACTGGAGAGGTGTTGGAATTTTCGGATGTTGAGCTAATCTCACCAATCCCAACACCATCACAAATTATCTGTCAGGGTGTGAATTATTCTGTTCATCGTCAAGAAACAGGGATGGACGATCAAAAGCCGCCATTTAATATGATTTTTAGTAAAGCACCGAGTTCAATTTGTGGTCCCAATGATGCTATTATTAGACCGAAAAATGTGAAATTACTTGATTATGAAATTGAATTAGGGCTAGTAATAAGAAAAAAAATCACACAAGATACGGTGATTACGGAAGATAATTTTATAGATTATGTAGCAGGTCTTGTATTAACGAATGATGTATCTGCTCGTGATGTTCAGTTAACTCAATTACAATGGTTAAAAGGTAAAAGCTATCGAACGTTTTGCCCTGTAGGACCTTACTTCTATTTATTAGAAAAAGAGGATGTAGCAAAAATCTCAAACCTTGAACTGCAATTAAAGGTGAATGGTGAGATTCGCCAAGAAGCAAATACGAACCAATTGCTTTATAAACCGGTTGAAACACTAAACGAATTGGCTGAAATTATGGATCTTGAAGCTGGAGATTTAGTGATGACAGGAACGCCTGGTGGAGTCGCAATGCAGTTATCTGCTGATGAAATGAATAGTATGACAAGCTTAGTTACAAAGTTTGGAGAAAAAGTGGAAGTGATTGAAAGACAAAATACTTTAGGTAACTATTTGAATGATGGAGATATTATTGAAGCAACGATTGTTAGTGCTGACGGTTCAATCAATTTAGGGAAACAGCAAAACGTTGTAAAAAATCTCCAAACTATTAACGCATAATTAGAGTTTAGATATTTTTATAACAGTAAAATTATTAAAAACTTCTTCAAAATTGAAGGAGTTTTTTTATTTTATTAAAAGTAAATCTATTAAAGTTTGTGAGAATTGGTGTAAAATTAAAAATATTCTCGTTTTTCACTGGTTTTTTCTCGTTAAATATCATATTATGTCGTTAGAGAAAATAACTGTTTCGTAAGGTGTGTTAGAGAGGGGGATTCGATGGTAAATTCAAATACATCTCAACAATATGAAGATAAAAAAATAATAACTTCCTCCGCAACCTTGGGATTATTGCGAAATGATGTAATAAGCAATTTAGATAGGAAGAGAGCAAAAGCGATTTTGCTAAGATATGGTTGGAATATAGGTGTTGAGTATGCAGAGGAAGTTTTACAATCTTCTACTAATCTCGAAAAGATGTTAAGTGAAGTGGATAAATTCCTTATAAAAAGTGGTCTAATATCCAATATGGAATGTGAAAGAACTATAAAATTAGGTGAAAATGATGAAGTGGTAAAAATTTGTGCTTCAGGAAAATTGTATGATTCATTTGAAGTACATCAACATCTAAAAAATTATGGTATTTCATCTTATCCAATCTGTCATACTCTAGCAGGACTAATAAGTGGATTCACTTCGAAGGTTTCAAATAGAGAAGTTTATGTAAAGGAAGTAAAATGTCGTGCAATGGGCCACGATGAATGCTGCTATGAATTGAGAGTGGAAAAAGAGTGGCGGGATGACCCATCGATGCTGGAAGAAATTGCATTATATACAGAATTTAGTTTCAAAGATGAAACCAATGAACAAATAAAAGAACAAGATATTTTCATAGAAAGATTACTGAACTTTCAAAATGCATTAACAAGAAATTTATCAGAAAGTTCTTCTATTGAAGAACTAATCCGAGTTGTGGCACAAACACTCAATATCCCAGTGACAATTGAAGATTTAAATTTCCAAGTAAGGCACTATGTTGGTATTGAGCAAGTTGAATACAACACATTAAATGATGACTTTTTAAATGTTCTCTCCACTATGAGTAATGGAAAGGACGAACTAACGGACTTAGATAACACATTTATAATAAGTGGAAAAATGCATACTCGATTAGTTACGCCAATCATTGTTCAAAACCATCGAATTGGCTATATGACATTTATCTATACAGATCAGTGCACTGAAATAATAAAAGATAGGATGTCTATCCAAAGAGCAGCGAATATGGCTGCCAATTATTACTTAAATAAGAGGACGAGTATACCAGCAATAGAAAATATTAAGGGCTACCTTTTGGAACAATTATTATTAAAACAATATCCCTCTAAGTCTTGTGTTATTAATCAAATCTGTCTTATGGGGATTAATCTTAAGAATACATTCTATGTAGCAACATTACAGTTTTCCACAGAATCGATAGATAGTAATAATCCAGATTTCTATGATGAAGTTAGTTTTTCAATCACAAGCCATTTAGAGTTGTTAGATTACCGAATTTTAACAGCGAGAGTTAATAAGCAAATTGTACTGTTACTACCAAAAATAAATGAGTTAAAAGAAACACTTGTGAATTTAATGGCTCATCTAAAAAGTCAATTCCAACAAATTGATTTTCGACTAGGGGTTAGTGATGAAAGTGATTCGATTGACAGTATACAAGAGAGCTTGGAAGAATCTCAAATTGTATTAAAGGTAAACAAGCAGGATACTATCGTATTTTTTGAGAATGCGAATATTATTGGCACGTTAATTAATTCTAAAAACATATCTATTATTCGTCGGAAAGCCCACAAGCAATTGCAACCAATCCTACAATTAAAAGCAACAAAGAGAGACGAGCTTTTAAAAACGATGTATGTCTTTCTAAAGAATGGCGGTAATTTACAGCAAACAATTAATCAACTCTCAATCTCTATGAGTGGGTTAATGTACCGGGTTTCTAAAATCGAAAAACTATTAGATCAGGAATTACGTGACCCAATTACAGCATTTGAATTATTACTCATGTTAAATGCTTTAGAAATATTAGGAGATATTGATGTTTCTGTTTAGTAAAAGGATTATGAGAAGCCATAGAACTATTCATAAATAAAGGGTATTTTATTTGGAAACTCAGATAAGGTGCTCTTTTTATTTTACTTACCCCTTAATTACAGTGTAAAAAAAGCTCTCCATCAACAGGATGAAGAACTTTTAAATGTTTGCTTTTTTTGTATTGAATTTCTCATGGGTACATATTAATCCAACTGCTAAATGATTTAGTTAAAAAATTCCTTTAAATCAAGCGGAGTATGTTCTTGGTTTAATCCAATAAGTAGCTTTAACCGTGCTTTTTGTCCATTAATTCCATTGGCGAAAATGACCCCTAAATTTTCTAGAGTTTTTCCGCCTCCTTCATAGCCGTAGATGCCTTCAGCAATTCCGTTAAAACATCGCGAGACAAGAACAACGGGGATTTTCGCATCGATACATTTTCTTATTCCAACAGCAACATCTGGAGGAACATTACCTTGCCCCAATCCTTCCAATACGACACCATCATAGCCTAAAGTTAAGATGGCTTCTATCAAATCTCTTTCCATTCCGGCATATACTTTTAATAAGGCAACACGTTTTTCAATTGTATTAACTTCAACATAGCGTCTATCCACAGGTGCTTGGTGAACATGGACCATTTTCTTTGTCACTAACCCAATTGGTCCATATTGTGGACTTTGAAAAGTATTAACACTAGAGGTTGATGTTTTTGTTATATTAAATGCCTGATGAATTTCATCATTCATTACCACAAGGACACCCTTATTTCTAGCTTCTTCACTACAAGCCACTCGAACTGCTTCTACTAAATTATAGACACCATCAGCTCCAAGCTCGTTGGATGAGCGCATAGCTCCTGTTAAAACAATGGGAAAATCAAACTTAGTTGTTAAATCTAAAAAATATGCCGTTTCTTCTAAAGTATCTGTTCCGTGAGTAATGACAACCCCATCAACCGGATGGGCTTTCGAATAGTCATTTAAAACGTTTCGCAAATAGAGCATTTCTTTTGGCGTAATGTGGGGAGATGGATAATTAAAAACTTCCATTTCATGTATTTCCGCGTATTTTGCAAGCTGTTCACTTATCCCAATAAGTGGGTTGCTTTCGTTTGGAAGTACTGCACCGGTCTCATTCATTTTCATGGAAATAGTGCCACCAGTGTGAAGGAGTAAAATATGTTTCTTCATGCAAAAAACCTCTCTTAGCAATCTTTTCTGTTCCTAATAATGTTATAATAACATTATTAATGTTTTATGGAAGGAGTGTGCCCATGTTAATATTGTTATCTGCAGCAATAGCTCCGGGATTAGCTTTGTTAAGCTATTTTTATCTCCGAAACCAAATGGATACTGAGCCAAGAAAAACATTATTACAAGCATTCTTCTTTGGTACTCTTATTACTTTCCCAATTATGTTTATTCAATATGTAGTAAAAGAAGAGGGAGCCATTACAAATCAATTCTTTGTAGATGTATTATTCTCCAGTAGTTTAGAGGAATTTTTTAAATGGCTTGTGATTTTTACATTAATTTTTAGACATATTGAGTTTGATGATCCATACGATGGTTTATTATATGGTGCAAGTGTATCACTTGGATTTGCAACGGTGGAAAACGTACTTTATTTATTAACATATGGCATTCATACAGCTTTTATCAGGGCCATATTACCAGTCTCAAGTCATGCTTTATTTGGGGTTGTAATGGGCTTTTATTATGGGAAAAGTAAATTCGCAAAAAATGATAAACAAATGGAATATTTAATTCTTTCCCTAGCAGCACCTTTACTATTACATATTATATATAACTCCATTCTCAGCTTTAAAGGATATTGGATTTATTTAATGGCACCGTTCATGTTGTTTTTATGGTGGTTTGCATTAAGAAAAGTAAAATTAGCTCATCAACATTTAGTACAGCATTTATTTGAACAAAATAAAATATAGAAGCTTCTATTTTCAATTGTTTTTGAAAATAGAAGCTTTTTTAAGTGCGCCCGGCATGCGCATGAACTATAGGGTGCAAGTCCCGAACCCCGAAGACAGAAGTAGAGGTTAGCCAAGAGCAAGGGTGTCCGTGGTGACGCGGAATCTGAAGGAAGCT